>Ga0194133_10005119_pt1 | contig 16915 bp, 9 predicted proteins | sample TA2KigOf40mmetaG_FD_155448 | JGI IMG/M metagenome (GOLD analysis project Ga0194133, IMG submission 155448) | Freshwater microbial communities from Lake Tanganyika, Tanzania - TA2015055 Kigoma Offshore 40m | ecosystem: Environmental > Aquatic > Freshwater > Lake | place: Tanzania: Lake Tanganyika... | reverse complement strand
TTGTTATTTTTTTTGGCAACCCTGGGTCAAAGGTTGTCTGGAGCTGCCGGGGTTTGAACCCTGGACCCTTAGATTCCCTATTACACCCTATCAGCTTAATGATGATAAATTTGACTTAATTTGCAAAAATTCCTGTAAGAAAAATTTGTGTCTCATACTTGATTTTATTGATAAATTTAGATAAAGTATAAGAAGATAATTGTAATCCTTGATTAATACAACAATCAATCATCTCATCATGTAACATGACTAATTAAGTAATTATATAGCAAATGCAGAGGTCAAATAATTGGAATCATTGTAATAACTCAAGAAGACAATTGGTTATTTGTGAGATGAAATGCAAGATTGGTAGATGAAAATTTCTCAAATCTTGAAATTTCAATTAACTATTGTTTTTGCAAACACAAAAAAACTGAAAAAGATTTTTTCTGAAACTATCTGATATAAAGACTTGTGATGCTACACCATTGGCTAATTTGGATATTACATCATAGCTTTTTGTAAAAAGTAACGCGTGCGGAGCTGTGGTTTGGTAGAGATAAGCTGTAACCCAATAATGACCTTCCCAACCAAGAAAAGAATCAATACTGAACTGTTTATTGATGGGCAATAGCCACTTTATATATACAAGGGACAGATCAAGGAAATTGATTGGACCTCTCAGAGAGAGGCAACAAAAATTGTCTCAGATGCCAAAAATAGGTGGGTATGAAAACCAATGACGGCAGCATATTTGAACTGAACTACTTCAGGCATGAAAGAAAACTTATTAATGGCAGCCTGTTTGAAATGGCTTTAAAGTGCAAGGAACGTTAAAATTTTATAAAGTGAAATAATGGAGAGTTACGATTATTGAGCACATGTTACGATAAAAAATAAAATGAAAAAAGAATTGGGGGCAGCTTAGCCACTATTAAACTCCTAGTTTATAATAATTTTACATTTAAAACTTCCATTTTAAAGTCATCTTTCATCCAATGCAAGTTCGCCAATACCAGTTCCCCCATTGCAAGTTTGCTAATCGGTTCGCCAACTACGATTACGAACCTATCCTAACCTAACTTAAGTTCTACAAATTCATAGTTCTATGAGTTTGTAATTCATAGTTGGCCAACGGTTGGCGACCTTCCATGGTTGGCAAACTTTATTAGGCAAACTTGCATTGGGCAAACTGGTATTGGCAAACTGCATTGGGCGAACTGATCTTGGTCAACTTGCATTGGGCGAAAGATCATAGACCTGTCATCAGGGTTTCACATTCTCTTTTCCACAACTTCAATCCAGAGATGGGTCCGAGCCATAAATTTTTTTACCATTCCTGTTGGGTCAAGTGTGGGTCTCACCTCCAGGTCTGTGAAATTTCCCATAAAATCCCAAATTTTTCAATTTTTTTACCTTCAGGTCCAAAAAAATCTCACAGGGTAAGGTCAAAAAGTATCCGGGTCAAATTTGGGTCAGCCCTCTATTAACTGCGGGTCAGAAGCATGCTTGGGCCCATCTCTACTTTACTCAATTTTTGTTGGATTATTTTTCCTCCATCTAGTATTATTCAGGCCTTATATTTTTCTAGCAATGCCAGTGCTTTCCAGGCTTTCATACAACAGCTGGCTCAAGCCATGATGACCATCCCTACAGTGTATGCAGTGGACCCAAACTTACGTGTGTCAATGAATTAATGAACAGGATGGGACAGTTTGATCACGTGGATTTTAATGTAAGTGAAGAGGAAAAGTTTCTTAAAATGTTACATCCTTTTAGTAAATTCAAAACATAAATAAACACAAGATAAGATATTTAAGTGCTTCAGGAAACACATTTTTGATTTTTACAAAGAAAGAAAAATAGTGTGAAGCCGCGATAGCTCAGTTGGGAGAGCGTTAGACTGAAGATCTAAAGGTCCCTGGTTCGATCCCGGGTCGCGGCATATTTTTATTTAACATTAAAATTTCCAATAAAGGTTGATAAATGTAAGAAAAGTCTGAAAATTCTTTTGTATAAATAGGGAGAACAAGTGAAATGTCGCTCGAATTGTGAAGACCAAGTGAATTCAGTTTTTGTCACATCCTCAGCTTATCCAAATAAAAGTGTTTTTGTTGAAAGGTATGTACTTTTTAGTTACTCAATAATAGTGAAAATTTTTGACCCGGGTCCGGTCAATTTTTAGTTGCTTGGATCGGGTCGGGTCAGCCATCTACCGTTTGGGTTTGAATTTGGAAAACTTCCCCTAAAAATGTCAAATGTTTTCAATTTTTTCCCTTCGGGACAAAAAAAATCTCAGGTCGGGTCAAAAAGTACCCGGGTCAAGGGCGGGTCAGCCTCTTATTTACTGTGGATCAAAAGTATGCTCGGGTCGGGTCAGGGCCCATCTCTACTCAATAATACATTGTTGAAAAATTTAATGCTCTCATTTCAATAATGAGTAAAGTCTTTTATGAAAGTGACTAAAGTAAAGATAGATTGTATAGAGAACTGATAATTCTAACACTAGTGATTGAGAGAAGTGTTGACTTTACTGCAGGTCCATAGCAATCTTTGAAGGTCTTTTTCAGTTATCCAATATCATGATTTTAATTTTATGCCCTGCAAGCAAAGAGAGTGGAGAGTTATATTTCTCATTACGCTAAATTTTACCACGTGCACGAATGGGGGTTGGGGGCTGTTATCTGTCCTTCTGTCATCTCTATATTCTCACACAGTTTTAAAGCTAGAGAGATGATATTTGGCACACAGACTCCACAACCCAGGAGTCAGAGGTTTGCCTAGGCCAGGGATCGAACCCTAAACATCCACGTTCCCATCCAGTTGTTATAACTATGAGGTAGAATGACTCCTTATGACCTGGAGATGGGCCCTAACCTGACTCCACCCAACCATAATTTTGACCTGCAGTAAATAAAAGGTCAGCCTGTCTTTGACCCGAGTACTTTTTTATCCGACCCGGCGCTATTTTATTTGACGCGAAGGGAAAAAAATTCAAAATTTTCTAAACCTAAACCTAAACCAAAGATGGCTGTCTCAAACCGGGTCAAAAGTTCTTGACCCGGACCCATCACTACTATGACCATTCTAATTGTGTAAAGAATAAACATCATCAGCCTAATGTCACTACTTTCAAAAGACTAGTGACAAGTCAAGAGTGGCAGCAATGTGAGTAGGTATCAATGAGATCAGCATCTTTGGTTGTCGTCTGGAGGGGCATTTTGATTGTTTACAAAGAGCTGTTGTTGATTGGAATTGAGTGGTAGATTGAAAGAAAGCTTGAAGTTACACTTGAAGAAGCAAAGGGAGGATGTTTCAAAATTTTATATACATAGATATCATGGAAAAATAAAATTTCATGCATCTATCACAACTATCTCCTACAGTTTTGAAGCTAGAGGTTTGAAATTTGGCATGAAGATTTATTTATTAATATATTAATGGGGTAAAACTGGTTGGTCAAATTTTTGAATTTTTGTGTAGGAGCTGAGATAATTGAATTTAATTGCAAATAGCTATAAGGTATTACGTGACTGAGATCGGATTGTTCGGATATTTATGGTTCCGCTAATTTTTGCGTCTACAAATATGACATCAGTGTTACTTAGCAAGGATGTACAAGTAATACGAATCAAGCATGACTAAGCTAGGTTGTACAAGAAATAAGTCTACTCAAATATTACAAAGCTAGGTCGCACATGAAATACTAATCAAGCGTAACTAAGCTAGGTCTATTCGAATATTACCAAGCTAAAAGGAGAAAAAATGCTTTGGTTTGGGGCTAGTTGGGTTAAAAGATTGCAGCTTTGGTTGAATTGGGGCAGGGGTGGGGGATTGGCCACTCGTGGGTGTTTGGTATTTTTCCCTGGGTAAAAAATACCCGTTGACTTAATTATATATATTGGAATAACAAAAAGTTATTCCAGAAAAATATTTTTAAAGATGTAGTAAAATTTATTATTGGCTTGTAAGAAACTTGTACCTCCAAATATGAGTGGCTTTTTAAATTTTTTTTAGACCTGAGCATTGTCTGTTATTGACAAGGTTGTTGCGAAAGTGCAGAGGTTTCAAACGAGGACCACTTCAAAGGTCATTTCCAATTCTTTGTCAAAATCTTGAGCCTGCAAGAAGACTGGTAAAAATGGTGAGGTTCTTTTCCATTATTTCAATAAGATTCTGCTTGAAAGTAAGTTGGACTTTTTATTTAGTGTCATTTTGTGCCGTGGAAAGTTCTCCGTACGGGTATACCTGGTTGTACCCCTGAAAACTGTCCATTAGATGACGAAATCTGGCTTTATGCAAGAAGAAACTTGGCTGTACTGAACATTTTTATAAAGGTAATGATAGTTAAAATAAATTGGATTAAGTAAAATAATCTTGAGTTGATAAGTGATCAACCCTTTTTTTAAGTTTTGTATATGTTGGGCTGGGATCAAACACTGTTCAAATTACCCTCAGATATGGAATTTTTAGTCTAATTTTATACCATTTGACTATGTCAGTCAATGAATTTTTGACATTAATTGATTGACAGCTTTTATTTCAACTTATTATTCTTTCTCTCCTTGGAGAAAAGCTTCACAACAATTCAAAGTTAAAATTGACAGTTCAGTTATCACAAATATGATATAGAAAAATCAATCATCATTGATAAAAATGAATAAATTTTCAAATAGTAAAAAAAATGATTTCTTCATCAGAATTCTGATCGCGTCTTCATTCCATTCCCAGTCCAGCCATGCATACCAGTCTGTTTTGCAGAGCTTGATGCCATTTAGTTGGTTTAGATCCATCAAAGAATTTACCAAAACCACACCTTCTTTGTTCAACCAAAAATATTCTTTGCAAAAAAAGTGAACAATTATTTAGGCTGTTCGTCCTCATAATTTTGGTAACTTTTGATGCTGTTGCAAACTTGGCCCACTCCTCTGGAGTTGTTGCCCTTTTGCAGATTGCCGATAATTTAGCCCTTGATCTAATGAGACCATAATCCTTAACTGCCATTCTCAGTAGTTTGAAGTGCAGAGATTTAAATCTTGTCTTAAATCTCCTTTTGCATTATTCAAACCACACGCTTGATGCACCATAAAAATGCGCTTTAAGATCTGCCTGACTTTGTTTCTCAACATCAGATGACTAATAAAAGGTCTTCTGCAGGGATCAAAGGCATATCCCAAGGATCGAGCCATAAACCTTTTAGTTCTCAGTCAGTTACCATAACTGTCACACTTAAGTGCCTCAATTCTTGATAACCCTAATTGGTTACTTTAATTTTGAATCAACATAGTGGTCATGGCATCAGGATGGGAATCTTAGGGCCTGGGGTTTGAACCTTGGCAGCTCTAGGCAACCTTTGAACTCGGGTTGCTAAAAAAAATCCAACAAAAATATTCCCAGCCTTATAGTGTGCCTTTAATGATTGAAATCGCAAGGCACACTTTGAAAGATTTTTAAAAAGGGGGGGTATTTTTCATGAAAGATCTAATTCAAAATTAAATTTAAAAGCAAAAGTTAAAAACCAAGCTAAAGAATTGACATAAAATGGAAGAAAAATGAAACTGAAAAAAGCTTTAAACTAAATCAGAAGGGAATTTCTCTTTTTGTGAAAATTGGGTACCATATTATTGTCTGTTTTTCAAGTGTTTTTGTACCAATCAACTTTTTTTAGCAAACCTGTCAGAAACAAAATGACGGACCTTTTTCTGTGTCTTTTGAGAGTTTTTTAGTTTTATAACTTGCTTAAAAGCTTGAAAAAATCCCTTTTTTTGTTACAAATTAAGGATCCATATGCCAAACGTTACCTGAAAGATGCCAAAACAACAAAAACTTCATATGTTGCCAACTCAGGTATGAATTAAAAATCTATCTAAAGATCTTTTAATGAACTGGAAATGGAGGAAAGAAACTCAAAATGTTCAAACAAAAGCCAGGATTCTTAAAAATTTTTTGATAATTATTAGGCAAATTTTTTTAAATTATCATGTCTTAAAAACTATTCCAAAAAATCTTGATCTGACCAAAATTTTAAATTTCGTATACAATTAATAAAATCAACTAATTAGACTCTCTGATTAAATAATTTTCTTCTTACATTTCAGCACTTTTTCACTTTTCAGCCATAAAAATGGCTTTCATTTTCAACGATAGATTCTCAAAATATTAGATCAAAGAGATATTAGAATTTTGCAGACATTGCTATTTAGATTAAAGACTCTACTTTTTTAAGATTTTGAAAGTGTGAAAAAATTTAGTCTCTTTGAAGTAACTCAACAACTCACAAAGTCCCAGAAAATTCAAACCAATTTTGCTCTATAATTATAAAATTAAAGCCAAGGTCCCAACTAAAACTATTTCAATTTACAGGGGAATATTCATTTTGATATTAATCATACAAAAAATTTGTATCAAGAACTTCTTTTGACTACAACAATAATATTGATTTTGAAAAAGTTATTCACTAGCCCTGATTGTTGGCATCTCAGTTAAGAAAATTGAAGCATTTGATTAAGAAATAACCTAAAATGGTCCCACCAAAAATCCAGCCAAATGTGAGAGTAAACAAGATAAAAGGCTTATCAACCTGGGTTTGAACTCCTGTAACCCTGTCAAACTACTTTCCTGGTTAATATTTCACTAATTTTATCCATTTTCTGATTTCTAGGAGGCATCTTAGGTTTATGCATGGGATTCTCCTTGATATCTGCTGCTGAAATAGTGTATCATTGTTTTGGAGGAATATTCAAGAATTCTGACAATTCCAATGCAAATAGAAAAGGTTGAAACAGACAGGAATATTATATTTTGTTAATGAAATAACTGTGGTGAAGATTTTTTTGATATTTTAGTTCCTTGCAGTCGTGCTCAAGACAAGAGAATTCTTAATATTTCAAGGTTTGATCAACTTTTTTTGTTGTTAAAAAAGGCTTTTCTGAGCTGTCCAATCTTTTTTGACATAAAATGAATGGTGATTTTTTTATTTGGAAGAGCCATAATCTTATATATATCCCATTTGACCTTTTATTTAGCTATTCAGACAATCTGTGTAGGATTCATCGCCGCCAAAGCCATCAGATAGATTATAGTGGATCAGTTGATCACCTGTCCTCATGTTCAATGGCAAGAAGTAAGGCAAAACAGAGCATTGTGACATGTTATGGACCAGAGAGGATTATTTAAAACTATGAGCTTGAAGTCATTGGTGGAATAATTTTCATCATTTAAAGTTTAGACATAATAAAAGTTAGAAAATTTATGTGAGGTAACAAAAAACTGGTTTTTCTTTGGTAGTAATAAAATTAAAAAAATAAACTTTTGACTTACAAGAATCTTTAGGGATGTGATTGAACTTTTAATGACAATAATTAATTTAAACAGATGATTAAAAGAAATTTCTTTCATCATTATTCAGATCTTGTCATTGTTCAGTCCATTATTCCTGGTGTAAAGTAGGTTTTCTGACCTTTTTGATTGATTGATTGACAGCTTTTCGTCGGTTGAAGTACTGATTCTTGTAATACCGAAGTATGAGACTTTACAACAATTCCCTAGAGCATTATTGTGTCTTGCAGTCACACGAACTATCCCTGGTTAAATTTTGGGAATGGCATTTTTCTGATGTAATTATTTTGTGTTTTTTAATTATTAAATCAGGCTTTTTGTTAATGTGATCCGCACAACCATCAATCCTGACTGTGGTAAACCATCATGTTAGATGATTATTTTAAGACAAACTACTAGACATTATGAAGAGTTTATACCAAACACTTGGATGCAGCTCACTTGGATCTCTTTCTGAGCGACTTTGATAAATTGTCTTGATAATCCTTAGAATGTAAGAGTGTAAATATGACATTTCTTAATGTTTGCACCATAAAATAAGCTTGTTCCCTTTAGTTAAGTTAGATTTTTCCAATTTCTTTATTGAAGACTTGAAAATACAAGAACTCCTAGCTAAATTGTGGATGAAAAAATTGGGACTGAATCCTTAAAATAACATTTCTTTCAGAATCTGATCTCAATCTTTTACCTGATGAAAATCTGATGTGATTGCTGACAAAGCAGTTCTGTATGAATGCATTCCACTCCTTTGAGATTTAATTTGAAAAGGAAAAGTTCCAGATTAACATCTTGGTTTGATATTTTGGATGTTATATTGACACAAGAGGAGAAAGTAGGAGTTGCCAAAAAAGGATAAATGAGAAAGTTTTCATCTGCCTCAAATTTCCATTCTTATTAGCTGAAGTTAAACAAAAATGAAAACTTCAGCATTTTTTACACCCAAAAAATATACATTATGGACATAAACGAAAAAACTAGCTTTGGGTCAATTATTTGGGTTCAAACAGGTTTTTGTTAAAGATATTGTATCTCCTTTTACAGATGTTTCATAAATGGCAATTTCAACAAATGGTAGAACTGCACAATTAATTTGGATATGGGATCATTAAAGCTGCCATTTTAGGTTTGAAAACAAAAGATTTAGCTTAATGACTATCCAAGCTTGATTTGCCAACTTAAAAGAAAGCTCCAAAGTACATTTTTTAAGTCTCAATTCTGGCATTTGAATGTTTAGGCACAAACTGGACTCAAATTGAAAGCTTTTTGAGATTAAAAATATTTGGATTGTGTCTATGAAGAAATCAAATGGTAAATAATTGAAAGGTTTTTTACATTTTGAAGATCAGGTAGCAATTTTGAAAAATGTATCAGACCATTTCATTTTCAACAAACATCAGTATAGAAGAAAGCTTTTTAATTATCTTGGTAAAATTTAATTCATTAAGTCACAAGAGGTTCTGTGACTACTCTTGATTCTGTATCGAATTTTTGTTAATTTCATTAAAAAGTGAAAGCAAAATGAGATAAACCTAACTGGAGAATAATTAGCTGAGATTTTTTTCAGAAAAATAAGAACAATAAGTGATCTTCACCATTATATTTGAACATGGGATAATGAGGTACCCTTATGGGGTCACAGAGAGTTTGTGCCCATCAATTTAGCCCTACTGGACAATTTTTGTACAGTGATGTTGTTTATATTAGAATTATATCCCTTGCTTTTGTGTTGGGCATAAATAGGTATACCCCTAAAGGTCCCAAAACCTTGATTCTGGGGGCTTAAATCAAACTCCATATATCAACTTCAATTTTAAGGGAGGAGGTCATTGTTGTATCAAACACCCCCAAAAATAAATTTTAGACCATGCCATATTGTTCCGTGAGCGACCCCGAAGACCGCGTAACCCACCCCTCTGACAAAATTTCAAAAATCTCCATGGTCAGTTTTGTTGCATTTAGATGTGAAGTCTGTGTGCCAAATCTCAGCTCTCTAGCTTATAAACTATGGGAGGAGAAACCCAGACAGATGAAAACATCTCATTCAACTGAATATTAGGTTAAAAATACTCAAAAGATTGAGGAATAAAATTATTGAATCAATCTGTAGAGATTTTTAATATTTTAGTCAATTATAGACAAAAACAAAACTGAATAGGCAAATTTTAAGAAGCCATTTTATATAGGAAAATAATTCAGTGTACAAGAATGTCTGCAAACTCCACAGGGTCATTCAAAATTATATAACTGAATTGAATTTTTGAGTAATTCAATTATTTGCTAAGTTATTTCATTATAGAAACTATTTAAAATTAGTATACAGATTGCATAAAAAGTTGTTTGTTTTTTGCCAATTAAAAAAGTTTTTGAATTTTGGTATTTCTAATAATATGTTTTAAAATGTATTAATTCATTAAAAGCAAATTCAAATTGTCCTAAAACATGAATGATTTATTTTCTTGAGAAAAGTAAAAACTTTTAATTTATTAGAGTCCAGACGTTAAAATCTGAATTCATTTAACATTCACACATTGTAGACTTTACAGGCTTTAAATCTTTTTTGATTTACAATATACTTTAAGGTTAATTTTTTCTCTCTTTCGGCCTCAATGTTGAAATTGAGTTTATTGCAAAAGTGTTGGATAGTCAGATTGTCACAATTAAGCAATGGTGGACAAAATCATAATTCTTCTGCTTCTTACAGTGGGTAAGAAAGTCACATTTTTCCTTTGAATTAATATACTTGGCAAAATTATTCTTTCCAGTGATTTCACTCTATATCCGGAAACAACCATGTCAGACTTGTACTGATGATTCTGAGTGTTTTCCTTGGATTGGATACTGCTTTTTGAAACCGTTACCAAATCAGAGATCAGGTTTCGATGTTTCAAGTGCATAATAATTTAGATGGAATATATACAAGAACTTGTCAAACCGGACTCGTCAACACGTCGAACTTTTGAACTCGTTGAACAAACAAACTCGTCAAATGAACGAACTCTTTGAACTACAAACTTGTCAAACAGGGCTCTGGGGTCAGGGTTGGCCTGCTGACAACTACCTTACAGCCCTGTTGGTTAAAAGGGTGGTTGGTTGGGATAAATGAGGGGGAAACATGCCCTGCAGGGTTAGGAAGGGGGAAACATGCTTTTGGGGGTTGGTTGCGGTTGGGTCAGGTTAGTTTAGGTAAGGCTAAGTTAGGGAAGTTTAAAGAGTTCGTAGTTTGATGAGTTCATAGTAAGGCGAGTTTGTTCATTCAACAAGTTCATAGTTTGACGAGTTTTGAGAAGTTTGGTTCGACGAGTTTGGATTTGACGACTTCTCACAGTATCCTATTTAGACTTTTTATTTTGTACCTTATTTCCAGTCCACCATTTCTGGTCTATGATCTTTCACCCAATGCAAGTTTGCCTAATCAAGTTTGCATAATGCAAGTTTGCCAACTACGAACACGTAATTTGTGTCGTAGTTCGTAGAGGAGGGTTGGGTCAGGTTAGATTAAGTCAGGTTAGGTTAGGTTAGGCTAGGCTAGGCTAGGCCAACTTGCATGGTTGGCAAACTTGATTAGGCAAACTTCAAGTTGGCGAACTTGCATTAGGCGAAAGATCATTGTATCTACCATTTCAGTTCATATCCCACCTGGATCCCTACTCCCGAGAAGTGAGCAAGTCAATCCTCACCCATCCGACATATCTCCACCCTCTTGACAGCCACATCTGTAATTAACCATTATTCTCATTTTAAATTTGAACACAATCAGTAATTCCACTTTTAGCAAACAAAACTCTTACACACATACATAAAGTAAATAAGCTCTTGATGGATTAGGTTTCTGTTATAATACTTTATTGGGTGCATCACTGTGTCGCATCATCCTTGAGCTCCTATTTTGGAAGGGTAATACACCAAAACCCTTTGACCATGTACTTTCCAAATGTGTGATAGACTAGCGTGTGTAAATGCAATGTATTGCATAGTGAGTAACGAAATAGATTTGTTCAACCAAATGCGTCTTTTTATTTAGATCGTGAGATTTATGATATACACTTGAAGGTAATATTAACACACATTATATTTGCCTTTTAAGTTTCACCTGATGATGTCAAAGTGGACAAATTTTCCCCAGGAATCAAACTTATTTATGAAGATGGATATGGGAATGCTATTTCCACAAGAAGATCTTTGGCTTTGAATGGTAAAATTATAAAAAAAAACCAAGGCATGGCTGCCGAGCACAATTTCACCTCTTAGAATAGTGAAATATAACTAGTTAACATGGTTAAGGTCACAAGCCTATTTATCAACGTAGGAACATGGAAGCTCATTGATTAATTGTGCTCGAGAATCAGATGTGAATAGATAGGTCGCGTGATAAAATATTGAAAATACCGAGATCCTTATGGGCTATCTACATGATTAATCTCTATCTTTAAAGTATACATTTTCAGCCAGAGAAAATTCATTACAACTTAAACATGACTTTTTATGTGCTTTGGAATCCACATATGGAATTGACCTTGAAGACTCCAAAAAACTAAACACCTGTCAGGTTAATTGTCTTTCTTTAACTGTTTGAAAGAGCTTGTGTTTAAGATAAATCCTTGATTTAGGTGGATCAAATATTCTCATTTGTGTTTACTGGAATCCTTCTTATCTGTGCTCTTCTCAGTTTTAAAAATGGTGTGACTTTTCCGAAATGTAAGGCTCTAGATGTAAAGAAAAAAATGAGACAACTTTATTTTCATTCATTATTTTTTGATTTAGATGGCAAAGCATCAAGCCTTCAGGAGTGTGGAAATCAAGGTGTTTAAATTTTATTGGCTGAAATATTTCCTCTAATTGGTTTTTAATTTTAGAGTCAAAGAAAGAAGTTGTTGTACTTCGTGTTTAATCAAATCATTCTGAAATGAGGATGAAGCTAAAAACTTTTCTTAACATCAGTCAAAGCATTGAATTTTCAAAACTTTTTCGTCTTTTGCTAAAGTTTTGACAAATAAATAATGATCTTAACTTCTATTTTCATAAGAAGACTGTACATTTCCATGTTCTTATGTATCTATTTATTTTCCTTCATCATGCATGCTAAGAGAGACAAAACTTCACTAAATTTTGCCTGAGCCTTAATACATGATAAAGGTGTGTTTCAAGCCCAGTCTGATGTCTGGGATCGGGGTCGGGATAGGTAAACCTAGCCTGAACCCGAACCCAAGCTCAAACCCTACCCCAAACTGATCCTGTCAGAGCTACCATTGGCATTGGCATTGGGGTCATGTTAGGTAAGCAATAAATGCTATTTTGGTTAAAATGAGGGGGGTTTGGTTGAGACAGACTTGGGGGAAACATGCTTTGGGGTGTGTGGGGGGTTTCGGTCAGATTTGGTCTGATTATAGGTTAGCAATAAATGCCCTTTTGGTTAAAAGGGGGTTTGTTGAGACAGATGAGGGGTAAACGGGCTTTGGTGGGGTGGTTGGCTGAGGTTAGGTTAGGTTAGCAATAAATACCCTTTTGATTATTAGGTTAGGTTAGAAATTAAGTCAGTGGGGGGGATTGGTTGGTTGGGTCTGGTTAGGTCAGGGCAGGTTAGCAATAAATTCCTTTTTGGTAGCATAATTTTGTTGATCGAGGTTAGGGGGAAGGGTTTGTCATTTTTCCCCCCACAAAAATTGCCCGTCTGCTTAATGTTTATTATTTTCCTCCCAACCAATTGTAGGCTATGTGGTCTAGTGGTTAGCAAACAAGACTGTTGTTCAGGAGTTAAGGGGTTCAAATTCCAGTCAAGGCACAGTCTTTTTTAAATTCAAATGAATGTTATTATTGCTGAAAAAACTATTTGCTCCATCCTATTATATTAATGCAATATTAGCCCAGTAACCCCTCGATTTAGCAAAGGTCCAATAAAATACCTTTTTATTGGCCCAATTCATGAATATTTAATTAAACTCGATGATTACTCATTTTTTTACATTATGAAATTTTTCTAACATTTATTTTGGTTCTTGAAAATAGTTTTAAAAATGACGAAAGCAAATTTATTCTTTAGATAGAAAAACCCCCAAAGTTTGTAAGACACACCATTTAGAGTCTTTGATATTTTTCTACAATATTTTGTTTCACTGATCATCCCAAAAAGTCTACAAATAGTATAAACTTAAAGCATAAACAAAGTAATGAAATCTCAAACTTATCCAGGAAAAATGATACTAAATCCAATAGACATAATAGTGGAGACACAAGAAATTAAGTTTTAGAGAACTGGAAAATTTACTTTGAAGCAAAATTTTCTTTTTCAATTAAAACTTTTGTGATAATACTCAGGGAATATGTTGGATGGCGTTGAAAAGTATATATAGTCTATAGGTGACTTTACAGTACAAAGGCTTATAAATTTGCTTCAACAAGGTTGTAAAAAACATTAGTGCTGATTTTGGGAACATTTTTGTAAGAAAGGGGTGAAAGAATAGGACTTCTCAGAATCAGTGATGGGCATGAGCCTAAGTTTTGAGCTCGAGTCGAGCTGGAAAAAATTTGACCAGCTCAAGCCAGCTGGTGAGTTGGCTCGGCTCGCGAACATCACTGGGCCTGTCTCGAGTCGCTTTGAGCTGGAAAAAATCTTCCCGGCTAGAGCCAGCTCATGCCCATCGCTAATCAGAATGACACATTCCTTCTTGCTAGGATCTTTTCTTTTATTGGGCAGTGTTTACAAACATCCCAGTAAAATTTCATCATTTTTTAAATTCCTTCTTTTGAACCCCTAGTTCTAATAATAGACTAATTTGTGAGTCAACAACTTTTTGTTTTGTGGCATTTCGATTGTCTGATTGATTCATGTTATTCATGTATAGCTCTGGTTGTAAACAATAAAGATTATTAATATCAAATGACATTTTTTCATAATCCCTAAAACTTGTACTGCATTAATTTAATTAAATTGCATTTCAAAACGTCTGGAATTCAACTATTTGTTTCAAAAACATATTTTTGTTTTGACAATACTGTTATATAAATGTCATGAGCTTTTGAGCATTGTTTATATAGTTTGATTCCTCTCTTCAGGAAACATGTTGCTACAAGTTATTTTGGTCTTGGTGCCTTTTCTATCCAAGTCCCTTGGAAGAGGTATTTTTTCTGAGTTGTTCAATTAATAAGTTTATTCAGAAGATTTCTTGTATTCAGTAACTGGAAAAATTGAGGTGACAAAAATCACACCAAATCATATGAACTTTAAATGGCATAATCCAAATGTTACATTTGTGGTTGACCATTATTACTATGAGATAAAGCCTCTTGAAGGACCAATTCAAACACCAGACCTGATGAAAAAATCTTTTTGCCACAATGAGGTGATTGTGACTTAACTCTCAAAAAAACATGTACCAACTGTCAAGTGAAGTCTTCAATTTTTGATAGACTTGCTTTGAAGAAACTGAATTTCTACGCTCTTGTGTCAATTATTCCATCAGCCTGAAAGCAGTAATAAATGTAACAGAAAGCATTTTCTATGAAGACATATCTGGCAAGACTCTTGAAAATAGTGAGTTAAGAGATGATAAACAGTCTTATCTCATAATAATAAAGATTGTTTGGTTTATTAACTTTTTTTTCAGCTCCTTCTGTTCCTCTTAGTTTATCACAAGTTAGTTCTCAAGTTGGCTTTGTATCACTGAAGTGGTTACCCCCAAAGCAGTATCCAGAGTGCTCAGCCAAATACAAGATTTGTTATGTCCAACTGCCTGAAACAATTTCCAGGTTTGATACATAAAATCCAATTGGGTTAAAGCAAAATAGGCTAGAAGATTTCTGTAAGAACACTCAATTCTTAAGATCAAATGTGGTGTAAACCCATGTGCTGCAACGGTGCTATGGAAATTCATCAAATCATGATTTGTCGAATTAAAGATTCTTAGAATTGCCGGTTTGTCAAATTAACTATTTGTCGAATTTCAGGTTTGCCGAATTTCAGGTTAGGTTAGGTTAGGATAGGTTAGGTTAGGTTAGGTTAGGTTAGGTTAGGTTAGGTTAGGTAAGGTTAGGCTAGGTATTTTTGGGGAATTGTAAATTCAGTAAAAATGGAGATTCGGCAAATCATAAATTTGTTAAAAAGCGAGATTCGAGGGAATGAATTTTTGGTAAAAAGGCTATTCGACAAATCATGATTCGACAAATTTTCATAGATGCAGTTTGGCTTCCATAACTTCTTTAAAGTCTTGTTTTTTCCAGTGTTAATCTATGTCACTTTACTCCAAATGTAAATCCAAAGAGTTGGTTTGACGAGGTTTCCTATGACATCTATGGACTTGAGGCGTGTGGAAACTACAGATTTTCTGTCCGCCCTGTCACACCATCAGGCATTGAGGGACCTGAGGTTATCACAATAGGATCAGGAGGATTTGTAGGTAAAAAGAAGAAGTTGGATTAGTTTTGCTTATAGTTAACCTTACTCCTATTTGTTGTCCTTTAAGCTCCTGCTAACCTTTCAAGCTTGGTTGTCAAGAATATCACAGGAAGAACAGCAACTCTTAATTGGGAAGGCCCTGTATATCATTCAAAATGTGTTGACAGGTGTTAAATCTACTCACAATTATTGCTTTAGCAAACTAACAGGGTCAAAATTGTCTTCAGATTAATTGAGTTTAACTGATTATTTTTCAGCTATGAGGTCATTTCAAACAAGTGTCGCAGAGGTATTGTTTGATATAAAGCAATTGTGATTATCTATTTTAGTGGCAAACCCCATAATTTTTTCAGAGGGTCAAGATATTGATGTATCTTCATTATTAGAGTATCCTGAAAGTGATGAAACATCAACAACGCTAGATTATGAATCTACTACTTTTTTATCATCAACTACTTCTTTGGAAACAACCATAATCACTACAAAAGAAACAACCACAACTGCCATTTTGGAAAATATATCGACAACAGCTTCAGAAGAAAGCTATCAACAGTTTGAACTAACAGTTGGAAAATTATTTCCCTGTACATGTTATGATTTTCATGTGAGGGCTTTAAAAAAGGTATGCTTTTATTAAAATACCAATCTAATTAAGTTAAATTGAACAAGCTGATCCCAACCTTGAGATTCATTTAAGCTTGCCTATGGGTCATCAGTTTTTCCAGCTGATCTTTGAGTTCAAGCTTTGTAGAATCACTCAAATGCAATGGTACAAAACCAAGTTTTGAAATTTTTCATTGAAAATATAAAATCTTTCATAGACTTTTTAAACAGCAGTTTAGGAGTTTATTGTAAATCTTCAATCCCAGGTCAAACATTTTTTACTTTTGTTTCTTATTTCTACTAATATGGCATGAGGGGTTCTGAGGTCCAAAAGATGAAAAGCAGCCCTAAAACAGCTATTGTTTTGAAACCAATTTGCAATAAATATTTCTTTCAGCTTTTAGATACCCCAACCTTGGCTATGAGCAATCATAATATATTGATAAAAACTTTGCTAGCACCTTTGATGGATACCATGTTGATTCGTCCAATGATCTTTCGTATAATGGATGTTTTGCCTATGATGGTTTGCCTACAATAGTCAATTTGCCTACTGCCATTTCACCTAATGTCCGTTCACCTAATTATTTATTGCTAACCTAG
>Ga0194133_10005117_pt1 | contig 16925 bp, 17 predicted proteins | sample TA2KigOf40mmetaG_FD_155448 | JGI IMG/M metagenome (GOLD analysis project Ga0194133, IMG submission 155448) | Freshwater microbial communities from Lake Tanganyika, Tanzania - TA2015055 Kigoma Offshore 40m | ecosystem: Environmental > Aquatic > Freshwater > Lake | place: Tanzania: Lake... | reverse complement strand
CTCCTTGCGTGTGGAACGGCCACAGGGCTGCTCGCCGCGTTGGCTACCGCTTCTGTGCCCGCATTCGCCGCTGTTGATTTCGTTCCCGTCGCACCCACCGAAACCATTTCGGTTGAGGGAATTCCCGCATACGCAGTCCTAGCCCCCGACGGGAGTCGACTCTATGTCACCGTGAGCATGGTGTCCGCTGAAGGCAATGGGATAGCCGGCGTCCTGGCCGTCATCGACACCGCGACGAACACGATCACGACGCGCATTCCGGTCGGCGTGGCCCCACGGGTAGCCGCGATGGACCCGACAGGTTCGCGGTTGTACGTGCCCAGCGCCAGCAACGGCGATGTCACCGTCCTCAATCTGTCCACCGGCAGCGTGCTCAGCACGATTCCGACCGGGGGCAAGCCCAACTACGCAGTTATCAATCCCGCTGGCACAAAGGTGTACGTACCCGGCATCACCACCGATGTCATTTCCGTCATCGATACTGCCACCAACGCGGTCACGAACAGAATCTCCACGGGGGTGCACCCTCAGGCGCTCGCTTTCTCAGCGGATGGCTCCCGCGCCTATCTGACGGCTCGCGACGACAACGCACTCCAGGTGATCGACACCGCGTCTGAGAAGGTCATCGCGACCATTCCGGTGGGCAAGCGACCAATCCGGCCCGTTCTCAACCCATCCGGGACGAAGGTGTACGTGCCGAACTACGAAGCCAATTCCGTCAGCGTGGTGAGCACGTCTACCCTGAAGGTCCTCCGGACCATAAAGGTCGGCCGGGGACCTATTCCACCCGTGTTCAATGCCTCGGGAACGCGCATGTGGGTGGGCAACGAATTCAGCGGGACGGTGTCCGAGATCGACACGACGGCTCCCCGTACCAAGAACCCTGTCCTCCGGACGATCGCGGTGGGCAAGCAACCGACCTTCGCCATGCTCAACGCGGAAGGTGACACGCTGTACGTCACGAATCTCGGCAGCGGGACGATCTCCGGCATCTGCACCCGCACGGGCAAGATCGGACGCATTCTCACGACCTCGTCACAGCCTCGTCAGACGGTGGGCGGACCGGCCCTGTACTCCATCGACCAGGGAGGCCGAGCGGTGTCCGTCTTCCCCGCTTCCTTGGCGGGGGCCGGACCTTGTTCCTAAGGTGCCATTGAGGCGCCTCGGACTCACTGGCAGGCCACGTCTGCTGATTCCACGTAGGGCACCGGGCCCCGGGACGATCGGATCATCCGACTCCTCGTCCGCTAGTCATCCACACCACGGTCGGTCCACCCCTGCGCCTCACGCGGCGCCACCCCCGAGGGTTTCGTCGCGCGAGTGTTGCCGCGGAGGCTCCATGTGGCTTTTGTGCTACACAAAAAGATGCGGCCGGTGCGCTTTACTCAATCGAGTCGACGCCATCGCCTTGGCCGAGCCCGCATCCTGGAGGCGATGGAGCCGGTGATGCCGTTGCCGCACGGACCGGCTGATGAACGGCGGTATGTGTGGTGGGGGAGAGTTGGACGCGGGTTGGACATCGACGTGATCGCGGTCGACCATCCGGACTACCTCCTCGTGATCCATGCGATGCCACTCTCAATGCGACGAACGAGGAGGTTGGATGAAGCGTAAGTATCGAGTTGGTCCCTACGTGGACTGGGACAAGGACCCGATCACTCTGCCCAGCGGGCGCGTTCTCGATGAGGCCGCCGCGCGTGAAATGGCACGCGACACGTTGAGGGGGCTCAGACGAGGCCGCCCCTCTCTACACGGCGAGTCGGGCACCTCACCCGAGGTGCGTTTCCGGCTCGAGCCCCAGGTCAAGGAGGAGCTGGACGCCTTCGCCCGCCACCGTGGCCTCACCCCGTCGCAGGTGATGCGGGACGCGCCACGGATGTATCTGGACGAGCACGCGTCATAGAAGGTCACCGTGCGCTTCCCATCGAGCAAAACTCGATCTTCCGCATAGAGGCGCACAGCCCGGGCCAGCACCACCCGCTCGAGGTCGCGGCCGATCTGCGCCAAATCCTCGGCTGTCTGGTTGTGTGACACGCGCTCCACGTCCTGCTCGATGATCGGTCCCTCATCTAACTCGGCGGTGACGAAGTGCGCGGTGGCCCCGATTAGCTTCACCCCCCGTTCGAACGCCTGGTGGTAGGCCCGCGCGCCCTTGAATCCAGGCAGGAACGAGTGGTGGATGTTGATGATGCGACCCAGGAAATCCGCGCAGAACGACTCCGTCAGGATCTGCATGTAGCGGGCCAGGATGATGACGTCCACCGCAAGATCGTCGATGATTCCCTTCAGTTGCGCCTCGGCTTCTTCCTTGGAACTGGCCGTGATGTGCGTGAAGGGGATTCCGTACTGTTCGGCCACGGCGGCGCAGGTCGCGTGATTCGAGACGATCATCGGGATCCCCGTGATGACACGCCCTAAACCCACTGAGCGAGGAAGTGTCGTCTTGCTGGCCACGGTGCTCACCTTGATTCTGGCCACGCTATTAGCAGTCACAATTGACATCGCTGCCGTTGCTTGGCATCAGCGCCAACTCACTGCCCTAACTGACGCAGCAGCACTGGCAGGGGCGCAAGGTCTAGATGAACGCGCGCTCTATTTGCAAGGTGCAACTGAAGTCATTCCGCTAGACCCGGCCCAAGTATTAGCACTTGTCAACAATTACCTAATTGCCGCCGATGCTTCGAGTCGATTCGAAGATTTCAGTTTTCGCGTCGCCGCCGAGAACAACTCCGTTGTCATCTCAACTACTGCGACATTTTCGCCACCACTTCGCGGAGCCTTTACCGGGCCCGTCACCCTTCTCGCCTCAGCCCTCGCCACCACCCCCATCTACTAATTTCAGTTCCCACTCAGGTTCGTTTTGACCAATTAATTGAGGCAATCGGCGTAGGGTGAAGGGTCGTGTCTGACCAAACGCCTCAGCAAACACTCGCGCAATTAACCGCTGATTTAGCAGGAATCGAAAGTGTCGTCGACATCAAAGCCCTACAAGCCGAACTGGCCGACTTGCAGGCCCAAGCCTCTGACCCTCACCTATGGGACGACCAATTTAGGGCCCAAGCCACCACCACCCGCCTCGCGCGAGTTGAAGCAGAAATCTCGACCCTCACCTCGCTTCGCAAACGCCTCGATGACGCAGCAGTGCTGATCGACCTAGCAGCAGAAGAGCGCGATGACTCAACTTTGGCCGAAGCCGAAAAAGAACTCCTGACCCTTCGCCCCGTCATAGACGAGCTGCAAGTGCGCACATTGCTCTCAGGCGAGTTTGATCAACGCGACGCGTTGGTGACGATTCGCGCAGAAGCCGGCGGCGTAGATGCAGCTGACTGGGCCGAGATGGTTTTGCGCATGTACCTGCGCTACTGCGAACGCCACGGATGGAAAACCGAGGTCTACGAAACCTCATACGCCGAAGAGGCCGGCATCAAGTCGGTAACTTTCGCAGTCAAAGCCCCCTACGCCTACGGCACGCTCTCGGTCGAACAGGGCACACATCGGCTGGTGCGCATCTCACCTTTCGATAGTCAAAGCCGCCGCCATACCTCATTTGCCGGTGTCGAAGTCGTGCCAGTCGTCGAACAAACCGATGACATTGAAATACCTGACGATGACTTACGCGTAGATGTCTACCGCTCTAGCGGGCCTGGTGGCCAAGGCGTTAACACCACTGACTCGGCCGTGCGAATCACACATTTGCCGACAAACATCGTGGTTGCCTGCCAGAACGAGCGAAGTCAGTTGCAAAACCGCGCCACCGCGATGGCCATCTTGAAATCGCGGCTACTTGAGAAGCGCCGACAAGAAGAGCGGGCACGTCTTGACGAATTACGCGGCGACTCGGCCGGTTCGTGGGGCACTCAAATGCGCTCATACGTGCTACACCCATATCAAATGGTGAAAGATGTTAGAACGGGCCAAGAGACCGGTAACACCTCAGCCGTACTAGATGGTGACCTTGACGACTTTATTGCGGCCGCCATTCGTTGGCGCAAAGTCCAAGGTGCGTAAATGACTGAACCCCAAGAGCCATTCATCACCTTCGAAGAAGTCTCGAAGGTTTACCAAAAAAAGAGCGAACCAGCCGTTAGCAACGTGAACCTTCGAATCAAGCCTGGCGAATTCGTTTTCTTCGTCGGTGCTTCAGGCTCAGGTAAGTCAACTTTGTTGCGACTCTTGATTCGCGAAGAACGCCCCACTCAGGGGCGAGTACTAGTCGACGGGGTAGACGTCGGGCAACTAAAAGATCGCAAAGTCCCGCGGCACCGCCGCAAGCTCGGCACGGTGTTTCAAGATTTCCGCCTTTTACCTGGCAAGACAGTTTTTGAAAACGTTGCCTTTGCGCTCGAAGTAATTGGACGCTCGCAGCGCGAAATTGCAGATCGCGTGCCCGAAGTGCTGTCGCAAGTGGGCTTATATGGCCGCGAGCGTCGCCGTCCAGATCAACTCTCTGGCGGTGAGCAACAGCGCGTAGCAATCGCGCGCGCACTTGCGAACAGACCTTCACTACTTCTGGCAGATGAACCAACCGGCAACCTCGACCCCGAAACCAGCGTGGGCATCATGAGTTTGCTTAACAACATCCACCTCGCAGGTACCACAGTCGTGATGGCCACTCATGATGCGGCAATCGTTGATCGAATGCGCAAACGCGTCGTCGAACTAGACGGCGGGCACGTGGTTCGCGACCAGACCCGAGGGATCTACGGCTATGGGTGATTCATTAGGTATGGGTCGCTTCAGATTCGTCGTCAACGAGGTCTTTCAAGGGGTTGCTCGAAATTTAACGATGACTTTCGCGGTCATCGTCACGTTCGCAGTAACGCTCTCGCTTCTAGGCGTAGGCCTCTTGGTGGGCGCGCAAGTCAATCAAATGAAGGACTACTGGTACGACAAAGTTGAAGTTTCTGTCTTTCTCTGTACGGCTGATGCCGATTCACTTAATTGTTCACCGGGGGGTTTAACCAATAAACAACGCGTTGACATCAAAGATAAGTTGCAGTCACTCGAAGGTGTCGTCGAATCCATCTATTTTGAAACACAGGCCGAAGCCTACGAAAGATTTCGCGAGCAGTTCGCAAGTTCACCGATAGCTCGAACGGCTTCGATAGATCAGTTACCCGCGTCTTTTCGCGTAAAGCTTGCCGACCCAGAGTCGTATCAACTTGTGACAGAAGCGGTGCAAGACATGCCAGGTGTTGACGTAGTCCGCGACCAGCGAGACACCCTCGATCGATTGTTCGTCGCACTTTCTGGCCTGCAAGTGGTTGCACTGGGTTTCGCCGCCACGATGCTCGTGGTTACCGTGATGTTGGTCTCTAACACCATGCGGCTTGCCGCATTTGCAAGGCGACGCGAGGTCGGGATCATGCGTCTGGTTGGCGCATCCAAGTTCTCAATTCGGCTACCTTTCTTGATTGAGGCACTAGTTGCTGCACTCGTCGGTGGAGTGCTCGCCACCGGGGCCTTAGTCGCAATAAAAGTTTGGTTAGTGGACGGGGTGTTGGCGCAGTCTTTTTCGTTCACGCCTTTCTTCGGATGGGGCGTGGTTTGGCTGGCAGGGGGTGTCGTGGCTTTGGTCGGAGTAACTCTTTCAATGGTCACTGCCACATTTGCTTTGCGTCGGTTCCTAAAGGTCTGATCAGATGAAGTTTCTTCCCCAGTCGTTCACCCGTCCATTAGTTAAAGGTCTTTGCGCTGCACTTGCAGGCTGGCTGGCAATTAGCGTGGTAGCGATCGTGCCCGCGTCTGCTAACACCAATGATGACTTGCGAAAGATTCGCGAACGAATCAAGCAGGCCGCTTATGAACTAGAAGTTGCCACAGCCAAGGTGCAGCGAATCTCAGGTGAATTACAAACAGTTCAGCGAAAGTTGCCTGCAGCAAAAAAGAAACTCTCTGAGGCAAGAACGCGTCTGCAGAGGGCTCAAATCGCTGACCGTGAGGCGACTGCTCAAGTGAAAGCCGCTCAATCGCACCTTGAGTCGGTAACCAGCCAGGTGAAGCTCACCGAGGCGAAGTTGGCAGCAACCGAACAGCGAATTGGCCAGATAGCTCGCAACCTCTATATACATGGTTCGCTTTCAACCGTCGAGGTAGTTCTTGAGTCAACCGACCCAAACGACTTCACCCAACGTTTGGCCGTAACTCAGGCCTACACGCGTAGCCAAAACAGCTCACTTGCTCGGTTACTTGACTCACAAGGTGAGCTAAATTCTTTACGGGGTGAGGCGTTAAGGACTCGCTCAGAAGTCTCGCGCCTAAAGGCTGAGGCGCGCCAGAAGTTGCTCGAACGCCGCGCGGCCACTTCTGCAGCCCAAGCAGCTGAAGCAGAAGTTTCTTCACTGATAAAGCGCCGCCAGATTGCGTTGTCTGATGCCGAAGAAGATCGCGAGGTAGTAAAGCGTGAGTACGAAGAACTTAAAGAAGAACAACAACGCTTAGAAGAAATTGCACGCCGTGAGTCACGCGGTTACACCGGGCCTGAGTTCACGGGCGAAATGCTGTGGCCCGTTGCCGGGGCGGGTATCACCTCTGGCCCAGGAATTCGCGTGCATCCGATTTATGGATACCGTGCTTGCCACGCAGGCGTTGACATGGGAGCTCGCACCGGCACACCGATTCTGGCTGCAGCATCAGGGCGGGTGGCCGAAGTGGCGTATCTCTCGGGCTATGGGAACACCGTGATCATCACCCATGGCAGTGGTATCAGCACTTTGTACGCACATATGTCGCGCTTCGGGGTTGGTAAGGGTGATCAAGTTGCCAAAGGTGACACCATCGGTTTTGTCGGTTCGACTGGGCGCTCAACCGGGCCACATTTGCATTTCGAAGTGCGCGTTGACGGTGCCCCGTATGACCCGCTCGGTTGGTTTGGAGGTTCCAAACAGCGCGTTAGTTGTTGATGTTTTGGCGAACTTCTACCTTATTTACAATCGTTAAATGCAATGCAACCAAAGCATCCTGAACCAAGTTGGCGCAATCGAATTTGGCGCAATCGAAATTGGTGTGATCGATAGTGCGTAGCGAGCGATTTGGCACCGGCACTTATCTACTGATCGGCCTGATCTTGGCGGGTCTGGTTGGCGGTGGTTTCGCGATCGGCTACGCGTTAGGCGTCGGGCGGGGTGGTGTGGTGGACGAGGCCTTAAGCGAAATCGCAGCAGGTTCAAAAAACGAGGTTTCGATTGACACCCTGCAGCGCGCCGCAATCGAAGGCATGTTGCGCGCAGCAGGCGATGGTTATGGCGAGTTTTTGCAACCTGATGAACAACGTGGGTTCACCCCGGGGGTCGCGGGCAACTTCACCGGTGTGGGTGTCTGGCTAGGAACTGACTCACAAGATCGCCCGATCATCGGCGGGGTATTCACCGATTCACCGGCGGCCGAGGCTGGGGTCAAGGCTGGTGATGTGCTACTTGCCGTCGATGAAACCCTGGTTGCCAATCTCGATTCTTATTCGATCACTGAATTACTTCGTGGTGATGACGGCACCAAAGTTGACTTACGAATTGAGCGCGGTAAAACCGAGCAGACCTTGCCGGTGGTTAGACGTTCTCAGTTAGCTAGCGCCCTAAACGTTGCGAACCTCAAAGGTGGCGTCACTTATTTACAACCTGGCCCACTAGTGCAAGGGGTCGCCAACAGTTCAGGGAAGCAACTTCAAGACAACGCCTCGAAAGGTGTCTTGCTTGACTTAAGGGGCAACCCCGGCGGGCTCATTGACGAAGGCGTTGCGTTTGCTTCACTCTTTTTAGAAGGCGGCCCGGTGGCTATATATAAAGAGAGAGGTCAGGCGCCTGTCACGTTGCGAGCACCCTTCGTCGGTGACGGGGTGACCCCGCTGGTGGTGCTTGTCGATCGTGACACCGCGTCTTCGGCTGAGGTCGTTGCTGCTGCACTGCAGTCTCGAAATCGGGCTGTGCTGGTTGGGTCTCGCACACGCGGCAAAGCAGCCGTACAAAAACTCGTGCCGCTTGCCAACTCATCTGCACTGCAGCAGACGGTTGGTGAATACCGATCGCCCGCCGATGAACGCGTGGACGGTGTGGGCATCGAACCCGACGTGAAGTTGGCGGTAACGCTCGACCGCGATGCAGCCTTGCGCGAGGGCCTAAGCGTGTTGCGCGGTTTGATGCAAGCTCGCTCTACCCTTGAGCCCTAAGTGCCTAGGTCGCGTGATAAAGAACTAATCGCTTCAAATCGTCGTGCGCGCTACGACTATGCGTTTGAAGACGTCTTTGAGGCTGGGCTTGTGTTAACCGGTAGTGAGGTCAAGTCATTACGTGCGAAGCGCGCGAACTTAAATGACGGCTACGCACTCATGCGAGGTGGCGAGCTTTGGTTGCACGGGGTGCATATACCTGAGTACAGCCCCGCAACTTGGACTAATCATGAGCCGCGGCGGGTTCGAAAGTTGTTGATCCATCGCGGGCAATTGCAGCGACTGATCGGGCGTTTGAGCGAAAAGGGCCTCACAATCGTGCCGATTTCGTTGTACTTCAAGAACGGTTACGCGAAAGTCGAATTAGGTCTTGGACGGGGTAAGCAGCGCCATGACAAGCGCCGCGCTATCGCTGAGAAAGAGGCGGCTACCGAGATGCGCAAAGCAGTGGGGCGTCGCGCAAAAGGCCGCTAGGCCGTAGACTTTGTCCCACAACTAAATATGGGGGTGACAGGTTTCGACAACGGATGTCGTGACAGTAGAAGCGGGCCGAGGTTCAGGGCAGGTCTCGTTAACCACGCTCTGAAAAAAACAAGCGCCAATTCAAAGCGCACCGACTTCGCTTTGGCTGCCTAAGCCAAAGACCTGAAGTCCGTCAACCCGAGGGTTCCCTCGACTCGGTGTTGGCGTCGCTAGAGGGATCACCTTTCATTCAGGTCACTGGGGTGAAAGGGAACCAAGAACGTGACTTGGGCCGTGTTCCCTGCAAGGCCACGAGCAACAGGGAGGCCGACCACACGTAACTGTGGCTGCGCCCGGAGAAGAACTGAATCGATACCGATGGACGCGGGTTCAATTCCCGCCACCTCCACTAGTTCGCGCGCGAGCCCGCCCTGGCAGGGTTCGCTGCTGATGTGGGTTTCGCGATGACGTGGGCTAAGCCGCTGGGGGTTTTTGCCGCGCTCGCCGGTGTTTCGCTGTTACTGCGATTCCCTTTCATTTCGTTTGCGGCACCCGTTGGGTGGGACGAAAACACTTTCTTTCTAGTGGCCAGCCGCGGTGCCGCAGGTGAATTGCCGTACACCACGACTTTCGATAACAAACCGCCGTTGGCAGTCTTGTTTCAAACCATGGCACTTGCCACCCGCATCGATTCACCCTGGCAACTGCGAATAGTTGCCGCCATCTTGGCCGCACTAGCCGCCTATTTCTTAACGCGTATTGGCTTTAGGCGCGGGCCGTCGTGGTGGCAAGTGCCGACAGGCGCGATTTTCATCGCGCTTTATTCGCTTTTGCCCGAGGGCTTTGGTTGGGTTACCGAACTAAACGCCATCGTGTTGTTTGCGCTAGCCATATACCTCTTGTGGCGAATCGCTGTAGGCCAACGGGCATCTCTTTTCTTGCTAGGGCTAGTAATCGGCCTTTTGCCGCTAACGCGAACCAATTGGGCATTTGTAGCCATTGCGCTGCTAGTGGCTGCAGCCTTTTATGTACGCGGCATGTCTTTGAACTTCGTTCGTGGTGTCACGGCTCTAATCGCTGGTAGCGCCACACCGCTAGCTTTAACAGCACTTGCCTACGCCGGCGCGGGTGAGTTCTCGCGCTTTTGGCAAGGTGCAGTGTTGTTGCCTTTGCGTTACGGGGTCGAAGCAACTGATGCCAGTTCTCTCTCACTTTCCCCATATTCCTTGCGCCTTTGGCTAATCGGCATGGCGCTTATCGCACTAGCTGCCGTGCTGAGTTGGTACTTGGGCCAGATTGAAGAACTGATTTTTGATGGCTTGGTAGCACTGATAGCAAGCGTGCTGTTAATCACGGCACTGGCGCAAAGCCCTGACTATGGGCACCACGCCCTGCAATTCACGCCAATAATTGCAATCGGCTTAGCTCGGGTTACCGGCCAGATCTTGCAAATGCCTTGGGCACAGCCAGTTACTTTGGCCGCAACCGGTGCAGTAATCGTGCTAGCCCTCTTTGGTTTGCCGCTTTCTAACTACTACCAAGGCTGGACGAGCCTCAAGCAGGCTTACACCCCGTCCAACTTCTCTAACTTCGCACGCGAAATAACCAGCGATAGTCGTACCAACCTAGGCGAGGTCGGTGTCTCGGCGTTGGCAAGCGTTCAATCACTAGTTAGCAAAGATCAGGGGAGTATTTGGGCTCTTGATACTCACGATATTTATTGGCGCCTGGGCAAAGATCCCGTTAGCCCGCTAGTTACCCACCCGTCGAGCCTTGTTGAGCCAGCCTTCTTGCGCACGTATTTCGGCGCCCAAGTAAGCCCTGAGCAAGCGGTAATCAAGACATTCGATTTGTCGCCTGATTTGATTGTTTTTGAGAGCGCTGCATACCTAACTGGTGCGCCAAAGGCTCGATTCGATCAGCTACTGAACGCGGACTATCAAAAACGCTTTCACTTAGGGGCACACCCCGGTGTGCAGGTGTGGGTGCGCCGTGGGTACACCCCGCCTGCTGGCTAGGCTTGCGACTGGTTGATATTGCAGTCCAGCACTCGTCCGAACGTTCGGCCGCGGTGGAATGTGATGGTCGGCGAACGTCGGCACAGCCCCACACCTGCAAGCGTGGGTATGGCGAAAATTGGTAGGAGCAACAACAGATATATGGCACAAGGCAGTGTTAAGTGGTTCAACTCAGAGAAGGGCTACGGGTTCATCGCGCAAGACGGTGGTGGCCCTGACGTGTTCGTCCACTACACCGCGATAGCCGCAGACGGTTACCGCAGCTTAGAAGAGAACCAGCGAGTGGAGTTTGAAATAACCACTGGCCAGAAAGGCCCGCAGGCCGAGAACGTGCGTGCTATCTAGTCGATAGATCTAAGCGTTCAACTGGGGCCCTTGTCGCGAAAGCGGCAGGGGCCCTTCTTTCGTACCAAGCAATCGCTAGAAACAACGCCGCCACACCAACTAACGCGCCACTTACTAAGTCACTTACCCAGTGATACTGCAGATAAGCACTAGTAACCCCGACCAAAACCACAACAAAAATCGCACCCAACGTTGCGTAGAGAGTCACTTTTCGCGACCAACCCCAAGCGATGGACGAAAAGAAAACCATCGCACCCCAAGCCACTGCCGCATTAGCTGCGTGACCTGAGGGGTAGAGACCAATAGTGTCGACTAGTTCAGGCAAATCGAAATCACCGGGGCCTAGTCGTGGCGAAGTGCGCTGTGTCAAAAACTTCAAGAACCCAACGATCACACTTGCGACGAAAAATGCCGCACTGCCTAAGAAAACCGGCCACCAACTTCGCATCCGTAGTGATGCGAGCCCGAGGACAATCAGCATCACCGGCAAAATCACCAATCTGCGGCCTAAGTCGTCGACTACTTGAGCAATAGCCGAAAGTTCACTCAGTCTTTGGTAGTGGTTATAACTTGCGACGTATTGGTCGAATTGCAAGATCAAGTTATCGGGTAGAAAGAGCACCACTGTGATAGCGGTCACCAGCACGGCGGCAGCAGCCGCAATGCGCACCGCTAAACCCGAACTCACCTTCTAAGTTTGCCTAATGCTGGCTAATTCGCCATCGGTGAAAGACGCCACCGCTAAAAGCTGGGTGGACGAGGTCGCCCGCATCACAAAACCGCGCGAAGTCATCTGGCTCGACGGCTCAAAGAGTCAATACCAAGAATTGATAGATGTCGCTGTAGGCATGGGCACGCTCATTCCTCTCAACCCCCAAAAGAGACCCAGGTCTTATCTGGCTCGTAGCCACCCTCGAGACGTCGCTCGCATGGAAGACCGCACATTCGTATGCACGCCCACCGAAGCTGAAGCCGGCCCGAATAACAACTGGCGTGAACCGAAATCGATGCGCGAGAAGCTGCTAGATGTCTTTAGCGAGTGCATGCAAGGTCGAGTGATGTATGTGATTCCGTTCGTGATGGGCCCGGTCGGCTCACCGTTTAGTCGAGCAGGCTTGCAAGTTACGGATGCGCCTTATGTGGCAGCGAGCATGACGATCATGACTCGGGTAGCACCGGCAGCATTCGACGAGATTGCTGCCAAGCACGGTTTCGTGCGCGCTTGGCATTCTGTTGGCGCTCCACTGGCAGAAGGCGAAACAAGTGACTCATGGCCGCACAACGATTCGGTTTATGTAGCCCACTTTCCCCAAGAGAGCACCGTCATGTCTTTTGGCTCTGGCTACGGGGGTAACGCGCTCTTAGCCAAGAAGTGCTTTGCGCTCAGGCTTGCTAGCTATTCGGCCAGAGCAGAGGGTTGGCTCGCCGAGCACATGCTGATCGTGAAGGTGACAGACCCAGAGGGCAACGAGCACTACTTAACGGGTGCGTTTCCTAGTGCTTGCGGCAAAACCAACCTAGCGATGATGCGTTCACATCTGCCGGGTTGGCAAGTGCAAACAATTGGTGACGACATTGCCTGGATTCACGTAGGCGATGACGGCAGGCTTTGGGCGATCAACCCTGAATCTGGCTTCTTTGGCGTAGCACCGGGAACTTCGCCGAAGACAAACCCAGTTGCGATCGAAATGCTTGCTAGTGACACCATTTTTACTAACACCGCTTTGACTGCCGACGGCGACGTTTGGTGGGAGGGGCTCACAGACGAGCCGCCGTCTGATTTGATCGATTGGCGAGGTGCTGCTTGGTCACCTGATTCGGGGCGCCCAGCAGCACATCCGAACGCGCGCTTTACCGTTGCAACATCACGTTGCAGCGAGATCGCACCTGAATGGAATTCACCGGCGGGAGTTCCGATTTCTGCGATGTTGGTTGGTGGCAGGCGACCAGACACGGTGCCGCTAGTGAACGAATCACTTAGTTGGGAACACGGGGTGTTCTTGGGGGCGAGCATGTCGTCGGCACAAACGGCTGCAGCCGAAGGCGAAGTTGGCGTAGTCAGGCGTGACCCGTTTGCGATGTTGCCCTTTTGCGGCTATGACCTCGCGCAGTACTGGCAACACTGGCTCGAAATCCCTCGCATTGCTGCCGCTAAGACAGGCCTAAGCATCGAAGAAGTGCGGCAACAGTTACCTAAGATCTTTCAAGTTAATTGGTTTCAAGTGGACGAGGAGGGCCGATTTATTTGGCCCGGATTCGCAGAGAACTTAAAAATAGTTATTTGGGCGCTCCAGCGGGCAGCCGGTTCGGCCTCGGCCGATTCAACCCCACTTGGTTTGCGCCCGCCGCTAGACGAGGCGTCTCTTGTGTCAGGTGAGGTATCAACCTCTGACTTAGAAACTCTGCTCGCGGTAGACGTGCCTAAGTGGAGCCTTGAGGCTGATCGAATAAGTGAGTACTTCGAGACCTTTGGCAACGAGGTGCCGGCAGAACTTGGCGCTCAACTACAGGCCCTGCGTTCGCGACTCGCCAAAAACCCGACCTAGCTAAGATTCGCGACTCGCAAAAAACCCGCCCTAGCTAAGAACCTCGACCAGTAGCGCCTTAATCGTGTGCAGCCGGTTCTCGGCTTGGTCAAATACCACTGAATCACTGGAATGAAAAACCTCATCGGTTACTTCTAAAGCGCTAAGCCCCGTCCGCTTCGAGATTTCTTTACCAACCTCAGTTGCGGTGTCATGAAATGCCGGCAAGCAGTGCATGAACTTCGTTTGCGAATTTTGCGTAAGACCCATCAACATCGCGTTGACTTGGTAGTCGCGCAGCATTTCGATTCGCTCTTGCCAGACTTGATCTGCCTCACCCATTGACACCCAAACGTCGGTATAGACGAAATCCACACCTGCTACACCTTCTGCTACGTCACTGGTAACAGTGACACCCCCGCCTCGTTCACTCGCGATACTGGTGGCTAGATCAACTATTGAAGTTTCTGGCCAAAGCTGTTCCGGCCCGACCAACCTGACGTCTAGCCCCATTCGAGCACCAGTAATCAATAGTGAACAAGCGACGTTGCTGTGGGTGTCCCCGACGAAGGCGCAAGAGACCTCGTCTAACTTCTTTTCTGAGTGCTCGCTCATGGTCATCAAATCAGCCAACGCCTGAGTGGGATGCCACTGATCGGTCAAGGCGTTGATGACAGGGGCAGGTGAGTAGTCAGCCAAAGTTTCGATGATCGACTGATTGCCCCCTCGGTAGACGATCGCGTCATACATCCGACCCAACACCTGTGCAGTGTCGGCAATTGATTCTTTCTTTCCCAATTGAATAGACCCTGGGGCTAAGAAATTCGCTTGCGCGCCTTGATGAGTAGCCGCTACTTCAAATGCCGCCCTGGTGCGCGTTGACGGCTTGTCAAACAAAAGCGCGATGGTCTTGTTTGTAAGCCTTAGTTCTTCGTCGCCCTTGCTGCGTTCTTTTTTCAATCGCTTAGCAACTTTGAGTAAGTGTGCGACTTGATCTCGGGTTAGATCAGGGTCGGCCAAGACATCTAGGTTTCGAAGCGACATCGGGTCATCGTGGCAGACTGCGGGCATGGCAAAACTTGGTCTTGCAACTACTGAGTCAGACACCCTCGTCGACGAGCGGCCGGTAACCACGGGTTCAGACGGTGACCATGAGAAGTTCGCCCACTACGTCAAGAAAGACCAAATCGTCGAGAGCGCGGTCACGGGAAAGCCCGTCATTGCCTTATGCGGCAAGGTTTGGGTGCCTGATCGCGACCCGAATCGCTACCCGATTTGCCCCGATTGTCAGCGAATTTTCGAGCAGCTCAGTTAGCCTCTAGCGAAACGGGGTCGTTAGACCCTTAAGAGTGAAAGGTGCTCGACCATGGCAAGTGCTGCGGATGAAGACGTAGCAGTTTTGGTGGGCCGGTCCTGGGGCGGGGTTTTTGCTCTTGGGTTGACCTCACTGATTCTTGGCATCGTGGCGTTGGTGTGGACCGAGAAGACGCTTGAGATTTTGGGCGTGCTGTTTCTCATCTACCTAATCGTCTTTGGCATCGTGCGAATCGTTCAGGCCCTGTTTGTGAGTGGGCCCGGCGGCGCAAGAGTGCTAGTCGGTTTAACCGGCGTGATCATGTTGGTGTTGGCTTGGATGGTTTTCAACTTCTCCGAGTCACTCCAAGACGCGACAGGTGTTGGCAAACTTGAAGGTGCGGCAATTGGGTCAGCCCTGTTGCTTGGCATCTTCATTGGTGTCGCCTGGTTAATCGCTGGTGTTACTCAGTTGTTCTTGGCTATCGAGAACAAGGGTGACCCAGGCCGGGGATGGTCCATTTTCTTAGGGATCCTCTCAATCATTGCTGGCTTGATCTTGATCTTCATCCCACTAGAAGTAACGGTGTTGATCTGGGTTGCTGCAATCTTCTTGATCATCATTGGCATCGTTGAGATGTTCAATGCATTTAGATTGCGCAAGCTAGCCGCTTAGTTTCGTTAGTCGGACGGGGTCAGCGCCTTCTAGAAAATAGAAGGTGTTGGCCCCGTTTTTATCGACAGCCCACCAAAGTGGTCGCTAGCGAATCGATACCGTTGCTGATACTTCTTGGTGCGCTTTTTACTCGCGGGCCGTTGACTAAGACGGCAAATACTCGCCGGTGCCCGTCAACACCGTTTGCCACACCTGCCAAAGACGAAACGTCGCGCAGCGAACCAGTCTTCGCGTAGATCTCGCCCTTAGAGCATTTGATCTTGTCGCTCTCGTAGCGAGAGCGCAAAGTGCCACTTTTGCCAGCACTTGCCAAGTAAGTGTCATTTGTCAGGCCAACTAGTGCAGGTTCTTTGCCGCTTAATGAAATTTGTAGAAGTTGCACTAAGGCGTTTGGCGTTAGGCGGTTGTCACGGCTTAGCCCGCTGCCGTCGACGAATTTTAAGTTGGTCGCAGATATGCCTAGACTGTTTGCCTCAGCTGCGAATGCGTTTGACGCACCTTGCCACGTTGGCGGGTACCCGCGGGCAATGGCGATGTGTCTAAAAAGATTTTCAGCTATGTCGTTATCACTTAGAACACTCATCAAGCGCACCGCGTGACTGACAGTGTGACCGCGGTAACTAGCTAGTTCTGGTGCGGTGTTCGGGTCAACCCGCTCACCCCGCCCCATTAAGCGCGCGGGGGTGCCTGCTTCGCGAAGTCGCTTAACGAAGAACTGTGCGGCGTCTTTACTTGAATCAGACAAATTGCGGCGATCGCGATTTAGGGCGCGCACCGGAGCGATTGTCGAAAGACCATAACTACCGCGCCAGCCAGATGCCGGGCTTGGCTCTGGGAATAGTTGGTCGTCGATTATCACGCTGACTTTGCTAACCCCAAGGCTTGCCAATGATGTATGAGTGCTTTTGGCAAGTTGGCGCAAGTTGGCACTACTTAATAGCGGGTCACCGCCGCCTACTAGAGCAATGGTGGCATTGCTTGGGTCGGTTGTGTCTCTAGAAACTAAACGCACCGTCGTCGCAAGGCGTGTGTCTGGCCCGAGAGCTCGTAGTGCGAATGCAGCAGTAAAGAGTTTGATGGTCGAAGCGGGGATCAATGGGGCATCCCCTTTTACTGAGAAAATGAGTGGGCCGTCAGATTCTGCGAATGTGGCGGCTAGCCCCTCGCCAAATCGTTTGGCCGTTGTCCGATTGGGCAACGTCTCGCGAATAGTGGTTGATAACACTGTGCGATCAGCCGAAGCAACAGGCGACGCTGACGGTTCACCGGTGCTCGGGGGCGCACTTGGCGCAATCGGTGCTACCGGAATAGGCGTCACATCTTGCGAGTAGGCGCTCGTTGACGAAGAAATCATGACAACTAATGCACAAATCTGTGCGATAAGCAGCCGACCCGCAGCATTCGTGCCAAAAATATGAGACATTAGAAGCACGTTAGCGCAATCA
>Ga0194133_10005116_pt1 | contig 16929 bp, 18 predicted proteins | sample TA2KigOf40mmetaG_FD_155448 | JGI IMG/M metagenome (GOLD analysis project Ga0194133, IMG submission 155448) | Freshwater microbial communities from Lake Tanganyika, Tanzania - TA2015055 Kigoma Offshore 40m | ecosystem: Environmental > Aquatic > Freshwater > Lake | place: Tanzania: Lake... | reverse complement strand
TGTCTGAACTAGAATTAGAGTCCTCATCGTCAATAAAGTCATCATTTTTCCTCCTTCTAAAGAACAAGTTAAAAGAACTTGACCTAATTGACATGAATGTTGAGAGCAAACAAAAATTTACTTACATCATAGACTTCTCTATCCACCTATCTCCCAACTTGTTTTGCTCTTCTACACTAAGTTTAGGTTTATTCTTGGATCCCTTATTTCTTCCCATTATTAAAATAATTGCTCACTTTTTTGATTTAAAACCATAAAATGGAGACTTGAAAAGTTTTGAAAGATCAGATTCAGATTTACTAGTTACTAGTACCCTTTTGGACTTACCGGATCAAAACAATTATGTTCTCGCAGTTGGTGAAAAAAATTTGTGTACTGTATAAAATGCACTAGCTTATTATTCTTCCCAGAAAAATGAGAAAAATTAAAAATATTCTAAAAGACTGCACTCTTGCAATTAAAAAGGCCACTACTTTTGAAATTTGTCTTGAAACTGACTCCTTTTTCCCACCAGGTCGGTGGAAATTGCTGCAAAGGAACCAAGAACAAAAGATCACAGACAGAATAGTCTGCCAGAATTGGAATTCTGGAATCATCTCCATAACTATTCATATCGGTGTCGTGGGAGCATTGATGTCTACGATCCATGCAAAAAAACAACAACAAATGAAGTTTGGTTGTGGCAATATTGAACTTATTATTGAACTCAATATTTTTCAAAAAATATTGTTGATTATCATTATAAAAAGGTAAAACTCTAAAAGATTTAAAAGCTGCTTCCATCATGTAATGGCATTGCATAAAAATAGTTTGCTTTGGTGTTTGGTCTGATCTAAGGTAAAATTTGTACCAACTACATCTCTTGTTTTTGAATTATAGATTCTAGACTCAACAAGATGAGCAAAAAAAATTCTAAAATATTTCCCATCACGACAAGTGGTTACCTATCAGCTATTCAACTACGTCGAATATGTTTGAACCCTCTTCCTCCAATTTCTAAACAATTATCTTATTACCACAGGCAAAAAGCAAAGGTAATAAAGTAAATATCAGAAGAAAAAACAAATTTTTGATAACCTCAATTATTTTATATTTCAGAAAGGTAAAGGATCATCTTTAGATATTGGTGCAACAAGAAGTTTTTACAATGACCAAGGTCTCAGGAGTGGTTTTGTTGAAAATACAAAAAGCAATTCGCTTCCCGTCCAAGACAATGCCATGGAAGGTATAAAGATACTTTCAACACTGAGAAATAACAAACGATATAAATGGTGCACAATATTTACCTAGTTTTTGAGGATATCACTCTTGACAACCACATCAATATGGAAGTTCGGGATGACCAACAAGCTGTTTCTGTAACAGATTGCAATAACAAAAAATATCATCTTTGTGAGCCTTCAAATGAGCATTCCCCGCAATATATTGAAGCAAATATATTTGAAAGTGAAGATGACTTTGGTAACTTTGCAAATAACGACAGTGAGGATGAAGAAGACTTTGAGGTATATGGAGACGAAAGTGACGAAGAATCTGAGGGGAACAATGTAAATGAGGTAAAAAAAACAATTATTGCATTTATTGAAGTGTGAAAAGGAACTTCTTTGGTGATTTCAGAGTGACATTACTACCTGGTTTGATGGAGCTAAAATATCGAAGGAGGAAAGTTCACTGCTGTTATACGCTTTTTGCTTAAGGCATAAATTAAGCAACGTTGCGATTGCTGATTTACTGAAATATACAAACCTCCATTTACCAACTGGAACGTCAAATCACAAGAGTTCGTATTTATTGAAAAAGGACATCGGAATACCATCAAGTGCAGCCAAAAAGCATTACTATTGTCCTGTGGCCAATTGCAATGGCCCATTAACAGAACAATTAACTTGTTGTGTGTGTTTGACACATTCCACACAGAAAGTCCTTGAAAAGAAAGATGCATTTTTTTACCTATATGATGTGGCAACTGAAATACGCGAATGCCTTGAAATACCAGAAGTTGGAGGAAATGTTTTGTCAACTTGCACAAGAAGGAATGTCAGGCAAATTCAAAATACCCTTTCTCTCACAGATATCATAGATGGAAGCGAATATAGAAAACTTGGTAATTCCTTTAATCATGTTTAAAATAAACAGTTCATTACTTATTTGACTTTACACTTGCAGGTCTCAATGGAGTAAACTTATCGTGTTCTGTTAATACAGATGGAGTGAAGCTATTTAAGTCATCCAAATATTCTGTGTGGCCAATTTTTCTGTCTATTAATGAATTGGATTACAAAATTCGGCGCAAGTATACGATCCTTGTAGGCTTATGGTTCGGACTAAGCAAGGCCAAGTTCGCTACATTTATGAAACCTCTACTGCCACAACTCAACGAACTCGGCAGAAAGGAATTGGCATGGAAGCACAAAGATGAAATTTACAAGTCATGTATTCTGTTTCCCATTGTGGCCTTAGATTCCGCTGCTAGATGTGTCCTCCAAGGTGTCAAACAGTACAATGGTGAGCACAGTTGTACGTACTGTATTGCAAGTGGCAAACAGTATGGGGTAATACAAGTCACGCCAAATAAAGTTACTATTTTAATTAACCATATAATCTATTAGGAAGCATTTCAACAAAATGCTAAATGGATCTTCACCAGGGAGCATTTAGGAGCCAGATTGCGAACCCAGGAGGATTTTCAAATGTATATGCAAGAGGTCCTGGCATGTGCTTCAAAAAATGGCCCCGATCCTCTCTTTGGTATTAAAGATGTTTCGAGGCTGCAACAACTTAAAAGTTTCAGTATGGCAAGAGGATTTACATTTGACTATATGCACACCCTTCTTCTGGGTGTTGTAAAAAGTGTCACAATCATGCTATTCGATAGCACAAACCACACTAGCGCCTTTTACGTTACTCCTCAAGGTAACAGTACAAAATTTCTTCATCATTAGATAGCATTTTTTTAAATATAAAAAAATATTTTAAAGCAATGAAACGCATTAATGAGAGATGGCTCAATATCCAAGTCCCAATTTCCTTCAACCGTCCTCCTCGAACTTTAGATGACAGGGCTTACTGGAAAGCAAATGAATGGAAGGTAATACATATTTATGTTATTTTTGCACTACTTCAAAGTACCAACTTCTAATATTGCAGTTATGGTTCTTGACTTGGCTTGTTGTACTACGTGGTGATGTTTCAGTTGAGGTCTGGAATCACCTATGCTACCTCACCATTGGTTTTGTTATTCTTTTGGAAGATGAGATTTCACCTGCATCATTAACAATAGCTGAACAGTCCATCTATTACTTCGTGAGCAATCATGAGTCAGTGTTTGGTCCAGAATTTTGTTCATTCAACGTACACCTGTTAGTGCACGCTACTGATTGTGTGAGGTGGTGGGGTCCACTCTGGTAATGATTACTTACAAATGTTGACACGTCATAAAAAATTAACATTAATTTAAAATCTACAATGTATAGGTCTTACTCGTTGTTTCAATTTGAAAATCATAATGGACGACTCAGTAATTATGTGACAGGGCACAGGAAAGTAGCAGCACAAATTGTCAGCCGTAACAGCATTTACAAACATTTGCAAATTGAAGGTGATAAAAAAGTAATGAAAATTATTGGTTTAAAATTATTGTTGGTGAAATATGTTTGTTGCAGCTTCCATGATGAACCTTTCTGAGGAAGTTAAAAGTTTTTACGATGACTTCATATGTGTTCGCAAAAAATACTGCATTAATGTAAGATGTGCAAATGAGGCTGTAGCCTGTGGTCAACCAAAAAAGTTCATATTTGAACTTGCTGACAGAAATCTTCTAGAGATGTGTGATGTGGACGTCACTGGAATCATTGGAAAAAGCTATCCGCATGTATTCATAAAAGGGACAAAGTACGACACATGTTCAGCGAAGACAGACAATAAATTCAATAACAGTGTTTGTGAGGTGCAAACAGTCGGCCTTTTCTGTATACAGAACATTGTTGTCGTCAAAAATGTTTGTATTCTTAAGTGCTTTAAAATACGCAAAACTGAAGCCAAAAATCTGTCGCCCAATCTATATGCCTACCAAGGTCTTTCGAAAAAACCTTATTGGATAAATGCAAATAAAGTGACAAAACAAACATTCATAGTTTTGCGCAAAAAAGACACTAATATTCAATTTCTATTTGAAGTACCTAATGCATGTGAATTTGAATAAATATCCCAAGACATGTGTTTTGATGTAAAACAATTTGCTAAACTGCTCTCCATTTAACCTTCTTTCAGCTTTGCCTACAACCATGGCAGATTAGACCTCCGTAACATTAATGAAGAAACTTTAACAAGTAATTTTTGTTTTATATTTTCATCACAGTATGAAAATTACCTAAACAAAGGGTCTTCAAATTAAAGTTAATAAATCATAAAGTACAGAGATATCAATTTTTCAGTGTTTTTCAAAGCATGCTTGACATTAAACTGATACTTTGCTTTTATTTCAGTAAAGCACATAATGTTGAAAAGTACTTTTAAAAGAGAACATCTTTTAAAGCAATGAAAAATGCCTAAATTTCTTTCCCATTTTGCGCCTAAAAAATTTAGTTAAAAGTAGCTGTTCTGTAGCACTTTCTCATAGCTTCCAAAAGTGCGTTTTTTGAAGCACTCAAAAAAATGCAATAAATATTTGTACAAAATATTTTATATTTTGCATCTTTTATAGCACTTTTTTCTTTTTGTGTGTAAGCAAAAATTTACTATTGTAAGTAGTACTTTATCTTTAGAACTTTAATAGTTTCCTATATTACTTTTAAAAAAGTGCTTTTGGCAAAAAAAGACACCAATGTTTTTCGACTAAGGCTGGTAGTATTTTTTACACTAAACCCAGGTTTTTCCCTCCCAAAACATAAGGGTGCAAGAGTGTTTAGTCTCCATGGCAGTAAAATTTCTAGCCTAGGATTTGCCAGTAGAAATTCTTTTCCTATTAATGCATTTTTTATAAAATGACAATGGAAATAAACATTATTCTATTCTATATGTAAACGGACACTGCAGGTGACTATTACCCTAACTGAGGGTGCCCTGTTCATTTATGTATGCAATCTGGGGTTGAAAAATTGTAGGCACATGTCCAGGGATATGAACCCACAATCTTAGATCCTAGTTCGCGTTTGGCCGCCTGATGGAGTGAAAGTTGAATGTGTTAACCACAGATCCATTTTAGAGGTGAACAAGTTGTTGAAGATTCTTACTTGAGAGATTGTTTGTTAAATTAAAAATGCAAACTTTAAGACTACTTAAGTTTAATGTCTAAACTTTATTTACATGTCTATGCCATAGATGTCTGTGATGTATGCAGAGCCACTTTACCCCTTGACTTTCTGTGCAGTGGCGTGGGAAGCAACTAATGTTGTCAACTTCACTTCAGTGAAATAATTATATTTATGTTTAATTTTCTATTTAGAGGAGATCTTGAGAAATTTCAGGTAGGGATGCAAAATTGAATATTTATCTTCACAGTGCGGTCCTGAACGAATTTTTGATAAATTTCAGAGCGCAATTTTTGATGCAAAATGTCTATTGACTTAGATGAAAGGTTGCAAGAGCTCCTGAAACATTACAGTGTTGAAGGGGCAGTAATTATGACAACAGATGGAGCCATAATAAAGTCTAGTTTGTCCAAAGAGGTCACCGCCAAGCATGCAAACACAGCCTTTAACATTGTCAAGTCAACAAGGAAAAATATTCAGGTTCGAAGATGGTCTTGTTGTTTGAAACTGAAGAAGTTTTTTAATGCATCTGTGTGTACATGCTAACCAATTATTGCCACTTATATTTAGCAAAGTTACTATAATAAAAGTTAGAACATCTTCTAAAGATGACTCGATTTGACAGGAGGACGATCAGAGCAACGATGTCAAGTTTCTGCGTGTCACAACTCGACGATTCGAATATTTAATTACATTGGATGGCCAATATGTTTTTGCAGTTTTACACAAGCCTCCAGGTAACCAGCATCTTTCTAAATATTATTCGAAGACTTTTACATTAATCACATTGAATTATATGAAAGTTTTGTAATTTAATCAAAGTTTTTTATCTTTAGACCTTCATTCTCATGATCCAAAGGCTTCAAAGAGACAATTTTAAGGGTGCATTTTACCAACAAATTTCAAAAAAAGGCAAAAATCTCCAATAAAAATTATTCTTGTTACTCACATTTGACAAATTAATTCTGCTTTTGAGGGTTCGACCATGGAAAAAATACAAGGCCAAGTGAGTTGGATGGCAACAATATTAAGCCATTAAACTTGAGGAACTGCTTGGGATGAACATTTTAAAACAAGAGTGCATTTGGGCATATCATTTTCACAACAGGAAATAATTGAAGACTTCCAGTGTGAACAACATTTTATTTTTTCAAGTTCTTAACTTTTTTTACTTTCACCTCTGGCTTCTTTTTGGTCTTGATATTGGTATCTATGTGCTCTTTTTCTTTTGCCCTTTTCTGACGACCTAGACGTCGTTTTTCTTTCTTGATTTGCTTCATTTTTTCTTTTTTCAAACTTTTCTTCATCAACTCATATTCATCTGGATCTATTCCTTTTGCAATCAACTTTTTGCGCTTGTTTATGTTTCTCTTTTCATCAAAGTCCATCTCAGACAAAGAAATTCCTTCCTCACGCATTGCAATACCCACCTGGAAGAAACAGACAATTAAGCTATGTTGGAGGGAGCCTTACCAGAAATATGTTTGACACACCTTCACATGCAACTTGGCAACGTTGTCATCCTTTACTAATAACTCCTCTAACTTTTTTCCGATAAGTGATTCGATAGAATGAATTGCCTCGACATCTTGAGGCGTAACAAGAGTGTCTTAAAAAATGAACCAATTCAGGTATGTTACTTTTGCGTAAGTCTATATCTTACAAGCTTTTCCTCTGCGTCCTGCTCTTGCAGTTCTGCCAACTCGATGAATATAGTCCTTAGAGTTGGTGGGCACATTATGGTTGATCACAAGTTGAACCTCTGGTATATCAAGACCTCGACTTGCAACATCAGTGGCAAGTAAAATTCTAACCTTAAGGCACATTAAAAGGTTATTAAATAAGTGCTGAAGGAAAATAAAAGAGAGATTCAACCTGTAAAGATCTAAACTTTGTAAGAGCAGTTATTCTATCATTTTGGGATTTCATTGAATGGAGAGCAGCACAGGGATAGCCAAGTTTTTCAAGTGTCATACTAAGCAGCTGACATGTATGACATGTTTTGACAAAGATGATGATTAAGCCGTCAGTATCTGATTCTCTGTGTGTTTTTACTATTTCAACCTAAAAGAATAAAAGCTCATTTGAACATAAATAGTAATGCCAAGCATACATGATTTAGAAAGTTTAATGATTAGTTTTTGGACAGTCATTTGATCATGATCAATCAGACCGATTATCCTATACTCATGAATTTCCTTGGTTGCATTTTGAAAAATTCTAGAACCCATCGTTCCAGAACTTTCCAACCATGTGCATATATGTGTAATGTTCCAAAGATAAGTTATTTAGATTCTTGAAGTTGTTCCTCAGATCAAATCACAGTCTTGAGATCTACTAAAATAGTATTTTTTCCGAACTTACCAGGTATGCATCAAGAGCATAATAAGGCGCAAGAATGTAGCGCTGCTCAAGCTGAGCCACTGTTGCCTGAAAAGAGAGTCTCAAAATAAATACGTGAATTAATATACAGCTCATATATTTTACTTGGTAATTTTCTTCATTTGCATCATCTTCTTCCCAATAAAATGAATCTCTAAAAAATCGAATCATTCCAATCAGATTCTGATTTGACTTAAAGAATTTAAATAAACTTAATACTTTTTAATTGCAAGTTCTTGAATGTTCTTCATTGATTCTGAAATTGTAGCCGAAAAAAGCAAAGTTTGGCGTTTTTGTGGTAAAGCCTTGAATATCACAGAAAGCTAGAAAAAGAAACATAAAGCTGTCACTTTTATTTTTTTTACTTCTTTCAATCAGGGAAACCTGTTGTTCAAAACTTCCATCTAACATGCGGTCAGCCTCATCTAAAACAAAATACCGAAGCTTTTTCAGGGAGAAAGTGTCACAACTCTCCAGATGATCAGATAATCTAAATATTAAAAGATATCTCATGTGGTGAAAATTAAATGATTTAGTAGACATCATACCGTCCAGGAGTTGCAACAACGATATGAGGCCTGTTTGCAAGATCTTTGCCCTGCATCATCATGTCTTTTCCACCAATGACAACACAAACGTTAAGGTTCAAAGGCTTCCCGATCACATTGAATTGGTCTGCTATTTGTAAAGCCAATTCTCTGAAAGCAAATTAAACCTTATCATAAATAGTTCAAAAATTCAATAACTTTGTTACCTAGTAGGGGTGAGGACAAGCGCAAATATCCCATATGGGTCGTCACTTAATGTGTGAAGAATGGGCAACCCGAATGCCATTGTTTTACCCGATCCTGTTTTAGCACAACCGACACAATCTTTACCATCCAGAATTTCAGGGATGCAATTCACTTGGATCGGCGTGGGCTTTGAAATTCCTGAATTAATTACCTAAAATATTTTTTGATCAACCAAAAATGGCGTGTTCAAAGCTTACCCATTGCTAAACATTGCTTTACAAGCCAACTTTTTAGTCCAAGTCCCTCCATTAATTATAGTTTATTTAGGTTGCCGTTTTCGTTACAGAACGGGCAGTACGTATCAGTTAAAAATAAAACCTTATTTGAAACTTCTATTTCATCCTTAATCTTTTTTTAATCTGTATTAAATAAGTTAAATTCACATCTATTTATATCTGAAAAACTTTGCTTGACTTTAATTTTAAAAAACCATGTGTGCCCTGCGTGACATTTGTTTTGAATTTTGATTTGTTTATTCGTATTATCCTTTGATAACGATTGACCGCGAGACTAAATAGCTAGAAATTTGCCAAAAGCGTGAAACTAACCCTTATATGATCATTGCATCAGTTAAATATGGTTTCAAACTCATCTGACAGTTGTGAAGGAAACCTCAGGTAGCTTTGAACAAATCTTTTTTCAAAAAAAAGAGCAAAGTTCACAGATCATTTTCAAACGAGTCCTTCGTCATTCTCCACGTTAGAGAATAATTGCATAGAATATACCTATGGGGCTACTTAATTTTCCCACTAATTTTTTCTTAAATCGAATCGATTGCTGCAATGAAAAAACAAAGACTTAAAAAGAAAAATTTTTCCTCCTGACGTCCAAAACTGTTATCAATATGTTCATAATCTATTTCAAAGAGAAGCATTTATCTTTGGTCAACAGTTTCATTCATTTGAGACCTTTGCTTTTTAAGAAAGGCTCGTCGCTCGGGTCACGTCCTAGAAAGTCACGCAATAAATCAGCTGCATCTTTGGAGCCACCTAGAATATTGTGATTGATGATTAAAAGAGGCTTTTTTGAGTTAGTCCTTTAATGAAAAAAACCTGGCTTAAGAATAAGATTGCGATAATCCATTCCAACCTTCGGATTCAGGAGACCCTCCTTTTTGAAACGTGACTCAAACATGTCAAAGCTGAATACTTCGCTCCACTGAAACATTGTAAATATCAAAAGCTAGCAGGAAAATATTGGTTCGGAGCTCACCAAATATCCGTAATATTGTGCATCATAGCCCACCATGTGAGAAAACCTTGCAGCCATATTTGTTCCTTCTATTGTTTCAATGCCAAGAATGTTGTAGAAAAAATCTCCAAAAAGTTTTGCCGTATCCGACTCTGGCCTTGTGTGAATAGCTTGGTCGAACGAAGCAAGGGCGATCTGCATGTGTTATTTTTTATGTAGTTTTGTCATTTTCTCTGTAAAAGCAAATGTGTGTTGAAGTTGAAGCTCACCTGGCGAAGGTTGAACATTCCAGCATGAGCTTTCCTTGATCCTATAAGCTTGTCAAGGAGATCTTTGGGAATAGCAGAGCCATCCTAAAAACCATTTTGCACAATAGAAAAGTTGCATCAGATTTTTTTGAAATATAAATAGTTCTCAAGGTATGGAGTAACTTTTATCACCTTGTAATGACCAGACATTTTCAAAAGAGTCTCCTCTTCCCAACACCAATTTTCCAGCATTTGGCTGGGGGCCTCTACAAAGTCCCTTTCTATTTTCATTCCAGAAAACCTGAGAAATTACTTTATTATTTTTGATCGAATTTCAAAAAATAAACTTCAAGGCTGTAAATTAACTTGCCTTGCAGTTTCTGTTTTGGCGCATACAGCATGCATAGCATGTCCAAACTCGTGGAAAAACGTCTCGACCTCGTCATGATCAAGCAAGGAGGGTTTGGAGTCAGTTTGCTTTGCAAAATTAGCTAATACAGCACAAACTGATGGCTGTGGAATATTTGATGGATCATATAGATATTTTCATAGGTTGAATTTTGCGATACCTGCATGTGACCTTTCTCATTTAGGCATCCAGGCTGTATAAGAACAACACAAGCGTGGCCATATTTTCCTTCGCGTGGATAAAGGTCAAGGAAAAAATATCCCATTATTACTTTGGTCTCCGAGTCTAACACTTGAAACTTGGAAAAACTTGTTTTTGAAGATTTTTTTGCATATTTTAAATTTATTTTATTTTTAAAAAATTCTCACCAATTTCACGTCATCATGCCATTTTTCTGGATCTTGAACTTCGACGAAAGTAACTCCTAAAAGCTGTTGGTAAATTTCTAAAAGCCCCTTTGTGACAGTCTCCATGGGAAAGAAATCACGCAGCTTCTCTTTGTCCACTGAGTATTTTGTCTCTTCAGACAGAGTGGTGTAATACCTCAAGTCCCAAAAGTCTAACTTTCCATTGTAATCAAGTCCGAGTTTTAAGCACTGTCAGATTTCAAGATTAAATTTGCGAAAAAGTTAACTTTTTTAAAAGCTACCTCTTCTTCTTTAAGTTTTAAAAGTTCCTTTTGCTCATTATGCCATAAAGGTTGAAGCTTTTCTGCTAAACTTGATAAAAACTGAGCTACCTTCTCTGGGCTTTGGGCCATTCTTATCTAGCAATACAATAAAGTTTGCTTCTGTGATTTTTTGTTGCTCATTTGCAAATTTCAAACCTCATGAATAAATGCTGCATGATTGGGATATCCTAAAAGGGTTGCTAGTTTGTGACGAAGCTTTACAATGTCTTCAAGAAGTTTCGTATTTTCTTCAATGCAAACTGATTTGTCTGCAGTTTCTACTATTCGGCGAGTAGATGGAACCCTGCACTTTCGAGTTACAGGAAACACGTGAGGATACTGTAAATCGTAAAAGGCCAATTTACAAAACAAGTTGAACATTTAATCTAAGTAAATCTCACTTTCAGTGTCACTTTACATTTGCCATCTTGGGTCTGAAACGAAAGAAGTGACAGATTTACGTGTTTGTTGGAGCCCATATCTACATCGAGGAAAACTTTACCTTTTCGAATGAGTCAACCAGATCTAACGGGACTCCATCCAACTCTTCCCGAGTAAATTCAAGCACTGTATTTTCCTCATTAAGGTTCGAGCAAAAAACCGCACCAAGTTCGGTGATCTTTGTTCTCAGAGACTTAACTTCTTCACGTTTTTCTTTTTCAAGATGAAGGCCTAAGATAAAGATTTTCCATTGTTTTATTTACAGTTTTGATATTTTTCAAATCTATCAACCATTTCTTTTTCCATCAATCAGAAACTTTTCGATGTAACGCTTCTTTTCTTGTGAAAGGTCATCGACGTCAAATTTTTCCATGTAGAAACAAACATTATCAAATATTTCTTTTTTCATCGTGATTTCAACTTCAAAGGCTTTTAACTTTTTATCTGCCTCCAGGGAGGCTTCTCGAACCTGTATGACAAATTTTAAATGGCTAACGATTATTTTATAATGTTGATATAGAAATGGAATGCCTTTTTATCGGTGACAACATTCTGAGGATAAACAAGAGCTCCTTTCTTGTTGTACTTAACAACATCCACGTTGATCAAGCTCTAAAAGTAGAAAATAAAAAATTAGAGGATCTTATCTTAAATGATATCTTATTTAAACTTCAAAGTCCTAATTAGTACCTGTATTGTATTTTCAAAAGTGACATCCTCTTTCTTTATTGAAGCTATTTCATCAATTTTTGACGTTATTTCATCAATCTGTAAAACAAACTCATCCCCTTGTCTTCTGAAATCTCAAAACAAAGATGGGTGAATTACTAGAAGATCTACATACCAGTTTCGACGTCCCCTGGGCAATGTCTTCAGGCGTCAACCTGTGCCAGTCAAAATTCAAAACGATCCCCTCGGGCCTCATTCTATAATGGAAAGAGTAGAAATCGAAATGAAAAGTAGTTTCGAATAATTATTCATTTTCAGTTGAAGTCAGCCAAGAATGGGCTGAATATTATGACCAAGTGAAGATGAATTGCAACTCCCACACATATTCGAAAGTGAATTCAGCATAATTTGAATATGCTTTCAGTTAGTTTTGATTGGCAATGCCCGGCCGGTAAACACGTGGAAACCGTGAAAATATACAGTGTGAGTGTCTTAGCAAATTTTCTAGAAACTTACCTTTTGATTTAGTTTCCAAAATATAATTTTGTTGGGTGATTCTCTTTTTGATTAATTTCAGCCGATGCCGACGAAGATTAGAATTGTTGACGCAAGAATCCTAAAGTGTTCTAGGTGATCATGATCGTGCAAAAAAGTACGTAGACAGCTGTGGGTGGGCAAAACAAAGATTAACGGATCAAAAATGCTAATCACCTTTTGCCGTTGGCAAAAATTAATCATGACGAACCCAAGGATCTGTTAACCTTATGATACATACTTAATTAATTTAAAAGTATAGTAGCCGATCTTTCCTACATTTTTGGAGTAACAATCACTTCACGAGCCGTTTTAAGAGGACAATAGCAATACTCAAAATGAAAAACGCTAGTCTAGTTCAAAATAATAACTCCTTATTGAAAAATAACAAATTTGAAATGGCCTAGCTTTTTAAATACTTAAAACAGATTCTGTCACGATGACAAAAAGTAAATAAAGTTACTTGCATCTTACAAAAAACTAAGTAGTACAAGCCTGTAGGGACTGATTAGATAGTCGGGCGGCCTTACGGGTTCACTGATTGTGAAAACTGACTGTTGCACATGCAACTAGTGTGTCTACTTGGCTTATCGAAGTGTTGTGCGAGAAAGCGAGATCACTCAAGGCCAGGCCTCCAGTTGACCCCGAATATACTTTTTTGCACTTGGAAACGCATTAGAAGTTGAAAAAGTAGTAACTTAACGAGATAGAGTCGGACAGCCGGGACCACTGTGTAGTTTCAAATTGCTTAATCGTAAGTATTTTTACTAAAAATTCATCGTCCTTACTCATAGGTTTGCTTTATCAGTATTTCTAGGCACTAAAGTAATTTGAAGTGAGGGCGGACGAAACTTATCACAGGAATTCCTTGAGTAAATAGTTGCTGATTGAGATCAATAGTTATCTTGAGAATTCGAACTTTGTACGCTTGAGCACTTTGACGTTGATTGTGTCATATTTTCAGAGAAAGTGAACGCCTCAAGAGAGCCTCCAGAATGGGTATCGAAGGCGAATTACCTACTCCCGATCAAGTGAGTTACATAAGAAAGAAAATTCTGAAGTACGTCGACGAAAACGGACAAGGTAATGAACCATTTTAAGCTTTTTTTCAAGTGGATTAGAATCATCTTGTTCTCTTTGTCAGACATTTTTGACGGGAGAGATGTTCAGCGATTGTTAAATGACAAGGCTTACGTGGAAAGGTTTTTTATGCACATGTTTGACTTGCCCGGTTTACAAGAAGACAATGCTGTAACGATGGTCATCAACGCTTTTAAGTGGAGGAAAGACAATAAAGTCCGAGGTAGTTTCTGAGGATTTCTCTCACCTTGTTACTTCCTAAAATTCTTTTTTCGGTTGTCTAAGAAATAAAGGTTGAAGATCTTAACCTAAAGCTCAAAGAGCTCGGAGAGTTGTACGTCCACGGTCGCGATAAAGACGGAAAAGTTTTGATGGTTTTTGCCGTAAAGAAGCACGTCAAGGGAGCCGAAAGTATGGACGACTTGAAAAAATTCTTTATCTACTCGATGGAAAGAGTAGACAGGTGGGTCCAACACTTCGCTGAGACCTTTTGCGATAGTTCTGTTGGTTGTCGGCAGTTTTCCTGTTATACTCAAATGGCTCTTAAAAAGCTTATCTGTTTGAAGGGAAAATAATGGAGACCAACTGACGTTGGTTTTCGACTGCAGCAGTTGTGGTCTAAAGAATTTGGATATGGAATTGATTCAGTACATGATACAAGTCTTTAAAGATTACTATCCTTGGAGTTTAAACTACATACTCGTTTACGAAATGCCTTGGGTCTTAAACGGTGGGTATAAAAATATATTTCTTGGCTCAGCTGAGAGAAAAATTCATCTTTATGATTTTTTTAGCTGCGTGGAAAATAATCAAGTCGTGGTTACCGGCAGCAGCAGTAAAGAAAATCAAGTTCTTAACAAAAGCAAACATTCTAGAGTATGTGGCCGAGGATCAACGCCCTGAAGCTTGGGGAGGTAAGTTGGCATGGATGTCGTGAAAGCAAGTGCTGAGAACGACTGAATTGAATCTTCAAATCCATTTTATCAAAGGTACCGATGACTGGGTTTACCAATGGGAAGATGAGGAAATCATTCACGATATTCAGTAAAACAAATCGTAAAGGCTCATTCATTAGAGGTATTGCAAAACTAATGAAGTCATTTCTTAGAATTCCTTTGGAACCTGGACATAACGATGCCCTTCCTCACGAAATTGGGGTTGCTAATGGTTATGATGATGGAACTGGGGGGCGCAAGAAATACGTTCACTTTGCCGAATCAAAGTCTCTTCAGTCATCTGAGAGCCACTTGAACGGTTCTGTATCGCCTGTCATGGGTGAGCGATATTTTGAAATAATTTCTCTCGCATAAAAATTGGAATTTACATTCACATGAAGGATCTGGTCAAACTTCTTCCTCGGGTTCCACTCCACCCACAGGTGTTTCTCCTATTCTTGCATTGAATCCCTCTGAAGAAATTATCTTCTCCATGAACAGCCAAGGAGATTTAGTGGCTAAAGTTATTATCACCAACATCTCATTTAAGTCCATAGCGTACAAGGTTTGTTGTCAAACTATTGTGATTATATTTTTCGCTTTCTCTCAAACCTATAAATCAATTTTAGATCAAGACAACTTCTCCCGATAAGTTTAGAGTACGACCAAGTGCATCCAGCTTGTTGCCTGGTGTGTCTGGAACCATTGAAATACAGGTGATGCACCCCTATTAAATAAAACCAAAGAATTTAAATTTGGTATAGATTGCTAAAACCCTTAATCAATAAAGGTCCACTCGTCTCACTTGACCGAAAACAAGACTCCGGGTCAGGTACAAGTATTATTTTTCTCGTTTGGCCAGTGGTTTTATGCTCACCAATCCTGTTTCCACTACAGATAATGTCCGTACTCGCCAAAGACAAGTTCTTGATCAGTGCTACGACAATTTCTGTTGAAGGAGCCGGTACTTTGTCACAATCACAATTGAGTGAAGCTATCAAGGTACAAATTTGTATTTTGAGGAACGTAACATCGAATAGTACAAATATGGAAACAATAAGTTTTTCTCACAATCAAATCTCTACAATCTAACTATACTTTTTAACAACGTAAACTAACATGAAGTTCCCCATGCTGGCTTGCTAGGCACAAATAATTTCTTGGAGCTATTTCATAGTTGAAAAACAGTTGTGAATTGTTTAATCAATTATTTCTAGAGCCTCCGACCTGAAGTCCAACACAGATTAAGATGCTCATATTCCAGCCAAAATGGTCAGCAAACCATCATTGGTTCCGGAGGATCCATAGACGAAGGGAAAATAATGAAGCAGGTTGATTTAATGACAAAAAAAGTAAGCCCATTTTACTTTATTGTTTTTGATATAATCGGGAATTCAATTGCCTCTTCCAATCTAGTGCTTTAATAACAGTAAAAAGTTCTATTATTTTTATTTTTTTTCAAAGATTTCCAAGCTTGTTGATCTTAATGAATCGATGGCCTCCAACATAGCTTTTCTTCAACGTTTGGTGATTTTGGTACTAAGGCAATCATATTGACAGTTTTGTAGAATATAACTCCCCACCTTATGAATTTTTAGATGTTCATCGTGCTTTTGCTCGGGATTTTTTTTTCTTACCTATGGTTTCACCCGTCAAATACTCTCAAACTCCTCCAGGTAATATGTACGAATCTTTGTGGATATTATTTTTGGAGCAAGAAAGCTCTGTTTTAGGGTTTTTAGACTGGACTTGAAAGAGCTGGTCACGCGCAGTGAATTGGGTATCAAAGAATTGAAACAAGGGATTTCATAGATCAATTTGTTTTTAGGAAAATTGTCTGAAGTTGAATGGACTGCAGAAAACCAGTCTAGAAGAAGGATCACCACATACAGTACCAAAAGTTGACCTTTGAGGAAGCAACAGCTTGTAATCATCAAAACTATATCTTATTTTCACTGCGGAGCTTAAACACGTAAAGTGGAAATTTATTCAACTTGCCGCCACATTTTTGATGTCTCATTGACTTATTGAAGCATTTATTTTCAATCGGCCGTGATATGAAGTGCTAATTTTTACCTGAAAGGTGCCTGGTTTAGACTTTATAATTTTTTTAATTTATATGAACGACAAAAATATTTATCAGATTTGTGAAATTTTTTTCCTGTTATGACACATTCAAGACTTCTATTTTTATTAAAACGAATAAATTAACACGTTGATTGGATCTTTTTCATCCCAATTTCAAAGGACTCCGAGGTTGGCCTCTTTTAGCCTACTCTTTAGCAGGTGTGGGTATCAAAAGTCTTATAACATCCGAAGCTTGGAGT
>Ga0194133_10005115_pt1 | contig 16929 bp, 12 predicted proteins | sample TA2KigOf40mmetaG_FD_155448 | JGI IMG/M metagenome (GOLD analysis project Ga0194133, IMG submission 155448) | Freshwater microbial communities from Lake Tanganyika, Tanzania - TA2015055 Kigoma Offshore 40m | ecosystem: Environmental > Aquatic > Freshwater > Lake | place: Tanzania: Lake... | reverse complement strand
AAAATAAATTAAAAAATTTAGAAATTGAAAATAATGAAAATATTTAGGAATAAGTAAATTAATAATTAAACTACTTAAAAATAAAATCTTTAGTATATTTATAAAGGATGGAAAAAGAAGTAAATCCACCAACTGACTATTTCAAAGGAATTAAAACATCTTTGAAAAGTGTCTTGAAACATCCTGATATTAACTTACCCAAAATTGCAAATGCTGTCATTAAGTGTAATAAAATCGTTATTCAAACTATGATGTTTATGAAACTTTTTTTATTAGACCATTATGATAAGCATAATAAATTGCCAGTTATTAATGATGAATTTATTAACTCTTGTATGAAAATATTATGTAATGAAAAAGCAAGTGGAAGACCACCTAAAAAAGAAATCAAAGAACTCAAAGATAGTTTAACTGCGTTTTACAAAACAGATTTTCAACCGATTATACAAAATGAAAACTTGGATTATACACATATGAATACCATTTTAGATTATTTAACTATTGATATTCTTACGATGTATGAGAATAATATTAAATTACATTATGTAGAGTATATTGAACGATATGTGAATGTAATTTGGAAAAAGAAGTTTATTATGAATAAAATAAGAAAGTTGAATATTACACAAAAAGAAAAGGAAAAAAGGGCAAATAATTTATGTAATCAATTACGCAAAATCAAAACTGATTTACTAAATATTGAAAATAGCAATTATAAATCTCATTCTATGTATCATAAATGGATTAACCAAAAACAATTTATCACACCAAATAAAGCAACTTACAAAAAGAATAATATTGTTTATGACTTAATGTGCAGTCCTTTTGATTATTTTACTTGTATGATTTTTATGATGAAACAAATTGAAGAAGAAGAACAAACAATTTATAATGTATTTCCTATGAGAAGCGAAGTTATACCAAAACACATACGATTAGATACAACTACATTAGTGCATCTTCTTATGACAAAGAAACAAGGAAATAAAAGTGATTTTTTAACAAAAGGAAATTTGAAAAGAAAAGAAGATAAAATATGGGAGTTCTTTTTTAGAACTGAAAGAAAGTTTTTCAAGAAAAAATATTATGAATTTCACCATATGATAGAAACAGATGGAGTAAGTTGTTCTTTGTTATTGTTGCGTAAAGATTTAGTTGGTAAGAAATTACCGATGATGAAAAAAGTTTTATCAACTGAAACATATATTGATGAATTAGATGATTATTCTACTTTACAAAATAAGAAAATTGTAGCAATAGACCCTGGAAAATGTGATTTAATTTATTGTGTAGATAATTCTAATAAAGAAGCGAATAAGTTTAGATATTCACAAGACCAACGACGAAAAGAAACAAAGAAAAAGAAGTTTTCAAAAATACATTTAGAATTAAAACAAGAAAAAATAAATGGTAAAACCATTATAGAATGGGAAACAGAAATATCTAAATTCAATCGTAAATCACTTAACATACCAAAATTTAAGGAATACATTAAAAAGAAGAGTGAAATAAATGGAATGTTATTTACCTTTTATGAAAAATACATTTTTAGAAAATTACGATTACAAAGTTATAGAAACACAAAAAGAAGCGAACAACGAATGTTAAATAATTTTAAACGCATATTTGGCAATGAAAAAGATGTAGTAGTTTGTTTTGGTGATTACGAACAAAAACAACAAATGAAATATAAAGAACCTACCAAAGGAAAAGGAATGAGAACCTTATTTAGAAAAGCAGGATTTCAAACATATTTGGTAGATGAATTTAGAACCAGTTGTAAATGTTCCAAATGTGAAATAGGTGTTTGTGTAAAGAATATGGTAGGAAAAAATCCTAAACCATACAAAAGCGGTAATGTCTTAATCCACGGACTGATTTGTTGTAAGAACGGATGCGGTTATTGGAATAGAGATGTGAATGGAGCAACAAACATTTACAAAATTGCTTATAATGCGATAAATAATAAAGAAAGACCAAATTATTTGTCAAGAAGCAAAAACAACTCAGGGTTTTTAGAAGAATTCCCAAAACCAAAATTTACACGCTCTGTGAAGAGCAAACCTTTTTGATTTTTAGTGGGATTTGTCCCATTTTAAATCTTCAAGGGTGTAAACAATAAACTCACATTCATATTTCTTCCAATAAAATCGCGGATGGCTTTATATTTTTTTTTTATTATAGTATCGTAAATGTCTCGTGTCATTGAATTCTTTTCTTCTTCCCATACATAATTCAATAATTCTAAATTGTTGTTTGAAATCGCCCAATATAATGTGCCTTCCAACGAATATCCATATTTTTCGTGTAATAGTTTTAAGCATTTTAGTCTCTCGTATTTTGCAGAAAATACACTTAATGGTAGATCTATATTTTTTATACTTACATAGTTATCTAAAACAAATTCTAAACAATCCACAAAATCCCCATTTCTTATACATATTAAACCCGCATTACCATCAAAGCGAAATCCGCGTGAGTATGAATACTGAATAATTTCTGTATTCCCGTGCGTCAATGCATTATACAATATATTTTGTTGAATATCGGGTATAATACATTGATGCAGTGGGTTATTTGGTGTGAATATTCCATATACCTCTTCCATTTTTTTAGCTACATACATAAAGATCTTGACATTCGCCATATTGGATGCAACACACAAACAATTGTGATCCAATTCAAATCCCCGCTCTTCCATTTTTTTAATACACTCTATGTTTTGCGAATAACACGCATTGCGAGCTAAACAGTTGGAATATTTTTGTCCGGTTTCATCCATTTTATCCATAATATAATAGGCTGTTTCCCAGTTTCCAGATCTTGCTGCTATATTTGGATGATTTGGGTCAAACGGACAATACCCATATGTTTCCCAGAGTTTTTGTATAATTTCCAACTTATTATGTTGAATGAGAAACAAAATTACATACGGAGAATATGCATAATCGTGCTTATTCCATTTATGTTTCATCGCTATTTCAATCAAATAAAACAAACAATCTGGATGAAAATTTTTAGCAGCAAATACGGCCGCTGTATTTGTAGTGATGCATCCTGCTGCAATACCATATTTTAGGCAATCGCAATGTCCGTTCGCTGCGGCCACATTGGTAGAGCTATAATTCCATTTACAACTTGGATTAACCATTTCGCGTGTAATTGGGCCATCATCTAACCAGCAACATCTATCACATATGTGTTGCTGTATAATTGATTTATTTGCTGAAAGCGGACATCCATTATCACATAAATATTTATAACAGTTAAAATGCCCTTCTTTTGCTGCAACACACGCTACCTCATAATTACATTCTGCACCGGATTTATGAGCTAATTCTAAACATTCTATATTGCCGTGTTTTGCCGCTGTATAACAGGTCATTTTAGTCCATTTTATTGGAAATGACAACCCGCATTCACGCTCGGCTGAAATAAGATATTCCATACATTTTTTATTGGAAGTTTTTGCGGATTGTTCTCTCAAATTAGGGAAAAGATTAATAAATATATATATTTGTAATAATAATTGCAACATTTCAATTTGTCCGTATTCGGCTGCTGTTTTTTGACAACGACATACAATAGAAAGTATTTTATTTTCCAGACGGATTTTTTGGTGGGAGGTTTTTGAACGAACTACAATGTCCTGTTTCACATTATGAAACAAATATTTGAAAAGACCTTTGAACCCATATTTAACACAAGTAGTGAGTTTATTTTCTCCGTAAGTATCCAAATCAAGAAATAGACGGATTTCTTGTTTATATTCATAGATTTCAAGAAAATCCATGAATTGTTTATTTTCGGTTAATGCAGGAAATTCGCGGGGAGTTTTATTGGTTCCACACAGTATTTCATAATGAGACAATGAGGTGAATATGTATTGTGGTATTTCATCGAGACACCAAAATTGCACGGTTTCCAATTGATGAATGAGGGTTTCAACTGTGTGCGGGTATAGGGGAGGCAGTTCAAATGTAGAATGTTGTGGCGGTAAAATCGGGGCGTCTTCTCCATTTTCAACAAGAGACAAATACAATTCACTTGTTTGGAAACAAACGGGGATTGACATAAGAATAAAAGACATTTTGATAATTTGAGATATGTATTTTGTGTAGTGCATTATGCAAAATAACAAATTCAATTTTATTATATAATAACATAATCAAACAATACCAAAAAGCATGCATTTCATTTTTTGTTTTTCTAATTCTTGTTCTAATTGTCTATTTTTTTCTTCTGCCTGTAAAAGTTTTTGTTTTGTTTCTATAAGTTCATCGTCGGGGTTTGCAAGTTCTTCTGTAGGTGTGGGGCGGTGGTCGTCGGCTTTTGTTGTGATGATACCAGCAGGAATAGAAATTTTATTTGCCTCACATATTTTTCCGTAAAATTCCTCCATTTGTGCTTGTTTATTTATGTGAAGACCTACTCCACCCGCAAAATGAACTAATAAAGTTGTAGCCGGTAAAGTCGTCCATTTTTCAAAAGAACATCCATAGGTTGCATATTTTTTCAGCTCTTGATTATCATAGCATTCCATCACCATACAACAATACACAATATAAGGTTGGCCGAACCCGTGCAAATAGGGATTTGAAACCGTATTTGATATTGTTTTTATTTGTTGAAACACAAATTCAATCATAGGTATATTTGGAAATAGCAAAATACCCGAAGAAAATGCAGAGCGACCTTCATATTGTGGAAACGACATACCAAAAAGGGACGCACCCCAATAATCAAACCCGCCGTGTTTCACAATTGTATCTTTTTCTAATATACCCTCTTCCAATGCATATATGATGGGTTTCGTAATTAATTCAAAAAGGGGTTTTATAGGACGAACTACTAATATATCTGTATCCAAATAAGCGACCTTATTATAGCGATTACGAATTACAGTTGGTAATGTAAAAAAATCAATACGGGCATGACACGCTTGTTGTTTTGTTTCTATTTTATTATTTGTCTCATAGAAAATCGGTAGGTCAGTTGGTGCTATTTTTTCTATTTCACTTTTGAGTTTATCTGTAGTATAGATGAGAATATGTTCGTCGGTTAATTCGCCAAATTGTGAAATACTATTCAAAAGGAGTTTGCAAAGATACACATAATTTGGGTTATGAAACACACATATAAATATGCAATTCATTGGTGATAGACGGAATACATTAAAGTGTTTTATTCTATTTATATTTCTATTTGCATTTTATATTTATGTGGGGTTAGGTAAGAGAGACTTCACACCCTGAATTCAATTGCGATTTTTCTCTCAAGAAACTCAATTGTTTCACTTATTTTTGAAACAACCATATTTTTTATTTTTTCATTGTCTTCTTTGTATCCATATTCCAATACGAGATGTTGATATTCATTTTCACTACGCATAAGAGCAATATTGCTATTATGTAGCATTGTCCGTAAATGTTCCGCCTCGTTGAATTTATTACCAAACTCTGATATAATTTGTTCGTAATTCTGTATATAAAATGAGTGCATATTATAAAACACTTTCATTAAATTCACAAATTTCTCATAATCATTGAGAGAAGGATCTCTGTAGATTTCTTCAATTCTTCTATAAAATTTACTTAAATATTCCATTGTTATGTTTGTGTATTCTCTTATACTTCCTCCATATACTTCCTCCATATATTTGTTTCAATTTTTCAATGACAAAATAATGAGAGAAAACAATATAAATGCAACCATACACTTAATACAACCGACATAGAAAATGACCGACATCAATGAAGAAAAATACCAATCCTACTTTTCTTCATTTCCATATGAATTAAGTGGGTTTCAAAAACAGGCGATTGCTGCTATTGTGGATGGAAACCATGTCCTTGTTTCTGCCCCGACTGGTTCAGGTAAAACATTGCCTGCAGAATTTGCTATAGATTATTTTACAAAAATGGGGAAACGCGTTATTTATACCAGTCCGATAAAAGCTCTATCTAACCAAAAATACTACGATTTCTCTTTGAAATTCCCCGATATAACTATTGGACTTTGCACGGGGGATATTAAAACAAATACAGACGCACAACTTATTTTAATGACCGCCGAAATATTAACAAATCAACTGTTTCACATACGCGACGGAACCACAGGTGTGGGCCTCCAGTTCCAAATGGATATTTCTACAGAATTAGGTGTTGTCATTATGGATGAAGTACATTATATAAATGACGATGCAAGAGGTAAAACCTGGGAACAAACCATTATGATGTTGCCGAAACATATTCAAATGGTTATGTTATCCGCCACTTTAGATGACCCCTATAAATTTGCACGCTGGATCGATGATATGAATGCAGGCGAAGATGGGAATATCAGCAAAAAAACAATTGTGGCTCTCACAAATCATCGTATTGTTCCTCTTACACATTATGGGTATATTGCATCTACCCAATCTTTCGTGAAAACGCTAAAAAACAAAGAAACAGAACAATTTATCGGACAAAACACAAATCGTCTATTGCGAATACAAGATGCGAACGGAAAATTTGACCTGGAAGAATACAAAAAAATGCAAAAAATCGTCGGCATATTTGAAGAAAAAGAAATTCAACATAAACGGAAATTTGTATTAAACAATGTGGCTGAATATTTAAAACGCGAAGAAATGCTACCTGCAATTGTTTTCACACTCAGTCGGGCAAGGGTAGAGACCGATGCTGCCGACATTACCGCGAATTTGCTGGAAGATGACTCTAAAATCCCCTATATTATGGCGAGAGAATGCGAAGCAATGTTGAGAAGTCGTCTTACAAATTATCGTGAATATTTGGAATTGGCTGAATATCGCCGGCTTATTGCTCTACTTGAAAAAGGGGTCGGTATTCACCATTCAGGTATGATACCGATATTGAGAGAAATTGTTGAAATGCAAATTTCCCGGGGCACTGTGAAACTTCTTTTTGCGACAGAATCGTTCGCCATTGGTCTAAATTGCCCGATTAAAACCGCGGTGTTTAGTGGTTTAACTAAATATGACGGCAATACACATCGTTATTTGTATCCACACGAATATACACAAATGGCGGGGCGTGCTGGACGCCGTGGAATTGATACAGTAGGCCATGTAGTCCATTTATTGAATTTGTTTGATTTGCCTCTATTGAATGAATATAAGACCCTTCTCTCGGGAAAACCACAGACACTTATATCCAAATTCCAAATAGACTATTCAATGGTATTGCATCTTATCCAAAACAATATTTCATTTGAATCTGACGATTTCACCACTTTTTTTGAAAAGAGTATGGGACAAGTGGATATAAGAAAACGAGTAGTCGCGTTGAATATACAAAAAGAGAAAATACAAGAACAATATCGAGAGAAAATGGCTGCTTGTAATAATTTACAAACCCCGCTTTCCATCTGTTTAGAATACATTGAACTGGAAAAAATGCTCCCCTATACAGTTAATAAAAAACGAAAAGAAGTGGAGAGAAAAATGGCGACATTGAGAGAAAACAAATGGATTATACAAAATATTGTATCCGTGAAAGAAATGCAGGCAATGGAACAAACCGCTATTTCTCTTGATGCAGAAATTAAGGCAGAACTAAATTATATGAAAATGCAGACGCATATGATATGTAAATTGATGGAAAAAGAAGGATTTATTGAACGCGGTGTTGGTATTAGTGCAGATAAAGGATACCGACTATCTAACCCTTTAGGCAAAATAGCGACATATATGAATGAACTTCATCCACTTGTGATGGCTGTTTTAATAAACCGCCGGGAAAATTTCCACGATTTTTCTGTAGAACAGATTGCTGCTTATTTATCGATTTTTGCTGATATTCGTGTAGCAGAAGACCATCGGTATTTTGAACCAAAATGCCGAGATGCTGCGTTGCAGCGAGTTATACAAGAAACAGATACATATTATTTCAAGTATAAACAGATGGAAATAGATTATCAAATACAGAGTGGTTTTCGTTATGAATTAATATTTGATTTGGCTGATGATATTATTTTGTGGTCTAAATGTGAAGATGAAACTGCGTGCCGAAATTTCATTATAGAAAGATTGGAAACGAGAGAAATCTCGCTCGGGGATTTTGTCAAGGCGATTTTGAAAATATGTGCTATAGGTAAGGAATGGCGGGCAATGTGTCAGGCGGAAGGCGATCAATATATTGAATTGGAACATAAATTAAGTAAAATGGATGGGTTGTTATTGAAATATATTACTACTTCGCAGAGTTTGTATGTGTAGGAGTGGGGGCGGTGGTGGTGCCGGTAGGACTTTTTGCGGGTTCCGCTGTAGCAGCAATAAAATGGCTATTTCGACCAGAACCATCCAAATAAATATGCAATTCTCCAAAATATTGTGTATTTGCAGCATATGAGGCGAAATATTCTTGTGTAGCAGGTTCGCCCCTTTCTTGCATTATTTTCGTTAAATGTCTGGATACTTTATCTACATTGGATAATATGGCGGAATTATCCAACATTTCATTGATAGGATACATAGGACGATTTATATGAAATCGGTTCATCCATATTGTCTGTAATTTTGTCTGTTTTTCGAGTAATTCTTTGTCTGCAATATCCATATTTTCACCCTTTTTATTTATCAAAGCATAATAAGTATTAAAATCTTCTTTTGAATCAATCAGGGATTGTTTCAATGTTTTCTCAAAATACTGTATTCGTTCATACAATTTTGAATTATTTTGTTGTATGTATGCTATAATAAAAGAAGACGACACACTGTCAAAAATAAGCTTAAAATTTTTTTTATCATCGTCCGTTAAATGCTTACTCATTGAATGCTTACTCTCTCGCAAGTATTCTACTATTTCCTTTATTATTTTTGTAAATTCGGTTTTATCCTGTTCTATAATAATATTTCTATACAAGGAAAAGGTATTCGTCATTAAATAAAAAATAGGACTATCTAAATAATCCAATACGCGTTTTTCACTCGGTTCTACTGTATGAGATGACGCACCACCTGAAATATTTATATTCAATTCGTAATGGTAAATATATCTCATAAAAAGAATTGCAAGTTTTTGTAATAAGAGCAAGTCTGCCGATTTGTTTCTTTGAACGGCAGAAATGTAATAGTTTTTTTCTGGGTTTGCAGGTTGTTTCCAAAGACCAGTTAATCCAATGTTTTTCCCACAAATGCGGTCTCCCTCTTGATATTTTTTCACATCATTTTCATCACAATCATATTCTTCTGGAGTGTCCGTTTCTCTTTTTTCGTGCTGACACACGCTCTGATAAAAACAAGACGATTTAAAATGCTTTCCATTCACATATGCCCTTCCATAGTCAATTAGTTTCGCTATTTTATTTGTGTAGAAGATCACCTCGCTGGAATTACCGTCATTGTCTTTTAAATGATAAACCATTTTTATGTATTTTTTGCCGAGAGAATAAATCAGTACATTGCCTGGATGTAGGTCGTTATGGTTATATTCATCTGACAAATAAGATAATACGCTGTATATCTGAAAAAGCATAGAAAGCAATTCTTCGTTTAAAATAAACTTTACTTCTCTCGACCGCATTGTTTGCATTGATAATAAAGTGTCTGTTAAATAAGACGCCAAAGTTTTTCCGGGTTTAACCGACTGAATTAAAATACACAAATCATTTGGATTTTCAAACGCGTGTTTAATCGCTTCACTATTATATACTGTTTTTTTCGATGCCGGTTTCTTTTGCCCGATTTCGCGGTTTGTTTTCTTATTTGTAAATAAATCAATTAATCCACTTTCAAATTCAGCATTTGATATTTTTGAATATTTTTTACTATTATTCATCAAATACATTTTTAGTGGAGGTACAGAAAATCTGGAGTGGGGTTTATACTTATAAATTCCGTAGGTTTCAACAAAACAAGGAAAATAGTAGCATTTTTCATTAATATAATATAGACCAGCTAATCCTTCATATACCAGATTATCAGGAATACGGTTTGGATTACTACTATGAGCTGATTTCATAATTGCTATAGAATGATATGTATTGTCTGTATCCGAAAAAAAGAGGAGATTTGTGAAACCATTTGAACCCGAAGATATATTCATAAATTGTTTAGGAGTTTGGGATGACAACATCTTGAAATTTGAAAAATAGTCAAATACTTTGTTTATATGCGGCATATATTGGGCGGATAATGCTAAACATTCGTCTGAATTCGGGCATACTTTTGATAATACATTTTTTACATTCCTCGTTTTCAACGAAACTTCGAGAGAATGATACCGACCAAGTCTTCTTGTTTTTGGTGATTTTGGCGATTTTGACAATGGAGACTTTGATTTTCGCGATTTTTCCGAAACAACCGTCTCAATGCTATCTGGACTTCTCGTTCTTTTTCCAAATTTCACTTGTCTTTCAGGAGAATTCGGTATTGGCGTCATATATATTTTATACCTATATTGTTGCATTAGAACATTCTCTCACAATTGAGAGAATATTCTTGTGGGTCCATTCAATCTTTCTATATTGGGGACGACACCTCGCGATTATTCGTGCATAACAGGAACCAATTCTCTGCCTCTTTTTTCCATATGCCCGATTACAATAACCGTTCCCTGTTTAATAGCAACAGGTTCATATATTTCTTTTGTTGCTTTATTGAAAACATAAGTCTTCCCTTGATATTCTTTCTTCCCAATTTCTACCTTTTTCTCTCGCACACCCACATCTTCTATAAACTGCTGGTCTTCCTCAAAAGTAGGATATGAACCAAATTCGTTTCTATCTGTTTTTCCATAACCATAACACACTAAATTCTCACTGCGATTTGATTTCGCATAAAGCTGACAATCTATGGCGGTTTCTTTCACCGATTTCATTATTTGGCTAATTAATCCATCTTTTATTGTCGCAATCTCAAACAACGACTCGTCTGTTGTATAAGGTTGTCCGGTTAATCTTGATAAATCGTTCGTCATTATTTTCAAGTTTTTGTCATTCTTTTGTCCCTGTGTGAATGTGGCTAAATAAATAAACACTTTTAATGTGCGTAATTCCTCGGGTAAATTCATATGGCTGCAAATACGCCTTGCACGACCAACCACTTGGTCTATACGCACCATATGCCAATAGGGTTCTACAATATGGACGAAACGAGTATTTTCCAAATTAATACCTTCTGCACCGGAAGAGGTAATCATAAAAACACGGATTATTTCTCCATAATAATTGTTTTCCGCTTTTTCTCTCAACTTGGATGAAATATGGATGGGTAAAGCGTCCCAATTACTATTGTATATATTACGGATCAACTCCTTTTCTTCGGCTGTTTCTGTTCCTGTATAAAGAACAAACCTGGGTTTTGCAGCATCTGTATCTCTCCCATCCTCCTCCATAATATCCCAGCTATCGCCTCGTTTTACCAATTTGAATTCGGAAAACCCATTTGCACTAAAAATAAGACGCAAAAGTCCTATGCCTTCAACACTACGGAATGCACTATAGACCAAATGCAATCCTTCATTCACCGGGTCTTGTATGGTTTGCAATACTTTTAAAAATTTAGGGCTCAAATCTCGCAATCCTTCTGCCGTCAAATAAGCCGATGCACGCATACCCTCTTTCACTTCCGATATTTTGTTTAATGCTTCCTGGATTTTTTTCGCATATTCTACCGAAAGCACTTTACCTGTACCATTTTCCTCCATATCTAATTCATTATCATCCTGTATATTATCCAACTCCGCTGCATCAAATGTTTTATCGCCTTCTGTTGCCGTTTTTCCACGCAAATGTTGCGGCAAAGGTCTCTCAATTTCTGCCGGAAAAACGAAATTAGAAGCAGCTCTTGAACGCGTTCTATAGCTGGAGGCTACCTTAAATACCGCCATTTTCTTTGATGACATTTCCTTTTGACTTGTTAGTTCTTCTTCTCTCACTTTGGAATACACAGAAAACTGGTATTCGCTCATTTCCACCTTCACTATATGGTATGGTTTCCCCTCTTCTGTTAATACAAACTGTGGAAGGAGGGCCTCTTGTGCACTGCGGAAATAAGAGGTTAAACCAAGTATTCTTTTCTTAAAAATATCGGTGCGTTTAAATTGGAGGGTTTGTTCGTCAATAAAGGCTTGGTTGAAATCCGTGAGAGTATCCGGCAAACACTTATGGACGGTGATAACTGGTTCTCCATCTATGTGAATATCGGAAGCAGCAAATACTCTCTCAATTTGTTTTAAGAAATCAGCATCGGTTATATTTCCTTGTTGGTCTAATTTCACACCGCTATATTTTGGATTAATTTCAATTGCACCTCCATAATGAATACGGTCTTCACCCATATTATTCACTAAATTTAAGCGTTCGCGTTCCAACTCTTTTTCCATTTCTTCCGGTATAGAAGATGCGATTGGTTCCACTAAATCCCCTTCTGTAGTGTCAATCATAACAACTCCAATTTCCTCATTTATTTTTGGCTGATTTTTTCTCGTTTTTCTTCCAGGTTTCAATGCGTGTTTCACTGTTTTTTTGGGACGATGGCGACCCCCTACACCACCCAGTTGGTCTGCATCTCCCTTTTTAGGCGGTGGAATAAGTGTTTCGGGGTCTTCTTCTTTTTCGGAAGGAGCTACTACTTTTATTTTACGGCGACCGAGTGTTTCAGGCAATGCGGGAGCCAATTTCATTCCTGCCGCTTTTTCTATATTAACAAATCCAAATGGATTACGCGTAATTGTTAATTTACCCGCTGCATAATTAATATAGTCATATGTAGCTACACCCGAATTTTCCAGTATATTCAATATTCCTTTTTCTTCCAATTTCCCTTTGGATTTTATTTGGAAAGTCCAGGTTTTGATAACACCGCGTAATATATTGAATAATATGGCGATTTCGTGAGGATAGTTAATAATAGGGGTTCCAGTCATCAATACAATACGCACATCTTGGGCGGTGAGAAGTTTCTGGTATAATTTGTAGGCGAGAGAAGTGGGAGCTTTTAGTTTATTCATTATGCGACTTATTAAATTGTGGGCTTCATCAATAAGCACTACACTATGGTCGAATGGATTGATTTCATCATTACGCGTCCATTCATTATATTTTTTCTGTGTTAAACCATTATAGTTAATATCAGTGTATTTTGTGCGTATCATTGTATCCAATTGTTTATCCAGTATTTTTTGTTCTTCACCGGTTAAACTACCATAATTCGGTGTTTTTTGTGTAATATCCATTAACCACGCACCACGATTTTCCATAATAAATTCAACTGGAAGCGAGAGAGATTGCGATAATATAGGAATATAATCCGGTTTTCCATCTACTGAAATAAATCGCCAGTATTGGTTCTTTTTATAGAGAACATCTCCACATTTTTTCAATTCACTGAAAAAATTCATCTTGAGAGAAGCCGGGGTCATCACAATGACTTTTTTATGCGTTTTCATTCCTTCGGCTATTGCAATGGAAGTGCAAGTTTTACCTGAACCGAGACCGTGATACAGGAGTAGTCCGCGATAGGGAGTATAAAGATTTAAATAATCACGCACAATGCGTTGGTGTATAAGGGCATCGAACCCTCCTTTTCCACGCGATTCACAAGTAATCTCGCTGCCGGATTTTTCTAATTCCGCAAAATAAGATTGGAAGAGAGACACTAATTTTTGTGTGTATTGTTTCCGGTTATTCATATAGTAAGATGGAGCCCGAATAATAAGCTTTTCAATCGGCGTATGTTTAGGTAAATAGGTGGAAATTGGCCGTCCATTGATTTCTGTGTATGGTGTTATGGGGGTCTTTGCTATACCGGTAGGACCCTTTTTCGCTGGAATTTTTACTACCCGGCGTTTTGGGGCAACTTCGGGTTCTTCTTCTATAGGAGGAACACGCACAGCAACCTCTGGTTCTTCTTCTATAGGAGGAACACGCACAGCAACCTCGGGTTCTTCTTCTTCCAACACGCGTTCAGCAGGCTCTATTCTTTCTGCAGGTTTTTCAACAAATTCATCATCCAGCTTCATATTATATTCCACAATTGGTAATCGGTCCATATTCACCACATTTTCATCTCTATCACTTGCAAATTTCAGTTTTAAAACCACATTTCCAAGTTGTTTTCTTACTTTGTCATGGATAGATACATAGTTTATATTCATTGTTTTGCGTTTATCTTCCAAATCTAAATCTTGTATAGCGGAATCCTTTTTTATTTTTAAATTTACCCGTGGCTGATGAATGGCGGTTTTTCTAACCATTAGCCCTCTTAAAACATCGGGGATTTCTTTCGTTTCCATATATAGTATATTCCCATAAAATATAATTCTCTATTCTACCTCGGGCTTTTACCGATACTTGCATTCCTATAGAAACTTCTTTTCATTGATAAGACATATAGCTTCTCTACACGCATCTTGTTCTGCCTTCTTTTTCGTTTTATGTTTCCCTTCACCCATTAATACAAACACCTTTCCATGGACCGATACATATTCCATAATTTGAGAGAAAGATGAAAATCCCCGCATATGAAGCGATTGGTGAATAGACGCTTCGTGTATTTGTTGTCCTAAACATAAATAAACACCCATATGATAACCCGTATCAATATTGTGTTCCTCTATTTCCACATAATGAGGTGTTATCTTAAATTCCTTCTGTATAATGACCTGCAGAATATTTTTATAGTTGTCATCATTTTTTATTAGTTTAATCATATCTACATGCTTATTAAACACCTGCTCTACAAAAATCTGGGCCATTTGAAACCCAGGACCACACCGAAATAGTGTGCGAAACCAATCATCTTCGTCGTGTATGTCAATTTTATTAAAATCAAGAAAAATCGCCCCAATAAACGCCTCAAAAAGACAACCGAGTTTCTTTAAATTTGTCCGCGTTTGTTTCCCTTCTGCGTGTTTAGAGAGAATAAACCACCTGTGTAGTCCCATATCATATGCAATACGACCAATGCTCTCATTTTTAACGAGTGCGATTTTTTTCTCGGTCATAAATCCCTCATTCTCTTTTGGATAACGCAAATAAAGATAGTATTTAGTAATGCATTCTAAAACCCCGTCTCCAACAAATTCTAATCTCTCATTTGATTTTTTAAATAAATTTAGGCAATTCTCTGGTTTAGATACAATGACAATATTGTTTGTCTGGTTTTCGTAATTAGGGCGGCGGACATAGGACCTATGTATAAAGGCACGCTTATATAAATTGATATTATGAATTGGTGCATCAATCCCGTATTCTTTTAGGATTGATTCGATGTCCTCTTTTGTAATCATACAATTTGCCGAATTAAACGGGTCAAATACAAATGTTTCTTCGCCATTTGTATTTTTTTCAATATGAACGTCTCCATCACTAATAAGTGTGTTGCGATTTTCTTCAATGTATTCCGCATTTTCCGTTTCTGAATCGGTTCCTGAATCTTGAATAGGGTGTTGATGAGATTGTTGCGACATTGGTGTATTTGAATTTAATTGGGATTTATAGAATAAAATATACACAAATATTTATATCGTTTTAGCAAGTTATTTAGCTACATTGATTTCTTAGTGAAAATAAAAATAATGTTTTACTACTATATAGATGGTTTTATCGACAACAAGACGTACTGCTTCTGTTCGTAGTATTATGAATCATAATCAAGGTGGTGGAAATAACAAGGCCGGGTTTGCCTATATGGTTGGTCGCGGTTCTTGGTCCAGTCATTTTATTAGACAAGTGGACCCTGCTAACGGGTTTTGCTGCAAATTGTCTGGTTTCCAACAAACTCTCGTTTTCACAAATCCTAGTCGTCCTGTCGGCATGGATCCTCGTATTAGCCTCAGGTAAGTAGGGAAACCTACGGTCTCCCCTACGACCCCTTCCCTTAATCGCTATTCCGTGGATAAATGAATTATCCGTAGAATATAGATATTATCAAACATAATAAATACAATCACCTGATTGTATTTATCCTATGAATATTGTCTTTGATACCCGCGAATCCGCCCTCCATGCGAAATACTTATCTCCTCTGGATTCTTCTTCTCCTCCCCCTATTCCTATTACTATTTCTCCGCTGCCTCTTGCTGATATCGTTATACAATACAACTCCGTTGACCTTATTCTTATTGAAAGAAAATCAATGAATGACCTTGTTTCTAGCATTAAAGATGGACGATATGAAGAACAATCATACCGCCTACTTAGTGCTTCCAATATTCACCCACACAATATTATCTATATCATAGAAGGCGTATTTAGTCAATTACGAACACCACAAGAAAAGAAAATGGCTCAATCTGCAATGACTTCTCTCGCACTGTTTAAAGGGTTTAGTGTGATACGCACAACTTGTCTCAATGAAACCGCCGAGTTTATTGCTGCTATGGCGAACAAACTTAACAAGGAAATCGGTGCAGAAGGATTACAGAAATTGAAATATTCCAACCCGAACAGCGTTTTGTCTCCTGTAGAATCGGCAGATGTTTCACAGGAATTGTCGCCAAGTGATCTTCCCATTGTTTCTGCTGTTAGTGCACCGGCTCCATCAGCTGCCCCCTACTGCACTGTAGTTAAAAAAATTAAAAAAGAAAATTTAACACCAGAAATTATCGGCCAAGTTATTTTATGTCAAATCCCGGGAATTAGTTCAACCAATGCGATTGAAATCATGGGGCATTTTGACAACAATTTTCGTAAATTTATGAATGAAATCCACACCAATCCGGATTGTTTAAAAGCAATTCGTTTAGATGGGAAACGCAAGTTAGGATCCAATGTGATACAAAATATTCTCTCGTTTTTTCCTTAATGGGGGTCGGAGGACAAAAAAGTCCTCTTTCAACCCGTCGGCATACGCCTTTAAACGGTCGGCATACGCCTTTACACAGTCGGCATACGCCTTTAAACGGTCGGCATACGCCTTTACACAGTCGGCATACGCCTTTACACCCTTGAAGATTTACA
>Ga0194133_10005114_pt1 | contig 16935 bp, 8 predicted proteins | sample TA2KigOf40mmetaG_FD_155448 | JGI IMG/M metagenome (GOLD analysis project Ga0194133, IMG submission 155448) | Freshwater microbial communities from Lake Tanganyika, Tanzania - TA2015055 Kigoma Offshore 40m | ecosystem: Environmental > Aquatic > Freshwater > Lake | place: Tanzania: Lake Tanganyika... | reverse complement strand
TGAAGTTTTATGTAAGGTTGAAATGAAAATCCTCACTCACTCGCCTTTTTAAAAGACAGAAGACCTTCCCTTACTGGAGCAATTCATTACAGACTTCTTACTATTCATTGCTAATTAAGTAAATTAAATTGTCTTTAAGTTGTTTTTGTCCCATTTTAAATCTTCAAGGGTGTAAACAGTTTTGTAAATGTTTCATTGCTTTGTTTTTTAAAAATTGTAAAAGTGGGATCATTTCAATAGTTTGTTCAATGTGAATACTAAAAAAGTTATTAGATTTAATATCTCATTTGAAAAATTTAAGTATTTGTCTTTTTCATTTTCAACATTACGGAAACAATATATATAATATTTATTTCCGCGAGAGTTAATACAATGAATTTTTTGTGGATCATTATTATTGTTGAAAACAGTAACAAATCCATAACTAGACATTTTATCTGACAACCATTTGGGATATCTAGATGCTATAATTTTAACACACATTTAATATAAAGTATTATTTATATATAAATAATTTTTTTAATTATATTATAAAATTATACAATAACTTATTAAATTGCAAGAGTATTTATTACAATTCAAATAATGACTGCGTAATAATATTGTATATTTGAAATTTTTAACGGTGCCTTACCATCCAGAAACCAATTCTATTGAAGAGTTTTTTAGTCAGTTAAACCATTACATAAAAGTAAAGTCCAAATACTTATGAAGAAATAGACAAGGTTATAAAAGATATATTAGCGAATAAAATCACAAAAGAAGATTTGACAAACTATTTGAAACATAGTTATAAGATATATAAATCATAACTGCATTTGTCTCATTTTTCTTTTCGGTCGGTTTAATACAATTAAGACAATTAATGTCCGGTGAACACATTATAAGATTATAACAATAATTACAAAAATTTCCTCTCGTTATATGACTTATTTTTTGTTTAAATATATGTTTACACTCAGGACAATCAAATAAATATTCTTTATGTGATTTTTTAAATACTTCTTCTGGCAAATCTTCATTTTTATCTGACCAATTTTCAGAATATTCAACAGAAGCAAAGGATTTATCAAAACATATTTTACATCTACTTATAAACATACATAATTTTTTATTAGCACAATAAGGACACCATCTACCTATATTAATGTTTTTTAGATTGCTATCGAACTGATGACCACATTCACAATCAAACCAAAACTTTTTATGCGAATTTAATGCCACATCATTCGGTTTTAAAGTATTTTTAGATGACTAAAATTTCGACTTAGGATGACTATTAAAGGTTGCCATTATTTATTGTTTATAAATTTAACAATAAATAATTTTAATTCAATTTTATTTATGATTATGATTAAAATTATGACAATAAATAATTTATATTATTAATATATGGAAAAGCATGGTATATTTTTTTACATATTTTTAGGTTTTGTTTTATTTTTGTGTTTAATAATTTATTATCAATCTGATGCTTTTGATTTAAAATGTATTATTGCTTCGCAAGACGGCAATCGTTATTGTGTAAGAGAAAGAGAGAAAATGGAATTAGCAGCCAATCTTTTAGCAGATGTTACACAAAAAATGAACGATACTGTTAATTTTATAAAACAAAAACATCCTGAAGATCCAAGAACTAGAAGACTAGTAGATGGGTTCAATCCTAAAAAAATTAGTGAAACTTTACCAACAAGTGAACTAACTGCTTTCAGTGAAAACAAAGGCGAAAAAATAGCATTTTGTTTAAATAAATCTAAAAATGGGTCAAAATTAATTGATATAAACACATTAACATTCGTAGCTCTTCATGAATTATCGCATATAGCAACTGAATCAGTCGGACATAAACAAGAATTTTGGCAAAATTTTAAATGGATACTAGAAAACGCAAAAGAAGCTGGAATATATTCACCAGTCGATTATAAAAAATATCCAGAAGAATACTGTGGTATGACAATTAACGACAATCCATATTACGATTTAGTGTAATATGATAATATATAAATTATTTATATAAAACTAATATATGAATACTAAACCATTGCATGATCAATTTAGAGAATACGTTAATCCTGGAAAGATTCCTGATGGCCATTGTGCGTCTTGTGCATTCAACACATATTTATTATTAATGGGATACATTAATGAAGAACAAGCTGAAGCATTTGAACCAGGCGACTCTTTTAAAAAATTCGGTGATTGGTTTTATGAAAAATTTATGATAGATAAAGACAATAATGTTATATTATCATTGTCAATATCAAGTAAAAAAAATCAAACTATTAGAGATTTTGAAGAATTAGTTAAAAATGAAATATTAGATAAAACAAAACCAGGCGAAGCTGTAATTATATGCGTTGATTACGGAACACATTGGTATAATGCATATCACACCCCAAGCAATGATGTTGTTTTTATTGATGCACAAAGCGGAATACAATTCAATGTATATTCGTCAATCTTAAGTGAAGATACAAATATAGATATTATTATTCCAAAAGAAGAAACTGTAAAAGAATATTTAAAAGATGTATTACCAAAAATAAAGAGTGGAGGCAAACATATAAAAAAATAAAAAAAAGAAAAACAAATAAGAAAAAAACCATCAAGAAAAAAATATCAAGAAAAAACAAGAAAAACAGTTTGAAATTTTACAAATAAGAAACACAATTGTGGTAAGTAATAAAATTTATATATGAATTAAACTATTTACTGATTGACACACAAGTTTGAATTATTTTAATTTAATTTGATAAACTAAATTAAAAATAATAATTTATTTATATATATGTCACAATCAATATCTTCAAGTATAAAATCAATAGACAAACCTTTAGACAAGATAATTTATAAGGTAAAAAAATTAGTAAATGATAAAGTGGATACTATTTATGTGTTTTATGGAAGAAAAGAAAAAGAGATTAATGAAGATAAACTCATTAAACAAATATTTTCAGATAAAGAGTATGATAATATTAAAGCTAATAACACTAAAATAATTTTTAGTGAACAAATAATTCATCCAGATGACTCAATAGCTACAATTAAAATTAAGATATTTAATGAGCTTAAAAAAACAGTTTCATTAGAAGAAATATACTTATTCTGTGAAAAAAGTGAAAAACTTAATTCTGTAACTGTATACCAGTCATTAACTCAAAATAAAAAAATTGGTTTAACAAAAATACGATTAGACCAATTTATTCAAAACATTGTTTCAGATTTAGAAGGCAAGCAATTTCCTGAACCTCAAGAAAAAGAAATTTATTCGTATGACGACATTTTTGAAATGAAATTTGATAATAAAGAATATATTATCAATAAAGTTTTAGGACAAAAGTTTTTTATTGTTGAAAACGAGTATCCTTTTGTATGTAATCCATTTGATGTTAAAGAATATGATGATTTTTTTGAAAAATATGCCCGTAAGTCTTTATCAACGCTTAACAATCATTTATTACTTAATACTGGTAATATAATTGATAATAGTATTTATTTATGTTTAGCACAGGACGTTTTAAGATATGTAGAGACTAAAGACATATCTGAACAAACTACAATAAAGATATATTATCCATTTCTTTATAACAAAAATATTAACTCAATTGAAGACTTAGAGAGAAATCAAGACAAATTAATTGAAGGAAATAGAGTCTTGTATAGTGAAAAAATTTTCGATTCATTTAAGACTATTGATATGTTTTATGATATTTATAATCTGAGGAAAAGCGAATTAAATTATGTGAATAGAGGCATTAAATATATCAAAGTCGTTATGAAGCCTGATTTTAACGTTAAAATACCACTTGAAATTATTTTTAAAATCGTTCATGCAACAGAGAGTAATCCATTAATTAAATATAATCCATCATCAAGACAGGAAAATATATACAGACTTTATACTGATAAAATTGCGACTGATGGACGCAAAATACCTTACCTTAAAAAAGCTTCTATATTTAAGTTGATGAAAACTATTGGACGTACTAAATCTGTTTCTGTTTATATCGAAACGATTGATGAGTTCATTTTAAATTGCGAGTTTGATGAAGAGGGATATATCACTATGTCTGGAGAATTTAATAAACTTATTAATGTTTCGCAAATTGATGAAATATTTAAATCTACTATAAATCCTATTATTCAAGAAATAAAATCTGTTCTTGAACAAAGTGGATATAAATTTAATTTATTTAATAGTTTGAATGATGAAAATATCGAAATTAAACAAATGACATATGAAACTCAAATTTCAATAACAAAGGCTTTTGATATAAAAAATTATAGAGCCTGCATAAATAGTGTCTTTGTTAACGAGACAAATGCCTTAAAGGGAACGCCTGATAAAATAAAGTTACGATTTAAAAGAGTTTCTAATTTCAGTAAGTTTACGAGTCAAGAAGCGTTTATTCTTGAAAAAGCTGAACAAGGTTTGAGGGGAAGCGACATTATACAATCATTACTTGAAAATTTTGCTGATGATTTGACAGAAGAGCAAGCTAGAGAACTTGTTGCTAAAGTTGCTAATGAGTTAGAAGTTGAGAGAGGCGTTAGAAAATCTGATATTAAAATAAAAGAAAATCCTGGGTTCACTACTGAAATTGTTTTGGATTTTAAAACAGCTATATTAAAAATAACTACTGAAAATATAAATAATATCAATTATTTACTTACATTGCCAATTTATTTGGATACAATGGTACGTATTACACAGGATAAAAATTCAACTAATTTTCCTAGTTCTGAAATTAAACAAATATGCAATACAGAAACTGGTGATGTTTCTATACCTGATATAACGTCTTCTACTGAATTGTCTGCTAAAGAAGGTGAAGAAGCTGATATTGAAGGAGATGAAAGCATTAAATATATTAAATATACTGAAATTGAAAAAGAAAAACCAAAGGGTGCTTTTAGTTTACTTTTTGATGAAGATGACTCTAGTGAAAGTTACGAATCTGAAGGAGGTGATAACAAAAGTTTAAAAGGTGGCCAAATTTCGTCTGAAGAATTTATTTCGTCTGAACCAGGTCCTTATAAACCTAAAAAACTTAAATATGGTAATGTTGTTCCTTCAGGTATCTCGTCGCCTCAAGAATCTTCGTCTGAAGAATCAATTTCATCTGAAGAATCGACTACATCTACTAAGATTTCATCGCCATCAGTTATTAATATTCCAAACACAAATATTGAAAAAAATGTAGTTCAATCTTCGTCCCAATCTGAATTAAGTTCGCTTGCAAAAGAATCATCGTCATCAAAAGAATCCGATAGGCCTCTTGATTCATTGCCTAGCATAAGTAGTTCAAAAGAATCTGTGTCAAGTGAAAAAGTAACAACTCCAGTTACTCAAACAAAAATTCTTTCACCTACGAAATCAGAAGAATCTGTGTCAAGTGAAAAAGTAACAACTCCAGTTACTCAAACAAAAATTCTTTCACCTACGAAATCAGAAGAATCTGTTTCAAGTGAAAAAGTAACAACTCCAGTTACTCAAACAAAAATTCTTTCACCTACGAAATCAGAAGAATCTGTGTCAAGTGAAAAAGAAACAACTAAAATTGATAAGTCTAAAGATGAAGAGCATATACCTGTTTTATCTTCAATTAAAAGCATGTCATCAGAAAAAGAAGAAGAAGAACCTGAAGAAGAAGTTCAAGAAGAACCTGAAGAAGAAGTTCAAGAAGAACCTGAAGAAGAAGTTCAAGAAGAACCTGAAGAAGAAGTTCAAGAAGAACCTGAAGAAAAGCTGAGAAATATAGATGGAATGAAATTAAATAAACCATATTATTTTCAGACTTTGATTGAAAAAAGAGACCCAATTTTAATCGTTAAAGAAGATACTAAAGAATACAATGGTTATTCAAGAACATGTCTCTCTGACAAAAGAAGACAACCGGTAATATTAACTGATAATCAATTGGAAAAAATTCATAAAGAGCATCCAGGTTTTTTGAGGGAACAAGATGTCATCAAATATGGTTCAGATAAAAACCACCAGTTTAATTATATTTGCCCACGTTATTGGTGTTTAAAAAGTAATACATTTATTAACCCAGCTGATATAAAAATTGTAAATGGTGAAAAAGTTCACAAACCTAAAAAAGGTCCTTCGTGTGGTAAAGTTTTGCCAAAAAAAGAAAAAAAAGTGAAACCAGGATATTATATTTATGAATTTAACGATGAGGCTTATCCCGGGTTAATTCCTGATAAACACCCAAAAGGGTTATGTTTGCCTTGTTGTTTTAAAAATTATAATACCGAAGGAAGAATAAAGGCAAAACAGAGTTGTTTAGACAAAGAAAAGAAACAAGAAGATAAAAAGGAAGTTCAAAAACAACAAATTCCATCAAAAGAAGACGCTTATGTTTTAGGTCCAGAAAAATTTCCATTAGATTTTGGTCGTTGGGGTTATTTGCCGGTAGAAATTCAAACAATTTTACACGAAATAAATGCTGATTGTCAAGTAAGCAAAATTAATACAAATGTAAAGGAAAACCATCCTTGTTTATTAAGACACGGTGTTGAAGTAAATAAAAGACAATCATTTATAGCTGCAATTTCAGATTTATTGTTTTATGGAAAAAGAGTTATTGATGAAGAAAATAAAATAACAACAAAAGAAGCAAAGGTTTTTAGTATTAAAGAAATGAGAGAAAGAATTGTAAAATCTATCAAGATTGATACTTTTATTAAATATCAAAATGGCAATTTAGTTAATGATTTTTATGACCCTGATAAGAAAGTAGATATACAAAAACATCAGAATTCGAAATTGTATTCAAAAATTGATTTAAATAAAGAGGAAGATAAGTCATATTTTACAAAAGTAATATCAGCATTTGAAAATTTTACAACATTTTTAAGAGACGATGATGCTATTATTGATCACACATACTTATGGGATATAATTTCAATGCCTAATAAATATTTATTTCCAGATGGTGTAAATTTAATTATTTTCCAATTGCCACACGACGATATAACAAACAATGTTCAGCTATTATGTCCAACAAATCATTATTCTAGTGAATTTTATGAAGCAAGAAAACCATCAATATTCTTAATAAAAGAAGATGGTTATTACGAACCAATATATTCTTATTTAAACAATGGGAAAAAAATTATTGTCACAAAAGAATTTAAAGAACGCGACCCGCAATTATCAAAAACAATGAGAGCGGTATTTAAAGAGCTAATTAAGCCATTTTTTGAGTTAATATGTAGACCATTAGATAGTATGCCAAATATATACAAAGCTAAAAGGCCATTACTTTTATACAATTTAGTTCAAAAATTAGATAAATATGAATATACTATTGAGAAATTAGTAATGAATTTTAACAATAAAATTATAGGCGTTATAGCTAAAGAACCAAAACCTTCGAAGAAAACAGGATTTATTCCATGTTATCCATCAGCACTTAATGAAAATTTAAAGAAAGGGTTGGATTTTGTTTTTATGAATGATGAAACATTGTGGAATACATATAATGCAACAATAGACTTTTTAGATAAATTACACAGGAAAAGTGCAAAAAGAAAAGATGAACCAGATATTCCTTGTAAACCTGAATTTAACATTGTAGAAGACGAAATGGTTGTCGGTATATTAACGAATACAAATCAATTTATACAAATATCTGAACCTATTAGAGCCGATGAAATAATTTCTAAATTAGATTTGCCATCGATCACAGATGAAGATTATATTGTCAATTCGAAAGACAGACCAATGATTCAAGCCGATAGTCAAATTATGACACAAAATGTTGTGGATGTTGAAAGGGAAGATTATATTAAAAAGATAAAACTAGAAACTAGCTTCTATAATGTTTTCAGAAATACTATCAGAATTTTATTGAACAATTATGAAAATATTAAAATTAGAGTGAAAATCGAAACAGAAATGGCAAAAGAATATATTATATATTCTGATAAACTAACAAATATCAATAGACTATTAAGACAACTAGTAGGTGATAAAATTCAATTTATTGGTGATAAAAATTATTACAAACTTATTAATGAAGTCTCTACGTGTATTGTAAAAGATGCAGATAAATGTAAATCAACGCCTAATTTATGTGTTGTCACAGAAAATGGCAAATGTAATATTATTTTGCCAGAGAGAAATTTAATAACAGATAAGGAAAACGAACCCATTTATTTTGGTAGAATGGCAGATGAATTAATTAGATATAATAGAATTAAGTCATTCATGTTACAACCACAAACTTATTTATCATTTGGAAACATTGGGTATAATTTAAGAGATAACGAAATTATATTAATTCAATCATCATTAACACAGGAATACTTTGAAAACTTAATTCCTGTTGTTGCAAACAAATATGTTAGATATAATTCTTATGATGAGACACAACCAAACATCACACAGTTATATGATAATAAAGTTCCTTCACTTGATCAAGCAATTGGAAGAAAAAATGAATTAATATGTGATAAAATTGACAATGACCATATTAAATCAAGTGTTTGGAAAAAATGCTTTCCAGACAACTTTATTGAAACAGAGTACAGTAAATATAATTTTTGTACATTTAATTTTATAATTGACATCATAGAGAGAAAAACAAAAGAAAGATTTACTATAAGCGATATTAAAAATCAACTATATGATGAATACAAAAAATATTTGGAAAAATACAAAGAAAAAATTGTTGACATTTTAATTATCGAAGGTAAGAAAACATTAGGCGACCAAGTTCATGCTGATACATTAACATTTGCTAGTTTTATTTATACTGATAATTATTTTTTAACAACATTAGATTTATGGTTACTAGTTAATAGATTTAAAATACCGACCATATTTATTTGTCAAAAATTTATATTACAAACTAAATATGAAAAACATTTATTTGTTGGTTATGGAGATGAAAATGATAAATTTGCTTTCGTAGTTTTGCCTGGTTTTAGACCAGAAAATGTCCCTAACTTTAAAATTATCAAAACAGATAAGGGCGATGTTTTTATTTCTCTCAAGGAAATAAATGAAGAATGCATTGAAAATATTGAAGAAGCTATAAGAAATAAGATAGACATTGAAGATTATCTTCAAAATTTTATACTACCACCTAAAACTAATTATGTAAAGAAAAAACCATTATTAATTATGTCTGATAGTGAAGAAAAAGAAGTAAAACCCAAGAAATCCAAAATAATAATTGAAGAAACTAGTAAGGTTTCGGTAGATATTCCAATTATAAATAATGTAAAAAAATCTAGAAAAATTAAAATTAAAGGAGACCCAAAAAATAAATCGAGGAGAAAACAAGGCGTGAAAAAACGTAAATTGCTAATAGTCGACAGTTCATCAACGGAACAAGTTTAACTCTAGAGTTCTAGAGACCATTCTCCATCATCTTCCTCTTCATTATTCCAAAAATCTTCTTCATCCTGTACATTCTGTTCATCTTCATCTTCATCATCTTCTTCATTTAAATCATCTTCTTCATTTAAATCATCTTCTTCATTTAAATCATCATTTAATTGTGGTTGAGAAAAATGTGTAGTATCATTGAAAGTATATTCCAACTCATCTTCACTTTCTTCATAGTTATCTTCATCTTCTTGTGGCTCATTAATATACGATAAATGATTAGTCATGAATGTCCCAATATCATATGTATTAAATTTTTTATGTTTCATATTAAATTCAATATGCGATTTCACTCTTTTACATTTTCCATTTTTTATAACATTTTTAAATCTAATAATTTTTCTTCCGAATTGTGGATTAAAACATTGAAATTCTTGCAATTTTTTATACAACTGTTTATTAGCTTCGATTTTATTTTTGTTAACTAAAGAATAGCAAGATGTTAAATGTAAATATAAGTATGGTTTCATAATTCTAATGAGTTCATCTTCTGGAAATTCTTCTGAAATCGTAATTTTGTTAATTTGTTTTGAAAATTTATTATTAAATGTGTCGACTATTGATTTAATTTCAATCAAAAGAGTTGGTTTTGTAGTATTATTTAAATAATTTTTAATCACATATTCTCTCAAAATATGTTCATAACGATTTACAAACATAGTTATATCAAAATTACATTCTTTAAATTTGAGAAATATATCAAGATATTTATATTTTATAAATGTAATTTTAGCGTTTAAAGCTAAATAAATATAGATGTAGTATAGTATTGATTTCCCAAATGGAACATTGTTATAAGGATTTTTAATAGAAATAGGTTCAGAAAAAACTAAAAAACTATTTGTTAATGATGCATAAATAATCTTGAGCAATTCTTCAATTTTGAATAAATATCTTGAATTTATATGATACAAGCATATAACGTTAGGCTCATTTTCTGCAATTTTGTTAAGATGTAAATCAGTATCAATAATCAAATTGGATTTTTTATATTTATATAAATATGCTAATCTATTTAGTCTATGATATATACTTTGTATTTTACAAAATAAATTAAAAAAACTATCCTTTTCATTTTGTTTTATTAAAAAATAAAAATTATTTAAAGTTTCATCAATAAAGTGAAACTTATTTTTATAAGATTTAAATGATTCGTTACACATAATGCTAAAAAAAATTTTATCTATTCCTGATATTTTATCAGCGTTGTTATATTTAATTGAAAAAATATTATTATCTAAATTAGTTACCTTATTAATTATTTCGTTAAAACTACTCATTATTAATGAATAATATAATTATTTATATTTATATTATTTTAACTATTTAATACCCTGGATTGTAAGAATTGTCTCTTCCTATATCTTCAGCTTTGATTGTAATAACATTATTTTGTATAGCAATTCTGTTTGGTCCACAAGGGTCATCAGGATTTTCTACAGCTCCAAAGAATTTCTCAATTTCTTCATCAGCATCAACATATTTATATTCGTTAGCAGCTTCTAACTTTTGCATTTCATCAATATCTAACACTACTTGAAATGCAGCTGTTCCAAAATGTCCTTCTTGACCACACATAATATTAGCGGATACACCTCTTAAAGTATCAAGTTCGGCATGTCTAGCAGCTTTTAAGAACATTTCGGGTGTCTCTTCAAATGAAGCTTTAGCAATTGGTCCAATGTTATCATTGTTAATTCCGTGTCTGAAAATTGATATCAATTTGTGAGTAAATGTCATTCTATCAACAAGAACGCTATAATTATGATAATTGATGTAAGTGCCATCAAACTCTACAACTTCAACTAATTCATTGTAAATAGCTTGTCTAGCAGCTTCAATGCCAAGAACATTGTATATTTCAATGATATCATTGCTTAACGTTCTTGTATTATCAATATAATCAAGACCTAAAACGTCTAACAAATTTGTTCCAACAGTATCAAGAACCCAAATGTCTTGTTTTTTGTATACCCCATTAACCTCTACAACATTATCTAAAATTTTTCTTAGTATTACTTTATTGATACCTTGAATTCCTCTTAATACTACTTTTTGTAGAAGTTGGTCTTGGAAGTTTTTCAAAATATAAATTTGGTCTGATTGGTCAAGAGGATTTATTTTATTTTTCTTTTGTCCATTTCTGTTATTTCCAGATTTTAAAACATCATTCATTCTAATTCTGAATATTAGTTTATCTGAGTTGAAATCAGAGTAAACACAATTAATTTGGTCTTCATAACAACTTTTTAACGTGAAATTTACATCATCCATAGTTATATTTTTCTCAAGCATAACTTCAGGGTCCATAACCATTCTAACAATCCATTTAGATTTTTCATTTTCATCGGACGCCAAATTAATATCATTACATTCATCAACTAAATTTTCAAAAGCTCTATATTGTTCAATACAATCTTTGTCTTCGTCAATTAATGTATTTAAATCATCAGGGTCAAAACAAATTTCAGTTGATTTAACAATTTCTTCTAATTTAGTATGCTCAAGCATGTACATAATTGTTCGTGCTTTATCTTTTTGTCTTTCATCTTCAGGTTTTAAGTAAATGCTTAAAGAAGGATTTTTAATTTCACTAGATAATGATAAAATTTCTTCAATTCTTGGAACGCCGCGAGTTACATTTGATTTAGAAGCTACACCAGCAAAATGGAAAGTGTTCAAAGTCATTTGAGTAGACACTTCACCAAGACTTTGTCCAGCAATCATTCCAACCATTTCACCAGGTGTGACGATTGATTTTTTATAATTAAGAACAATTGTATCAAGTAACAATACTAACGAATTCTGACTAAATCTTTTTACAACTAAAATTTCTTTAGGCGACAAATAGTAGAAGAATAATGTTTTAAACAATTCAGTTGGTGGCGAATAATAATTGTTGTTTAATTTATCGTAATAAGACTGAATAATGTTATATGCTTCAAGTGGTGTAATATCTACTAATGATGATGATGTGATTCCACATTGTCCTTGAATTGTATTGATAATGTAATTAAAAGCTACTGGACAATTTACAACTTTATCACCTTTATTTTTAAAAACATGCTTAATTATATTTAACCTGACGTCAATCATTTGATTCACTAAATTACTCATTTTAGTAGCAAATTCAACTTGTTGTTTTTTAAGTCTAGTCATTGTATTTTTTAAGAAAATGTTACTCAAAGTTTTGACCTTGCCGGATTCCTCAGGTATCAAATAATGGTTGTAAATATCTTGTATGCTCATTTCAACAATAGGCATATCTTGGTCTTCAACTTTAGTAGTATCAATTCCATCATCACCGTATTGAAATTGAACAATTTTCTTCTTATTAGTTCTGATTGTCATATCATAATTAACCATCAAGTCTTCCAAAGCTTTAATAAGTCTTCTTTGAATGTAACCAGTTGTAGAAGTTTTAACAGCAGTATCAATGAGACCAACACGACCACCCATAGCGTGCATGAATAGTTCTTGTGGTGTTAATCCATTAATATATGAACTCTCTACAAAACCACGAGCACTTGGTGAATCATCGTATTTAGTAAAATGTGGCAAAGTTCTATGTTCAAATCCATAAGGAATACGTTTTCCATCTACGTTTTGTTGACCTAGACAAGAAATCATGAAGGAGATATTTAAATCTGAACCTTTAGAACCCGCTTTAACCATTTCAACAAATCTATTTCCTTGAGATAAATTTTTTAATCCAATCTTACCAGCTTCTGCTGTAGCTTGATTTAAAACGCTATTGACTTGAGTTTCAAATTCTTCTTCATTAGTTTTGCCAGTATTATTTTCGAATACTCCTAATTGAACTTGATCAATCAAGTTTTTAACTTCATTTTTTTTATTTGTAATTACTTTTACAATTTCTTCATTGGTGCTTTGATTTGAAATTAAATCACTAATTCCAACGCTAAAGCCAGCATTTTTCATATATTCAGTTACAATATTTTGTAAGTCATCAATAAATTTAGCTGATGACATATTGCCAAAATCATTACAAACTCTTTGCAAAAGACCTCTTGACCTTCCTCCTAACACTCCTTTATCCATTTGACCTTTAATATATTTTCCATTCTTAATCTCAATCTTATTCTTAATTGATAATGGTGGCATAATTTGACTTAAAATTTCATAGTTGGTAATTCCACCTTCTTTTTCAATATCTTTCAAAAGTTCATTTTCATTAACTCCATTAAACATCATAAGCAAACTCATTGCCTGTCTTGGTGTAAACTTTACACCTTCCTTTGAAAACAAATATGAACCAAGCATAGAATCTTGATAAATACCAATAATTGATGCATTATTAGCTGGACTAATGATTTGATAAGGTACAGCAGCTAAATTTTTCAACTCAGCTTCAGATTCTGGGTCTTGTGGCATGTGTAAATTCATTTCGTCTCCCGACGATATCCCCAATGTTTCCAAGGGGGGCGGACTGTATCTTAAGCAAGCTCTGGACGGCTAATCCTTCATCGCTCACCAACACCCGTTCAGTCTCTGAATGCCTTCCATAGTCTACCAAACGACTTTAGGAAGTAACACTGCGGATTGCCCAATTCTCTAACATTATTACCTTTGGGTTCGGCTATTAACCGAGTTCCCTCAAAATATTTCTATTAAGAGGTGGTAGTTAGAGACTCTAAGGGGTTTCCCGCATCAAGGTGTTTTGCCAATCCACCTTTTGGAAAGGTGGAGCCAAATTATTCTCAATTTTTCTAAATATTTTATAATCATTTGGCTCCACCTTTCCAAAAGGTGGATTGACTATAGGGTTTCACGTTTTTAGCGCCCCATGTTTTCGACAGAGAGTTTATCGAAATCCGCATTGTAAGGCTTTGTGTCTGCTACGTTCATTCTAAAAGTATCACCTCGTTTCATGATGCGAGCAATATGACACATCATACTCATTCTGTGAAGAGTAGGTTGTCTGTTAAATAAGATAGCATCGCCATCCATCATATGACGATGAACAATGTCACCTTCTTCTAAGACAATAGAATTTCTGTCAATATAATATTTTAATGTTATTGATTCACCATTTCGCTTCTCCAACATTTTCGCGCCAGGCCATACTTCAGGCCCATTTCTAACCAGTTTAGTTAAGAAATTTTTATTAATTTTATTAACATGAACTGGTTTCGTAATATTTTTAGCAATCTTCATAGGAACGCCTAATTCACGAATGGAAATATTTGGGTCTGCTGTAATGACAGAACGTGCGCTAAAATCTACACGTTTAGCCATAAGATTTCCTCTCATTCTTCCACCTTTTCCATTCAAACGTTCTTTAATCGACTTCAAAGGTCTGCCTGAACGTTGTGCAACTGGAGCGGCGCCTGGAATTTTATTGTCTACTTGAGTTGCTACATAATATTGTAATACAGTCGTCCAATCAAGAATGACACCGGGCGGAGCATTATTTTGAATTTTCTCTTGAAGTGTTTTATTAGCTTTAATAATATTTACTAAAATATGACTTAAATCATCTTCCGACCTCTGTTGTGAATCGTGCTTAACAGACGGTCTTACTGCTGGTGGCGGAACCAACATAACTTGACAAATCATCCAATCTGGTCTTGAATATACTGGACTAAAACCCATAAAATTAACATCTTCATCTGATATTCTCTTAAATAATTTTAAAACAAATTCTGGTGTAACCATTACATCCATTGGTTCAGATTCAGAATCTTCTGGTTTCCATTCGGCATAAATTGTTGCTAATCCTTCTTTTCTGATTTTATGTGGCTGAAGACATCCACAACCATCTTCAGTATCTTCGCCACATCTTTTAATTTTACTTGCTAATGAAAATACATACTTCCATCGCGAATCTCCTTGAAGTTTTAAAGCTTGCTTATATTTTTCTTTACTAATAAGAAGTTTGCTACATTTATAACAAACACATTGTAAAATTTTTTGAATAGTATTTAAGTATTGAATATAAAACACCGGTTTTGCCAATTCAATATGACCTGAATATCCTGGTGTTTGCATATAATCCAAACCATCTGTAGGGCAAATTAATCCAGGCTCTAAAACGCCCATTCTTGGGTCAAATAACCCTCCAATTACTGGTTTATTATTAATATATGTATCCCTACTAGTAATCTCAGCAACTGAACCCTTTCTAATTTCATCCGGGGATAATATACTAAATTGAATTCCAATGACCTTGGAAACATTCATAGAATTATAATTGGAACTTGTGAACTTGGACATCTCTTATAATATATGAGATTAGATTTAAATTGTTTTTCTTAATCAATTTTAAATTGATTTATTAAATTATTTTATTGATAAAATCTTATATTCTATTTCCATTATCAATATTAAAATATTTAAGTTCAAAAACTTAATTATCATATTAAGTTACAGTAATTATAAGAATTGATTGACTATCTCTTAAAATAACTAAAGAATTGACAATTATAACCATCTTTAGCATTCAACTATCTATAAACAATTAAATTTAGATTTTAAAATAAAATTGATTTTGATTTAAAATTAAAATTATAAGATATATAATATAAGAATGACGCGCGATATTTCAAATAAGTTATCTAAGAGAGAGCAGATTAATAGTTCTAATAAAAAAGATGATGCTAATCTTAAGAAAAAGAAAAATGAAACATCTGACAGTGAAGATGATGAACATGGAAGCGATTCAAACGATGAAGAAATAGATATGCATGAATTTCGCAAATATGTTCAAAAAATATTTCCTTCAAAGCATATGGATAAAAAAATTAAGGCTGGTGAAAAATTAAAAAAAATGGCTCAAGAAGAGGAAGAAGTTGTAAAACCCAAAAAGAAGTTTTCAAAGAAACCTAAAAAAACTGTTGAAGAATCTGATGAAGAATATTGGGAAACTGAAACAGATGAAGACGAAAAACTTAAAACTAGAAAAATAACAAATTCAAAAAAGGCGAAAAAAGATAAAAAAAATAAGAAAATAGAAGTTTCAGATGATGAATCAATTTCATTGGGTTCTCATGATACAGAGGAAGATGAAGATTATGAAGAAGGAGATGAAGAATTTCAAGATGAAGATTATGAAGAAGAACCTGTTAAGGAAGCAATCGTTAAGCCTGGTAAATTTAACATTATATTTACAATTGGAGGTGCCGAAGACGAAGACGAAGACGAAGACGAAGACGAAGAATGGGACGAAGATTATGAAGATTGCGAAGAATCAAATGATGATACAGAAGATGAAGATGAAGAAGTTTCTACAGATGAATCTTCTGAAGAAGAGGAGGAAGTAAAACCTAAAAAGAAGAATTCTAAATCTTTGCCAAAAAAGAAAAATGCGCCTAAAAAAAATGAGGAAAACGCTTCAACAACTGATGACAAAAACCAAGTTCTTGCTCAATTAAAAAATTTATTGTCACAGAACCCAAAGGATAAATCAATTGAAAAATGTATCGAAGTTTACGAAGAAGATGTTAAAAAGGAAAAGGATAAGAATGAAAAAAAGAAGAAAAAGCAAAAAGAAAAAAATATGAGAATTT
>Ga0194133_10005112_pt1 | contig 16943 bp, 14 predicted proteins | sample TA2KigOf40mmetaG_FD_155448 | JGI IMG/M metagenome (GOLD analysis project Ga0194133, IMG submission 155448) | Freshwater microbial communities from Lake Tanganyika, Tanzania - TA2015055 Kigoma Offshore 40m | ecosystem: Environmental > Aquatic > Freshwater > Lake | place: Tanzania: Lake... | reverse complement strand
AACACCTGTTGATATAGTTTCAGTCATATTTATTATTATGATACTAATGTTGAGATTTGATAAATAAAATGTTTATGTTTCAATTTTTATAGCCTTAAATCATCAATAAAATTTACTTCTTCCAATAATTGCCCATTTTCATAATATGATTTAAAAATCCCATTTCTTTTGCCATCAATATAATTTACTTCTACTCTTACTTGCCCATTTTTCCAATATGATTTATAAATCCCATTTCTTTTGCCATCAATATAATTTATTTCAATCCATAATTGCCCATTTTCCCAATATGATTTAAAAATCCCATTTTCCTTTCCATCAATATAATTTACTTCTTCCAATAATTGCCCATTATAATGATATGATTTATAAATCCCATTTTCCTTTCCATTAATATAATTTACTTCTTTCCATAATTGCCCATTTTTCCAATATGATTTAAAAATCCCATTTCTTTTATCATCAATATAATTTACTTCTTTCCGTAATTGCCCATTTTCCCAATATGATTTATAAAGCCCATCCATCTTTCCATCGATATAATTTACTTCTTCCCATAATTGCCCATTTTTCCAATATGATTTATAAAGCCCATTTTCCTTTCCATTAATATAATTTACTTCAATACTTAATTGCCCATTTTCCCAATATGATTTATAAAGCCCATCCATCTTTCCATCAATATAATTTACTTCTTCTTTTATTTGCCCATTTTCATAATATAATTTATAAATCCCATTTCTGTTGCCATCAATATAATTTACTTCTTCCCATAATTGCCCATTTTCCCAATATGATTTTTGAATCCCATTTTTTTCTCCATCAATATAATTTACTTCTACATATAATTGCCCATTTTCATGATATTTTTTATAAATCCCCTCTTTCTTATTATCACAAATAAAATATTCATCTTTTAATTGAGTTTTTTCTTCGTCATGATATGTTCTAATAACACCTGTTGTTATGGTTCCTGACATTTATGTTTTTTATTAAATTAGTTAAATTAGATATTAATATAAATAAATAAAATTTCAATTTTTATTGTTTTTACTCCTATTTTGTATCAAATTTCACTCTTTGTTTTTAGTAAATTATTAAATAAAAAATATATAGTTTATAATATATATGGATTTTTCTAACCCCCCCCCCAATTGATCGTAGTAATAAGCCACAATTTGATAAATCTAATAAAAGAATATATATAAATGATAAAGTTAAATGTGATGAAACTACGGGTGGACACTATTATGGTACTATTATAGAATTTACACAAATACGATATCCTACCCAAACAGGTATTGAATATATTCCGGGTGTGATGATTCAAAATAATGTAACTGGTAAACATATTACAAACCCATTAAGTATGTGTGAAAAAATAAATGATTTTCCAACACAACAATTACAAATAAAACAACTAGCAGAAGCAATGCAAAAAATAAGACAACAAGATCCGCCACGACAACAAACGCTACGACCAGCAACAGACTCACTAGACGAACAGATATATGAAAATTTTTCAGACCTTTATATAGAGCTTAAATGGTTAATAGGAAATGAAGGGCGCGGTTTGTTTCGTGCATCAAACGAGATTAATGATTTGCTCACTAAATATCCTAATAAAAAAATTCCAAACGATAAAATAGTAGAATTTCTTCAATACAGGACTATTGCTTTTAATAAGTATCTATTTGATAAAATTATGATACATTTGCAAAATATCAAGAGTATTGCAGGTCAGAAGGATATACACGTCGGTGGTAAAAGAATAAATAAAAAATTATCTAAAAAATCATCTAAAAATCGTCTAAAAAATCATCTAAAAAACCATCTAAAAAATCATCTAAAAAACCATCTAAAAAATCATCTAAAAATATATAAATTTTTCATCAGTAATATAAGTCAAATACATAACTTTTTTAATTCTAAATATTTATTTTTGTATTTTAAATATTTAGCATAAAACCCACCAGATAATTCGGGTTTTAAAATATAATCAAGTAGTTTTGATAAAAAATCAGGTTTAATATCATAACTTGATAGAACTAAACAATTAACACAAAATTTCAATAATATTCCATTTAATTTTCTATCTTTATTATTCTTGATCTGATTTTCTATCATTTCTATTAGGTTTAAGATATTTAATTTAATTTTATCATAATTAGTTTTATTTTCACTAAGATACCATAAACCTTTCTTAATTATATTTGAATGTAAATAATTTTTTATATAATCACGATATACAATTGTTATGTCTAATAATAGTTTACGAATTTCATCATAAATTGTTTTATCAGTAAAATTATCCTTAAATAATTCTGTTACAACATCTAATAAACCTGTCAAATAAATATATTTATAATTATAATTTTGTCCATCTTGTATTAGATAAACAAATGGATAAGTACCTATTGCATAGCCTAAATTATTGTCTTTATCTAGTCTATGTATTTTGTCTTCATTTATTATAGTGTCTAGATCATAATCAATAACAACAAAATTTAAATCTAGATCTGAACCAGAGTTTTCAAACTTTAAATCACGTAAAGTTAGATTATTTTCTTCTAGTTTTTTGAGAAATGTAATAGTATTTTTGAGATATAACATCTTATTGTCCAATGAATAACGTTGTATATCATTATCAACAGTGTATCTACGCGTAATAGTATAATAACCAATATATCTTATTCCGTACATTGTTTGTAATTCTATATCACCATATAGATATATATCAATTATATTTTTCGGAAATAATTCTTTATGTTTCATCCAGTTTTTAATAAATTCAGTTTGTAAATCATTGTTTGTATCAACATCACCCATATTTACATCATTTTTTGGTTTATCTGTTGATGGATTTTGATAAATTCTTAAAATTAAGTTATCTTTATATTTATCTGGAATTAAACCAAAATAATCTGGACTAAAATCATTTAACTTTATAGAATATATTGTAGTAAATGTTCCACATCCAAAATAAATGTGATCGTTTATAAAGGCTTTAGAATTTTCATGAAATTTAAATCTTATTTTATTATCTTTGTCAGAAATTATATAAGAATTTTCATTAGGAAATCTAAGAGGTATATCTATTATAACTCTCTGTGGAAAACTTCCACAATCACCGCCTTTTAACTCTTCTTTATTTATTGTTAATGTTTTACGTGGTATTTTTAAACTCATTTATAATAAATATATATTTAAATTATAATAAAAATAATAAAAAAATTAATTGTTGTATCTTATATACAAAATTGTAATTGTCAAAGTTTGTGTTGGAAATAAAAATTTTTGAAAACACTTTTTTAAAAATCACATTTTTCATTTTTTAACATAAAAATTTATATTTTTAATTAGTTATCTAGTTTACTTTTAGTTCATTTTTTAATCCTGAAAAATTTCTAAAAATTTAACTAAAATTTTATATGAAAAAACTAAAAGTAAATAAGGGTGCTATTTAGGGTATATGTATACATTTCACTCAAAAACAACAAAAAATGCCGAAAGTTGTGGCTTGTTTCTTTTCAATGCATGAAAAAATAATTGTTGTAGCGCATATACTTTTTTATGCCCTTTTTAATTGTTGTATCTCATATTCTTTCAGTCCAGCAAATGGACTAAAAGTGTATAAACAACAACAATTGTAATGGACTGAATGGATATGAGTGACAACATTTAAAAAATAAAAATATTATATAATAATATATAAAAATGATACATAATTGTATTATATGTAATTATTCAACAAACCAGGCAACACATTATAATAGACATTTAGAATCAAACAAACACAAATCAAAAATAGAAGCAATAAAAAAAGAAGAAGAAACAATTAAAAAAATAGAATCAATGGAAACCAATGTTATAAATAATATAAATGAAGTAAAGAATGATGTTAATAATGCTGTTAATAATGCTGTTAATGCTGTTAATAATGTTAAAAAAGAAATCAAATATGAATCAGAAAAGAATAATAAAAAAATAACAGCAAAGATTGAAGAAGTTAAAAAAATAGCCACCAAAAATAGAGAATATGCAAAATCAACTCTAACTATGCTTAATGAATTATACAAAGACAATCCACCTCTAGAATATCCTGGTGATCGTAAATGTCTAACCGCTTTGTATGAACATTATAAAATTTCACGACATCAAGTTATGTTCACAAATAAACTTCAGAAGGCTTTAATTAAAGACTATACCAAGGGAACATTTTTAGATACAATTATTAAAATCTTAACAACATTTCTGAAGAAAGATAATCTACATTTACAATCCATCTTCAATACAGATACATCGAGACATCATTATGCTGCTAAATACACAAATACATGGGAGAAGGATAAAAATGGTATATATTTGAATGAAAAAGTTATTAAACCATTTTGTGAGATTATTAGAATTTTAATGTTAAATTATAAAAGATACAAAAATGATAGAGCTAAAGAATATAAGAAAAAGTTATTAAATAAAGATCCAATTACAGATAAAAATAATGATGATATTTTTATGAATAAAGAAGAAACAGAAACAGAGTTTGCATATAAAGATGATACATCGGACGAGGAAAAAGGTGGAATGGATGAATTAGATGAGTTGATTGAGATAAATAAACTTGGAAGATATATTGAGACAGGTCAGTTATATGATGAAATCATTGCGAAGTTATCTATAATCTTATCATATAATGTTAGGATTAAAAAGTGTTAAGTACTAAACAAATTTTTTATACATATATATTATTTTTGGTATATAACTTTTTTATTTTCACTTGTATCATATACTACAAACGGAAAAATATTTTCTGAATTTAAATTATAATAAATATTGATTTACAAACTTTTATTACAAAGTATAGTTTTATAAATGCACACTTTGTAAAAGAATGTAAACTTAAATTATATTATCAATGGATTCACACAATAAATTAATTCGAGATTTACAAGTAGACGGAATTCAAAAAACAAATCAAATTCTAAGAGTTATTGACGATACTCAACAATCTGGTACAAGAACTCTAGAATTATTAGATAAACAATATGAACAATTACAAAAAATCAATAACAAAACTGAAACAATTAATCATTCTTTAGAAACGAGTTCTACTATTTTAGGTAAAATTGTTCATTTCTTTTTTCCTAGAAAAGTTACAAAAATAGAAAGATTGCCAAAAGATTTTATTGATGATGATGATGATAATGATAATAATGTAATAAATGAAATTCCAAAGAAACAAGAAATAATAACACCAAAGAAGGAAAAATTTATAGATGAAAGTTTGGAAGAAGAATTGAATCAAAATATTGATGAAATTAATCACGGCGTTTCAATTTTAAAAAATATTGCATTCGCAATGAATCAATCCTTAACTAGAGATAGCAAATTATTAGATCAAGTAAATGTTAAATCTGAAATTGTTAATTCTAATATGAAAAAAATTACAAAAGAAATTACAAAAATTTTATAATGTAACTAATAATGTTTCAGTTTTATTTATAACATCGAAATCAAATGAGAATGAATTTATATATTCTTCAAATGGATTTAATTCTATAAAATATACTTTTTCAGGATCATCATTATAGATAAAACAATCTAAAACATAACGTTCATAATCTTTTACACTAAATCGTTCAATCATCTGGTCACAAAAATGTTTTATTATTTCAACAGGTATTATACTTCTTGTTGAATAATACTCAGAAATGTATAAACATATTCCAACTAATTTTTTATTATTTACAAATAATCTATATTCGACAGATTTACCTAGATTTGGTTTCCATTCGGCAAATACAAAATATAACTTTTTTGAATAATCTTTATCATATTCTTCTATATCTTCTTTTGCTCTACCACTATTATTTAATAAATAATTTATATCTGAACATCTTTGTATTTTTAATACATTTAATTGTTTTATCTTTTTTTCAGTTTTTACAGTTCGATGATCTTCATCTCTTATCTCTAATTCACCACCACTCCACAACACATCTTTTGGACTTCTATTTGATAACTTAAAAAAATATTCAGACCTTACATCAAATAATTTATTAATTTTATTTTCCATATATTTTGAAATTTTTTTATTGAACTTGAAATACATTCGTTCTAGAGGTGTAAATTCAATAAAAATTAATTCTTGATTACATTTATATCTATCACCCTTTATTGTTTTTACAAAAAAATTATTAAATAAATCATAATACTTGTCTATAGTATATTTGTCAAAACTGTTTACACTATATTCTGACATTATACTGATTAGACAGAATATAAAAATTGATTATTAAACGAATTAAATAAATTAACATTTCATATATAATATAATATAATAAAATAATGGCACTAAAACAAACAACAAAACAACGTGTGAAAGAATTACAAAAGGTAACAACAGAAGTATCAAAAGAGATTAACAAAGAGATTAACAAACAACTGCCAAAAAAACCAACGAAGAAATCTACAAAACAAGAACCGACAAAACAAGAAATAAAACAAGAACCGACAAAACAAGAAATAAAACAAGAACCGACAAAACAAGAAATAAAACAAGTATCGACAAAACAAGTATCAAATAACCACCAAGCAACAATTAAAAAATGTGATAAAATGAGAATATCAGATGCTTTAGATAAAATCAAAGAAATATTATCAAATAAAATACATATAATTGAAACAACTAAAAATAAAGGTATTGTTGGCCAATATATTGAAAAAAGTATCGGAATATCATTAAATTCTGATTGTTTAGATTTAATAGATGGTGAAATTAAAGCATTTCCATTAAAAAAAAATAAAACTTCAGATAGTTTAGTACCAAAAGAAACAATCGCTATTACAATGACTGATAGAGAATTATTAAAAACTGAAAAATTTAATGATACAAAATTATGTATGAAAATTCAAAATATAATATATGTTCCATATTTACGTAATTCTAAAAAAGTTTTAATTTTTGATCCAATATTAATTAAACTATCTAATAATAAAAATATATATGATAATATAAAAAAAGATTATGAATTAATTCAAAATACATTGATTAAAGAGAATCAAATTAAATCAAAAATAGGTGATTATTTGCAAAGTAGAACAAAAGGAGCAAAAGATAAAAAAACAAGAGCATATTATTTCAAAACAAAATATATACGTGAATATATTATTCCACATATTAATTATAATCAATATAATAAGAATTTAATAAATAATGTTTTAGAGTGATTTAATAATCACCTCATTTGTTTTTGAACCTGGTTTTTTTGAATTGATTGATCTTTTACATGATATAATCTCGATTGAATATTTTTTTTTATCAGCAAAACTCTTTTTTACTAAATCTGTATCTGAATTACTCATTACAAAATTATGTTTTTTACATAATTCATCAAAAAGTTTTTTATGTTTATCTAAATTAAATCCACAGCTCGTATATCCTACAAATGATGTAGCACTTTCGGGAACATATGGAGGATCTGCATATATGAAATCATGTTTATTGATATTTTTAAATGAATCTTCAAAATCAGATTTAATAAATTCTACATTCTTAATTAGTTCTGAAATTTTATTTACATGATCTTCATTAATTATTTCAGGTGATTTATAATTACCATAAGGTACATTAAAGCCATTCGGTCCCTCTCTGTAAACACCTCTAAAACATGTTTTATTTAAAAATATAAAATGGGCACTCCCATTTGAATCATTTTTTTCTTGTGGAGTCATTTTATTAAACACACTTCTAATCCAATAATAATACGATTCTTGTGATTTCTTTGCCTCTTCAATATTTTCAGGTGTAATTGTAGATTTTCTTTTCTGTTTAGATTTTGTATCTTTCTTAATATATGGAATTGAATTATATTCATTGATGAGTTTTTTTATATTTTTAATAACTTCATCAGGTTTTTTCTGAATATTTTTATAAATGTTTATCAAAGTTTCATTTATATCATAAGCATAAATTTTATTTTTAACGATAATTTTTTTTTCATTAACATTTTGTAGAAGAGCAATTAAAACAGAACCGCCACCAGTAAATAACTCGTGGTAATTATCCATTTTATCTGGAAATGATTCAATAATATCATCAATGATTTGTGTTTTACCACCGACCCATTTTAAAATAGGTTTTAAATATGTAATATTATCATCGTCATTATCATCTTCATCATCATCTGAATCATCAACTTTTTTGACTATTTTTTTGACTGGTTTTTTGACTGGTTTTTTTACATCTTCTTTGATTTCAATTTCATCATCTTCCGAATCATCTTTAACTTTTTTTATTACTTTTTTAACTGGTTTTTTTACATCTTCTTTGATTTCAATTTCATCATCTTCCGAATCATCTTTAACTTTTTTTATTACTTTTTTGACTGGTTTTTTTACATCTTCTTTGATTTCAATTTCATCATCTTCCAAATCATCTTTAACTTTTTTGACTAGTTTTTTGACTGGTTTTTTAACTTCTTTTTTATCATCTTTGGGCATAGTAAATAATAATAATTATTATATATTTATATTATTAAATATAATTATAATCAATTTTTTATTGAAAATCTAAATTGTTGTATCTTATATACAAATTTGAATAAGCCAAAGTTTGTGTTGAAAATAAAATTTTTTGAAAATACTTTTTAAAAAATCACATTTTTCATTTTTTAACATAAAAAATAACATTTTAAATTCGGTGTATGGTTTACTTTTAGTTCATTTTTTAATCTTGAAAAATTTCTAAAAATTTTACTAAAATTTTATACAAAAAACTTAAAAGTATATATGGATGCTATTTAGGTTATATGTATACATTTCATCCAGAAACAATAAAAACGGCGAAAGTTGTGGCTTGTTACTTTTAAGTATATGTAAAAATATTTTTTGTTATGCATATACTTTTTTATCATCGTTTTAATTGTTGTTTCTCCTATTTTTTTAACCTTTTTTAGGATAAAAAGCTATATGATACAACAATTGAAAAGGCGGAAAAGGATATGTGTGACAACTATTTAAAATAATTTTATTATATAATGATATATAAAATGATACATGAATGTAGTCATTGTAATTATTCAACAAAACAACTTGCACATTATTTAAGACATCTACAAACAGATAAACATAAACTAAAAGCAGAAATAGTAAAAAAAGAAGAAGAAACAAATAAGAAAGAAAACTTTATAAATAAAAATTTAATCATGGTATCAGAAAAAATAACAAAACTAGAAAAAACCGTAAATAAAGAAGCACAAATAAATGATAAGAATAATAAAAAAATAACAGCAAAGATTGAAGAAGTTAAAAAAATAGCCACCAAAAATAGAGAATATGCAAAATCAACTCTAACAATGCTTAATGAATTATACAAAGACAATCCACCTTTAGAATATCCTGGTGATCGTAAATGTTTGACAGCATTGTATGAACATTATAAAATTTCAAGACATCAAGTTATGACTACAAATAAACTTCAGAAAGCCTTAATAAAAGATTACACTAAGGGAACATTTTTAGATACAATTATTAAAATCTTAACAACATTTCTGAAGAAAGATAATCTACATTTACAATCCATCTTCAATACAGATTCTTCGAGACATCATTATGCTGCAAAGTATACAAATACATGGGAGAAAGATAAAAATGGTATATATTTAAATGAAAAAGTTATAAAACCATTTTGCGATATTATTAAAATTTTAATGTTAAATTATAAGAGATACAAAAATGATAGAGCTAAAGAGTATAAGAAAAAGTTATTAAATAAAGATCCAATTACTGAAAATGATAATGATATTTTCATGAATAAAGAAGAGACAGAAACAGAGTTTGCATATAAAGATGATACATCAGACGAGGAAAAAGATGGAATGGATGAATTAGATGAGTTGATAGAAATAAATAAACTTGGAAGATATATTGAAACAGGACAATTATATGATGAAATTATTGTTAAATTATCTATAATTCTAAATTATAATGTTCGGATAAAAAAATTTTAATTGTTGTATCTTATATACAAATTTAATTTTGACAAAGTTTGTGTTGAAAATAAAAATTTTTGAAAATACTTTTAAAAAAATCACATTTTTCATTTTTTAACATAAAAAATAATATTTTTAATTAGTTGTCTGAATTACTTTTATCTCATTTTTTAATCTTGAAAAAATTCTAAAAATCTAACTAAAATTTTATATAAAAAAACTAAAAGTAAATAAGGGTACTATTTAGGGTATATGTATACATTTCATCCAAAAACAACAAAAAATGTCGAAAGTTGTGGCTCGTGCTTTTTCACAGTTTTTAATTTTATTTATGATATATATATATATATATATATACTTTTTGAATTGTTGTATCTCATATCGATTCACATAAAATTATGTGAAAGAATATATGCAACAACATGTAAAATATGTGAATCGATATGAGATACAACAATTTAAGTTAAAAATAATATAAAATTATATAAATTAATATTATATATAATGTTACATCAATGCAAATTATGTTCATATGAAACTATATACTTATCAAGTTATAAATCACACATTAAATCAGTAAAACATAAAAATAATATTATAAATTATGACAATATTAAAATAGAAACAGTAAAAGAAATTAAAGTTGAAATGAAAACAGAGATGAAAGCAGAAATTATACCATTTGTTATGAAAGAAGTTAAAAATGTCACAAAGGAAGTTTAAAATATATTTAAAGATGTGAAAGAAGTCAAAAAAATAGCCACCAAAAATAGAGAATATGCAAAATCAACTTTAACAATGCTTAATGAATTATACAAAGATAATCCACCTTTAGAATATCCTGGTGATCGTAAATGTCTAACTGCATTGTATGAACATTATAAAATTTCAAGACATCAAGTTATGACTACAAATAAACTTCAGAAAGCCTTAATAAAAGATTATACCAAGGGAACATTTTTAGATACAATTATAAAAATTTTGTCAACATTTCTGAAAAAAGATAATCTACATTTACAATCCATCTTCAATACAGATACATCGAGACATCATTATGCTGCTAAATACACAAATACATGGGAGAAAGATAAAAATGGTATATATTTGAATGAAAAAGTTATTAAACCATTTTGTGAGATTATTAGAATTTTAATGTTAAATTATAAAAGATACAAAAACGATAGAGCTAAAGAATACAAAAAAAAGTTATTAAACAAAGATCCAATTACAGAGAATGATAATGATATTTTCATGAATAAAGAAGAAACAGAAACAGAGTTTGCATATAAAGATGATACATCAGACGATGAAAGAGGTGGAATTGATGAATTAGATGAGTTAATTGAGATAAACAAACTTGGAAGATATATTGAAACAGGACAATTATACGATGAAATTATTGCGAAGTTATCTATAATTTTATCATATAATGTTAGGATTAAAAAAAACTAAACCATGGTTTAGGTTGATTATCTTTTTTATCTTTTTTATTAATTAAAAGTTTTTCAAGAATAACAATTGACTCAGATGATTTGATATTTTTAAGAATATAATCAAAAACTACCGCTTTTAATTCAATCTTTCTTGTATCATCGTTAATAATTGATTTTTTAATCTTAAATACTCCATCTTTAATTTGATAATCCTTATTTTCATCTTTATCTTCATCTTCATTTTCTACATAATCTTCATCTTCTGATTCATTATCTGATTCATTTTCTGATTCATTATTTGATTTATTTTTTGATTTATTTTTTGATTCATTTTCTGTTTTATTTTCTGTTTTATTTTCTGTTTTATCTGTATCTTCAACTATTTCATCATCATCTTCGTCATCAATTAATTCAATTGTAGTTAATGTTTTTTCTACTTTCTTAGAAATTGGAATCTCAAGTGTATCTTTAATTGTTGTAATTAATTCTTTAATTTTTGCAACAAATGGTTCAATTGGGTCAGGTGGAAACATAGAAGGGGAAGAAAGAGTAAATAATCCCATTAAATTATGTAGTTCTCTAACATTTTTAATTCTTTCATCTTTATTTTTAATACTTGAATTAATCTTTTTTAGCACACCTTCACCAATATACATAATATTTCTTCCTGAATTCTTAATCTTATCATGATATTTCTTTTTCTTAACTAATTCTCTATCTTTCACATCAACAAATATATTCTCATCTGTTTTATTAAATTGTGATAAAATATTACGAATAATATCAATATAATTAAATTCCCGTAAATCTTTTGATTCAAAAATATTTTGGATCTCTTTTTGTAATTTATTAGATGAAAATGAGTCATCTAATAAATCAATATTCTGTAAAAAACATTGGATGTTTTTTTTAAATATTTCATAATTTTGTTCACCACGATCACGATTAAACTGTTTTGTTAAATCTTTTGTTCTGCTGAGATTATATGATAGATGTGTCTTTGTTTTTGTTGTACAAACTTTGGAACCATTAACAAAAATAAACTGTGTCTTACCTGTAAATTTCATAATCTCATTTGAATATAATTTATCAAATTTAATTGAAGTATAATCCAAAAAATATTCTTTGGCTTTTTCTACATCTTGTTTTTTAATATTTTTAATTACAATTCTGGTACCATAATCATCTTCATCTTCATCATAATCATCATTCTTATCAAAATGTATATGAAGAGTAATATCTGATGTCGATTGTCTTTGTGTATAACTTGGTTTATAAATATAATCACTTGTATAGATTTCTACTTTTAAATCATTTCTACATAGAACAGCTAGAGCGTCTTTCAATCCAAAACCAAATTGACCAATTAACTTATTATTATTTAATTTTTCTTGATTTGATTGAATCATAAAATTTGATTTTATAATACCTGAACCATAATCAATAATTTCTAAATGTTTTCCTGTATGTGTAATTGTAATTGGTTTTGAAATACGTTTAAGTGAATGTTCGTCTAAAGCATTCGCTATAAGTTCTCTAATAGCATGGGATATTTGCCAATTATCTAATAATTGTACACCGATGTTAAGGTCAATTGAGTTATTTGACTTGCGAGGCATAATTTAGTGTTTATAATGGATAAATAAAAACATACAAAAATAATAAATTTAAAAATCAACTTTTTAGATACCATTCCAATTTTTAGGTTTCTTAATTTTATATCTATCCATAAATTCATCCATATTTTTGCTACCAACAGATTTATTACAATGACCACAAATTGGTCGCAAATTTTCAATTGAACAATCACCGCCATTTTTTTCACTTTTAACATGTCCACATTCAAAATTTGTATTTGAAATATCCTCAATACTACAACATAAACATTTCCCATTCTTTACACTTCCCATGTATGTTGACCAAACAATTTTACGTACAGCTGCTGGAATTCTTGTTTTTGCTTTTGCTTTAACTTTTACTTTATCTTCAACCTTTCCTTCAACCTTTTCTTCAACCTTTTCTTCAACCTTTTCTTCAACCTTTTCTTCAACCTTTTCTTCAACCTTTTCTTCAACCTTTTTCTTAATCTTTGTTATATCCTGATTATCAGACTTTTTTGCTTTATATTTTTGAACTTTGGAAAATTGTTTATATTTATCATCAATAAAACTACAAAAATCTGTAAGATTAGAAATATTATATTTAAAAATGTTAATAATACCAGAATAATATTTACATAAACCATTTACAGAGATACATTCATTTTGATTATATTTTTCAATAAATTTATTTATTTCAATACAGTTATTATATCTTTCTGCTTCTGGTAAAATTTTATAACATCCACACATTATATCAAAATATAATGGAATAAACTTTAGTAAATAATAATATACTTTAATGTTATCGTCTAATTCTTTCTTAATAGGATATGAATCTTCTAAAACAATTTCACATAGTTTTTCTAAATATGTCTTGTTTTCTGGTATCATTAAATCTAGATTTGTAAGAAACATATTAAACATATCATTTAATGGTACATAAATATCATTTTTGTCTGAACCTCTATAACACATTCTTTGCATATTTATTTGATTTGAAATATTATTATTATAATTTGAACCATCTCTATCATTGTTTTTTGTAATAATATTTTTTGCTGTCTGTTCAAACATATCAGAAAATACTTCTTGGTATGCTACTTTGCAAAAATATGATGCATTTGGAGGTGCAATATCTGGAGCGGATGATTTAATCTGATTACACTTTTCTAAAGCAAGTTTAAACAATTGTGAAAGCATTTTTGTTGTTATTCATATAATTTCTTTATAATTAAAATATTAAGTAATCAATTTTTTAATATTTAAAGAATAAATTATAATTAATAATTAAAAAAATGGATCTAGGAAGTCAATTATCAAAAATGTTCGGGGACCATAAATCAGTTGAAGTAACTGTTGAAAAAAATACAAAAGGTGATGTACAAAATACAGAACATTATAGGTCGTCAACAACAAATTCTTACAATAAGTGTATTAGAGAATTAGCACCAAAATTTCCAGCAGATATTGAACAATTAGCGATAAATGCTGTCGATAAACATGATCAGAATAATTTTGATGAAACTGTTGTTCTCAGTGATGTTTATAAATTTAATGAAAATACAGGACAAAAATATAAAGCTGGTAAACATGTTCTACGTATTGTTGGTAAATATGAATTCAAGTGGTTTGCTCATTGTAAAACAGTTGAGATGTGGATTGAAATGCAAAAATGTTAAGCAATTTCTTCTATTAGGATTCCATAAGAATTAAATTCCAGAATATGATATGATTTAAATTGTTCTCTTGATTGTTCAAATTCTTCAATTGATTTATAAAATCTAATCTTTCTATTATTCGGTTTCTTTGTTTCATCGATGAAAATTAATAGATATTCTTTATCAAATTTAATTGCATCAACAAAATAATTTATTAAAAAAGATTTAATTAATTTATCAATATCACCAGAAAACTTATATGTAACTGAACTCTCTTTGGTAAAATATTTTGTTAAAAAATCAATTAAAAAATCAACATATGTTCCTACACCAACCACTTTATTTATATCTAAAGTACTATCATGTTTACTTACAAATTTTAAATCCTCTATAATTTTATTAATATCATATTTTTTATTTTTAATTACACATTCTATATTGTATAATATATTTTGTCTCTTTTGTTGTAGATTTGTATCATTCCAATAATGATAAAAAGATCCATGTGGCATTCGTGTACATCCAAAATACAAATAATCAGTATTGTTCCAAATTGATAAAGTTATGATAATCATTTTTGTCGTTGGTTTGATTTCTACAAAATTAATTTCAGATCTTAGATTATTCATAGCCAAACCAATTTTATCATCATAATCTAGTTTTTTTTCTTGTAGTTGGAATTCATGTTCTTCAATGATTTTTTTCATTGGTCTCACATCACGTTCAAACATTAATTTAATATCTAATACTTTTCCAAAAGCCTCTGATTCTTTAATTTCCATATCACAAGAAACATCGCCAACTTTTTGTTTATGATTACAATTATAGATTAATTGTTCTAACATATCGAACTCAAATAAATTTGATTTAAATGATTCTTCTTTAATCTTTGTAATATAAACATAATCATGGAATCCAATCATCATTGTATATTCATCCGATACTTGTTTTGATGGATTGATATGTTTGGTGATAGAAACAGATTGAATAATATTGGACATTTGTATTTTAATTATAAGTTAACTAAATATGATTATAAATAAATTAAAATTCAACTTTTTTATAAAAATTGATTTATAATTATTATAAACTTTAATCAAAAACAGTATTTATCAAATATATGTTAGATTTAAATTTAAATTTTAATATTGCAATATGTGGAGGTGTATCAAGTGGTAAATCAACTTTATTAAATGCTATTATGTGTAATAATGTTAATAAAATGGGTAAAATAAAATCAACTTTGATACCAACTAAATATATTAATAATATGAATAAAGAGTCAATGTCAGTAGAACAAATAAAAAAAGAAAATGAAGATGTATTTGAAAATATACAAAATTTACAGGATACAGATAAATTTACATTAGGTGATTATAAAGAAAGTTCATATAATTATAATTTTTATTTTCTGGAAAAACCTCTTTATGATGTTATTAATCATACACACTCAATCACTGAAATACCTGGATTGAATGATATCTATTCAGAATATCATTTTAATTATCTAGAAAATAATATTAATAATTATGATGTTATTATATATTTAATTGATATAAATAATATATCGGCACATGATTCTGATTATAAAAATATAGATAGGATATATACGATTGTAAAGAATAAAAACCTTGATATAAAAATTATTGTATTGATAAATAAAATTGAATCAATTCAAATAGAAAATGATAAAGTTTGTATTATAGATAATGATGAAAGACAGATATATAATGAAATTAAAAATAAACTTGAAATATATAATAATATTGGTATAAGAAGTTTTAACACACAAAAATATTATATTTTCATTTTCTGTTTAAAAAATCATATTTATGAACTTGATGAACGTTTAATTAATAATTTTATTAAAAATATATTTGGCACAGATACTGCATCTAAATTAGACTATAATGGGAAAATAAAAATTCTTAAAGGAATGATGCAGGAAAAAAAATCACATTTTGTTGATGAAATTAATAATGAAAAATTAATGACATTATTAAATACTAAAGTGGTATGTAAAATAAAAATAATAATAAATATATATTTAGGATCTAAAGATTTAATAAAGAATGATGATGAACTTGTACAATTATTGAAAATATATAAATATTTTTCAGATATAAATGATACAGAAACTAAAAAAAATTTTGATAAAATAAAAAACTTAATTGATACCTATACAGATATATCAGATGATAATCAAATTATTGATAATTATATTAAATTATTAAAAAAATATGATTATATTTCAAGTTA
>Ga0194133_10005108_pt1 | contig 16951 bp, 14 predicted proteins | sample TA2KigOf40mmetaG_FD_155448 | JGI IMG/M metagenome (GOLD analysis project Ga0194133, IMG submission 155448) | Freshwater microbial communities from Lake Tanganyika, Tanzania - TA2015055 Kigoma Offshore 40m | ecosystem: Environmental > Aquatic > Freshwater > Lake | place: Tanzania: Lake... | reverse complement strand
CGAAAAAACCGGAATGCACCAGTTTCTGCTCGATGCGCGACGCGTGCCGTTATTCCACGGCGCCCCAAGCCTGAACAACATCCAACCCGAGGAAACCATGTTCGAAACAACGAGAACTTTCCGCGAACTCAACATCGAGCAAAGGCACGCTCTGCGAACCCGTGGATTCCTGCTCATCAATGCCGTGGCGGGTTCGGGAAAGACCACCATGCTGGTGGCGCTGCTGCTGAAGTCGCTCATTGAGGACTGCGACGAGAAGGGAAACCCCGTCCGCCTCGACAGGTTCGCCGTCATCACCTTCACCCGCAAGGCCGCGGCGAACCTCCGCGCCCGGATTCGCAAGGCCATGGAGACGGAACGCGACGGGACTGCCGACCCCACGCGGCGGGCATTTTGGGAAGGCCATTTGCGCGATTTGCCCGGAGCGGCGATCGGCACCATCGACTCCTTGGTCCAGGACCGGCTGAGGCGGATGGCCGTGGCGGGTTCCACGCGGTTCGACCCCTCCATTGAGGTGCTCGATGATGTCGGCCGCGAGATTCTCGCCGAAAAAGCGGTGAGGCGGGTGATGGAACTGGCCGCCGACCAGCCGGAATCGGAACTGGGGATGGCTTTGGAGCGCCTTGGAGGCGAATACCGGGCCAAGGACATCCGAGGCCGGTTCGTTGAACTCATGTCCAAGGATGGCGACGGGCCGACCGCGGCGCGAACGATCAGCCTGCTGGCCGACGGCCAGGGTGGTTATGAGAAGCTTGAGGCGATGCTGGCCAACCCGCCGCGGGACGAATGGACCATGATTTGGCATCCGCTGGCCGAAGGGTTTCATGCCCGATTGAGTGCGGCTGTCGCGGAATTGTTGGGACACAACAACGGGGCGATTCGGGCCATTCAAGAGTTGAACCAAACATGGCATGCGGAGAATGCCACCCAGCCAGAGTTATTTCAACGGCTACGACAAACTCTCTTCAACAGCAAAGGTAAACCCAAAACACAAGGGCTGGCTGCTGGAGACGGAACTTGTTACTCGGATTCACTAGACGCGTTACAAGCCGACATTCTCCCCGCTATCGCCCCCTTCGACCGCATGGTGTACCAAACCGAGGAACAGGTTTTCGCCGAAAACGACAGGTTTCAGGTTTACAGGGCCTGGGGCGTTTTCTTCGAGGCGGCGCACCGGGCCTACCTCGAGGAATGCCGAGCCGAAAACCGCTTCTCATTCCACGACCTGGCCCGGCTGTTTGAGTCGGAGCTTAAAACCCTGTCGCCCGAGCAACTGCGCTCGGCGGGGCTGCCCTTCACAAGGGTGATGATCGATGAATTCCAGGACAACACCTCGCTGCAATGGCGCATCGGCTGCCGCATCGCCGGCGGCCATGCCGAGGACCCGGCCACATGGACCAGGCTGACCGTGGTGGGCGATCCCGAACAGGCGATTTACCACTGGCGCGGCAGCAACGCCCAACTCATGGCCGATGTCCGCCGACAATACGAAGCTTCGAATCCCACCGACGAGCGGACCTGGTATGACACGATTCTGGATAATGTCGATCCCACGGGGAATGACCGGACCAGCACGGCGGCTGAGCGAATCGGCATCGGCCAGTTGGCCCTGAACTTCAGGACCCGCGAGTCCACATTGGACCGCATCGACCGGTGCAGCGAAACGGCCATGCGCGCCCTTGGCATTTCCCATGTGAGCCTGTTGTCGGGCGAGGATTTGAGGACGCAGGCGGGCAGGCCGAACACGGTGCCGGCCATCGCCGAGTTGCTGGTGCTGCCGAAACAGGCTGAGGTGACTGAGCAAGACCCGGCCGAGGATGCCGGCGAATCCGATGGTGAATCCGAAAACGATGGTTACGACCCCGCCAGCCTCAGGGCCGTTGCGTCCCGACTCCACCAACTGCACGACGAGAATCACATGAAATGGCGAGACATGCTGGTGCTCGCGCGAGGCTTCACCAAGCTGATCGACCCGCTGCACGAAGCCTTCAGGGAAGCGGGAATCCCCTACCGGGCAATGGTGCGCGAGGCCATTTGGACTCAACAGGAAATCCGCGATATCCTTAATTTGGCACGCTATCTGGCCAATGCCGATGACGGCCCGGCGTTGCTGGGAATCCTGCGCGGCCCGGCATGCCGACTCACCGACTCGGAGATCATGCTCCTGGCCTCGTGGCGGGAAAAAGGAACGCCACAGCAGGGATTGGCCAAGTTGACCGACCCAACCCAGGTGCCCGACAACGCGCCGGCGCATGAGGCCTGGAACCAACTGGGCGCCGATCGGGTGGAACACCTGCGCGCCGTGGCCCATCGGCTAGCGTCGTGGCGAAGGCTCGTTGACCGCATGCCCCACCACGAACTTCTGCGGATGGCCCTCGACGAATCGGGGGCGTTCATGGCCATGGCCGCCTGGCTGGCTCCAGCCGGCACCGGTGCCGAAGCGGCGCGCCGCATCGCCTCGGGAATCGAGTTTGTGCTCGACCGGGTCCGGGAGATCGAGCAGGCCCGCCCGATCACCATGGCCGACATGGCGGATATCCTTGACAGGCACGCCTCGGGGGAAATCCGGGAAGGCATCGATCCGGATCTTTCAGCCGACGAGGACATGGTGCGCGTGATGTCGATCCACGCCAGCAAGGGCCTGGAGGCCGCGGCCGTGGTTCTGCTCGTGCCGGAAGTGGGAAAAAAGCCCCACCGGCCCAGGGGATCGGGCATGATCGTGCTCGACAGGCAGTATCTTCGCCCCGAAATCACCTTTGAGCAGGCGGCGCCCTACATCGGTTTGCCGTTGATGGACCTTCGGGGTTCCCATGCACGGGACGAGAGAAATCACCCACCCAGCCTGTACCGTATCGCCCGTGGCACCGACAACGGCCATTATGAACGCGAGGAGGCCCGGTTGTTCCATGTGGCGATGACCCGATCGGAAGGCACACTCATCGTGGCGGCGCCCAAGGATACCAACGAGAACGATTCACGCCATTGGCCCGTCGTCTGGGCGCGTGATCACCTCACTCATGTCGATACCGCCTCGATTCCGCTTGCGACGGGGCAAGAGGTGCCCTTCCGGCCCGCTCCGGCGCCAACGCGCCCGCCGGAGGCCGCGCCCGCGCGCGTGCCCGTCGCCGCCACGCGCATTCAGGACATCATGGACCTGACAACACGCCAGGAGCAGGTCGACGCGCTGCGGCTGGTCAGGCGGGGCCTTCAGGCGTTTCCGGCGGGCGTTCCGGCCGGCTGGATGGATGGCGACAAACCGCGCGCCGAGCTTGGGAAGGTGGTGGGCACGCTGGCGCACCGCGGGATCGAGATGATCGACACGCTGCCCGCGGACAAAAACGAACAGTTGCGCTATCTCGGCGGTCAGGCGCGCCAATTGCTCTCCGACAGTTCCGACGAGGAGGAAACGGGGGAAGGGTCGCGCGTGGCGGGCGAGGCGGGAAAGGTTGCGGAGTCGTCCGCGGCGATCATCGCCCGGCTTGGGGAGCCGACCCATGAAGCCATAAGGCGCCTGATGGCTGACCCCGGCGCGGCGGAGGTGGATTTCGCCCTGCCGGTGGGAAACCAATGGCTGGTTACCGGCAGGTTCGACCGCCTGCTCGACAATGGCGATGTGATTGATTGGAAAACCGACAGGGGCGATCCGGGGGAAATCAGGGATCGCTACCGCAAGCAGATGGGGATTTACGCCTTGGCGGTGTCGGAAGCCCGACGGCTGACGGGCGAAGGGGAAAGCGCGGTGTTGGTGAAACTGGCCCTGCTGTCCACCGGGGATGTGATCAACCTGGAATACACCCCGGCCGAGATCGCCTCAAGCCGGCACGATCTTGAACAGTTCCTGACGATTCCATGATCGCCTTGTACCAATCGGCCATGTCCCGGGCCTGCCTGGCCGGATCAAACCGCTGGCGCGCCGACAACGCGGCGGCCGTTCCGAGGTTTTCCCGCAGGGGCCTGGATTCGATCAGCCGTTCCAGCGCCGAGGCCAATGCCGCCTCGTCGCCCATCGGGTAACCGAGCGCGTCTTCGCCATCCTGGAACAAATCCCTGGCTCCTCCCGCGGCGGCAGCCACCACGGCCCGTCCGCAGGCCATGGCCTCGGCGATCACCAAGCCGAACGGCTCGGGGCTTGTGGACGCGTGCACCACCACATCCAGGGCCCTGTACACCTCTGGCATTTCGCCCAGCATCGGCACGAATGCCACATCAACCCGACATTGTCGCGACAGCCTCATCAACTCATCGCGAGACCTCTGGGCTCCAGTTGCGTAGATCGGACCACCAATGATGAAGAAACGGACAGGTCCGGAAGCTCTTGCCCGCGCCGCGGCCCTGATGAATAGGTCATGCCCTTTCCAGAGGGCGTAGGTGGCCACCAATCCCACGCGCACCGTTCCGGCAGGCGCTTCCGCCATACCAGCAAGCCCATCGAGCCATGCGCCGTTTCCCGCACCCGGACAAAACCGAGCGGTGTCTACCGCGTTGGGGATCACGCTGACAGGAACCCGCGGCACAGCCCTGAGAAAATCCACAGCAACCGCGTCGCTGACGGCAACGGCTCCGGCGGCTTGTCCGGCTACTCGGCCGAGCAAGAAAGGAGCCAGCCTTCGGGAACCGACAAAATCATGCAGGTGCCATGCCACCTTGCATGAGGTGGGCGCCGCCATGCTTGCCAGAAGGTGGGCTTTTAGGCCGTTGGCATGGATGATGTCAGGCGCGAATTCCTTAAGCCTTTGACGCAACTTGGCGGCAAAACTCCTGAGGGCCGGATAAGACAACAGCCCGCTGGCCATTGTTGCCAGGAGTCCGCCACCGCTGTCGCCCAGCTTGGCGAGCCGGTCGGGCATCGGCTCGACCGCGCAAAGAACCTTCCGGTTCCGCAATTCAGCCAGCAAGGGGCCATCCGAAAGGGCCAGCACACCAGGTTCAATCCGTTGACCGCTCGCCCGCCAGGCATCCAGCAGGGTGAGCAGCACGCGCTCGGCGCCACCTACCTGGCCCACCGGGGAAAGAAACACGACCTTCACTCGCCAGCCGCCAATCGGGAATAGGCATCGTGAATGATGGCGGCATGGTTGACCCAGGTGAAACGGGAAGCATGATGCAACCCCGCTGCCGGGTCATGGCGTTCCATGGCGGCTAGGGTGGCTTGAGCAAAACCATGGATATCACCCACGGCAACATGGCGCGCCACGCCGCCGCCCGCCTCGCGCAGCGTGGGCAGGTCGCTGGCCACCACCGGGGCGGCGCAAGCCAGGGCCTCAATCACGGGCAAACCGAATCCCTCGTTGTCGCTGGGCATCAGCACCACGCGGGCGCCCCGGTACAGGCGCGCCAATTCATCCCGCGTCAGGTTGCGGCGTTGTTCCACCGCCTTGGAAATTCCAAGGCTTGAGATCAACGAACGCTGCAAGGCGGTGAAGGTTCCACCCGCCTGAATCAACCGCAAGTCTGGGCAATGTTTCCGAACCTCGACAAAAACCCGGAGCAGATCATCCATTCGCTTCCGAGCCACGCACGAACCAACATGAAGCAGATAAGCACCGGTTTCACGCTGCCCACCTGGCCGGAATTCTTCGCAGACACCATACGGAGCATGCACAATTCGCGTTGAAGGACAAAGGTTCAAGCCTCCCAAACGGCTCCACATGGCCTTGGTGGAACAAAACAGCAAGGCGGCGCGCCGTAAACCGTCCCACACCGGGCCAAAAACCATCGAATGCCACCATGGTTTGGGTAGGGTCGAATTCAGGATCGGCTCAAAGGGGATCAGGTCGTGCACAAACACGCCGGTGCGTAGAGCCGGCAGGGCCGACACAAGATGGGCGTAGCTATGGTCCACGACATGGAAAAAGCCGAAGCGATGGGCCATCCGGCGGGCAAGGCTTGGATAACGCACATACCGGTTCCAAGCCCGGTCGAGGTTCCACAAGATGCCACGGTTCCTTGACGACAACACCCGCCTGAATCCCGGCAGCATCAACAGGTAATCAGTCGGCCAAGATGCCGCCAACCTCTCGGCGCAGAGGTCCATGCTCGGCCAGTGTTCCTGGGGGTAGACGGGGAGGAAGGAGATGCTTTCATAAAGCATCTATAAGCAACCGCTTTAGTTTTAATCCAATGAATGCATAACTGAAATGATCTATGTTTTTTTCCCAGTTATCTTTACCAATCTGGTGAATGACTTTCATGGATTTCTCAATCCATTGTTTCGCACATAATCCATCCACCAGCATCTCTTCAGGCAACACACGCGCCGCTTCACCCACCCGGCTGGCCAAGATGAACCTTTGCGCGGCCATGTAAAGAGGCAATTTTCCCGTGGTGCGCACGCGACCCACCACATCATTCGTTTGCGGTGAAAGGCAAATATCCATCCTGTGGATCCAGCCGGGCAATTCGGCATAGGGAACACGCCCAGGGAACTCCACCAAACCCTCCAGCCCCAGCTCTCGGCAACGGACCTTGAGACGCTCCAAACCGTCGCCATTCCCCACCACGATGCCACGCACGGGCCGGGTGGTTTGTTCCCTCAATCCGGCCACAATATCGAGGAGTTCCCAACCGTAACAGGAATTCCGCTTGGGCGACCAGACAACGCTCCCCACAATTCCGATCACCACGGGATCATTGGGGCCCTTGGGTGGCCAATCGTTGGGTGGCTTGAACTGATCCACATCCACTCCATCGGGAATGAATGTGGCCGCGATTCCGCGCTTGGCCAGCAGTTCCTTGTGGTAACTGCCCCGGACGACCACGGCTGAGGAAAAGTTCAGCGAAACCCACTCCAGCAACCGTGTGAGCGCCATCGCCACCGGGCCCCGTCCCAAGGCCCGGCCAAGCTCCACAATCGCATCACCGGTATCCACGATCCACTTGGCGCCTCCCAGCATGCGGTAAACGCATGCCGCCAGCACCCCGCTGGCCGCCATGTCCAGCACATACACAACGCGAGGCCTTAGGCGACTCAACTCCCACAGCATCTGACATGCTGACCCGAGTTTACCCCGCTGACGGTAAACGATTTTGAAGTCAAACTCGTAGGCCAACTCCCGGGCGAAGGCACGCGCCCTCTCCCCCATGGCCGATTCATATTTTCCGTTCACCAAGAAACAAACAAGATCAGACACTTGATACCTTTGTTTTATTGTGAACGTCATTTTTTCTCAAAAACTATAAGAACTCCATACGATGCTGAACCAAAATCAATGCTGTAATCCCAACCAGCAATTATCTCGAAAGTTCTCCTGATCGGATGGGAAGGAATACCCATCCGGTAAAAAGGCCAACTGAACCAATCCATTAAAGGATATAGAAATAATCCTCCCCTCTCGACAGCCGCAAGCTTCCACCTTTCCCCGGCAAGAACCTCAAGTTCCTTCAAATTGAAGTGATGATGCCACTCAACCATCCGTGACATTTTCTCATAATTTCCGTCCCGCTTTCCCCTTCCGACAAGACGCTTGTAGATCCACGGAAAACGATGCCTCACATTGTTTGAATCCATCCAGGCGAACCAACCATCGTGGGGAACGGTCATAACGAGCCTTCCGGTTGGCCGGAGCACCCGCCACATTTCGACAAATGCTTGCGATCTCAATTCCGATGGTAGATGTTCTAATACTTCCAGGCATGTCACATAGTCGAATGATTGGTCAGGAAACGGAATATTCTCTGCGCCTGCACACCTTATCTCAACAGATGCAAGTAGTGCCCGGGCTTTTTCCAACGATGATTGGTTGATATCGATACCAGCCAATCGGGCGCGCGGCCATCGGTTTGAGCAATCCCTAAGCCAAACGCCCGCGTTGCATCCCACATCCAGGAGGGAATTAACGGGTTCCGCAACATGCCGTAATACATTCATCCCTTTTCCATCCCGGGCATCATGGAGGCTAATTGCTGGTAAACAGCCATCGTTTCCTCAGCCACGGCGTCCCAGGTGCGCCGTTCGGCCACGGCCCTGCCGGCCATCCCTATCTGTTTCCTCAAGCCGGGTTGTTCCACCAACTTCCTCAAGCCTTGAGCCATGCCGGCGATATCGCGCGGATCGTCCACTAGCCACCCTGTCTGTCCATGCGCCACCAAATCGGCGGCACCGGCCTTGCGCGTGGTGATCACCGGCAAAGCGCACGCCATTGCCTCAAGGATCACCAACCCGAAAGTGTCGAAAAAGGTTGGGAACAACAGGAGGTCGGAAGCTGCCATCCATTTATAAAGTTCACGCGTGAATCCCAGCATGTGAACCCGGTCGCCTACACCAAGGTGGGCCGCCCGCGCCAACACTTCCGCCGGATCCGACGGCGACGCCAGCAGCAGATAGGCGCCTGGAACTGTGGCCACCGTTTCCACGGCCTCTTGCGCGCCCTTTTGCAGGTTGCCGGCGAACAGCGCCAGCACGGCGGAATCTGGCAGGCCAAGCCGGCTCAGGAGTTCTGGCCGGGCCGTAGCGCGCCAACGCGGATGAAACTGCTCCACATCGGTGCCATGGGGAATGACACAAACACCCTTGGTTCGCCCATGATGCCGCGAAATGTCAGCCGCCGTGAGGCGGGAGACGGCGATCACCCGCTTGACACCATGGCCGGCCAGTGCCGCGCGTTCCAGCGGCGAGATAAGCGTGTCGGCCAACCATCCCTTCCAGGTGGAACGGCCCTCGTGTTCGCGCCGGGCCCGCCACCACGCCGGCGTGACCAAATGAGCCGTGGCCATGTTGTGCCGCAGCCCGCATAGCCCCTGCGCGTGGACTATGTCGTGCCGGCCCACCAGCACCGTGGCCGGAATCACAAAGCTGAGGATCGATGCCAACGCCGTGGCACGCCAGGCCGGCACATGGTGGAACCGGATGCCGGCGGTATCGGCGTCATCCACCCGGTGGCAGTAGACATGCACCTCATGCTGATGCCGGTATCTTCTCGCCAACTCGGCCACATACCGGCTGTGACCGCCATGGCGGTGATAGTCGTGAACCACGAAGGCGATATCAAGCCGGCGGTTCACGCCAGCCTGCCCATCAGCACCGTCACGGCATTGGCCGAAACGGCCCTGCTGGCGTTGCGTTCGTACCACGCCGTTCCCCGGGCGCCCATGGCTTGGCGTTTGCATGGCTGGAAAGCCATCACGCCGGCAAGCGCCTCGGCCAGCAACCGGCCATCGGGCCGAGAGGCCAGCGCCGCGCAAGGATCATCGGTTTTCCAGCAAACATCGCTGAGGGCCCCCAAGTTGCTTACCAGCGGCACACCCAACGCCAACGCGCTCATCGCCGTGGTTCTCCGGGTGGTGATGCCATCAGGATACGGCTGAAGCGCCGCATCGCAGGCGGCCATGGTTTCGGCGATCGCCACGGGATCGTCTTGCGGCACCACACGGCACCGCGCGGCCCAAGGCTTGCCGGCATGCGCCGCCAACCAGGCGGAGGCCCTCCGGCCCATTAAAAGAAACAGCATGTCTTTTGTATCGTCCAATGCACTCAACGATTCCTCAAGCAACGCCGCCACGCCACCGCCATAGGTTCCGAAGTGGCCAACCAGATGGCTCGCACCGGAAATTGTCTGCCAATGCCGGCGGCGCAGGGCCACGGCATTAAGATCGACTTCCTCGGGAAGGTTGCTGAAGACGGGAAGCAGGCGCGCAACACCGGGCCGCATGCCAAGCAACCGAAGCCGCGGCAACCATGCCTCGGTGGTGACCAGCACGGCCGATGCCGAGGCGGCCACGATGGCGGCCATGGCGTGTTGAACCGTGGAAAGCAACCTGTGCTTCCAAGGTCCCCGGAAGGGAAAGGCCACCTCATGGAAATAGGCGACCACCGTGTCGCGGTGGAACCAGGCACGCCAGGCAAGCCATAGCGCCAGGGGCAGGTTCATGCCCCGCAAGCCCAACGCATGGGGGGCGTATTGCACCCATACCATGCGCGATCGGGGACACGATTCAAGGGTTCGGGCCATCGCCGATAGTGCCGCGGGATGGAACCGTCGGGCGACCCGATGAACAGCGACACCGTTCTCCATGGCCAACCCGCTATTGCCGCCACAAAGAACCCTGACAGGCAGATTGTGGTCACGCAAGGCGCTGGTAAGGATTTGGGTATGGTCGGAAACTCCCCCCGGTTCGGGAGGGTATTCACCGGAGAAAATGAATAAACTTGGCGCAATCAACGGCTGTCTGCCGCTTCCTGAAGAATGGGCAGCAACCGGTCCAGATGAGATTTCCGCGAGAAGAGCCCCGCTTGCCGCCAGGCGCCTTCGCGCAATCGCTGCCAATGATTCTCATCTTGAAGGGCGCGCACCATGGCCTTGGCCAACGGTTCCGGGCGAAGGTCGTCGCCGGGCGCCATTTCACCGGAAACGCCGGGTATCAGCCAGTCGGGTATGCCACCCACGCCATAGGCCACGGCCGGAGTGCCAACACAGCCCGCCTCGATGCCCACCAATCCAAACGGTTCGGGCCACAGGCTGGGCACAGCCAGCAGGTCGGCTTGCTTCATCAGGGCCCGCAATGGTTCAGGCCCCAGCCATCCGCGGAAATCGAGCGGCACATTCCACTTGGCTGCCAGGCGAACCAACTTGTCGCGGTCGGGTCCATCGCCGGCAACCATTAATGCGAGCCCTTGGCCAAGCTGTTTGGCAGCCATGGCGATAGCCGGCACCAGGTGCGTCCACCCCTTGAGGCGGGTGATGCGGCCCGCGAAAAGAATGGTGTTGGCCCTTGGCCTTGGTTGGGGCGGGTGTAAGTCCCGGTCACCATGCGTGGGGAACAGCGGCAACAGATGAACCTTCGATTCCGGCACGCCATTCTGAATCATCACGGAACGCATGTGCCGGCTGGCCACACAAACGGCGCGGGATTGACGGAAGGTTTCACGCCGAGTTATTTCACGCCGATAGGACCGCAAGGCCGTTAGCGGATTCAGTCCACCACAACGCCGCGGCAGATAGTGCGCCAAGCACATCGGTCCAAGCGGCCGGGAACAGAGTTTGGTTGTCGGAACGCGGAATTGTTTGGTTCCGCTGAAACATGCGCCTGAGTAATTGTGGTTGAACAGGATCCCCGGCCAGCGCTTCGCAATTTCATGGTCAGCCCATGGATTGGACAATACCTGCGAATAAACAACATCGGGAGCGAAGGTATCCACGGCATCTAGCCACGATGCGAACGAACCGTGGCCGCCCAGACTTTCAACTCCGTCACTTGTGCGGAGGTTGATATTATTGGAAAAAGAATCAGCAAACGCGAAACCCACCCTGTAACCCGTCGCGGCCAATTCTTTGGCAATTGCAAAAGAATAGGTTTCAGCGCCACCTACCACGCTTCCAAACTGGTTGGCAACCAGGATTCGCATCAGCAATCAACTCGCCGGTGCGCCAAATCCGTTCCCTGCAAACCGAGAAACCTTGCAACACTCCTCCAATATTTCCGCCAGCCGTTTGGCACTCGCTGCCAAGGCATACCTATCTCCCGCCAGCCTCAGCCCGTGGCAGGTTCGCCCTTCCGTTTCTATCTGCCGATTTTCAATCTCAATGACAGCTTTGACAATCGCCTCGGGGGTGGCCTCATTCAGCAGGATTCCAGCCCGGCCGTCATCAAGGGTTTGACATGCCGCCCTATCCGCCAAAGTTATTTCCCACCTGAATTGGTTAATCCGTAAGCCGCCAAACACCTTTCAATGACCCGCTCCCAAGTGAACATTTCCCCCACGCGCTTTCTGCCTGCAGCCCCAATTTGATGGGCTTTTTCCGGATGATCCCGGACCCATTCCAACCGGGCACGCAAGGCATCCGGATCATTGGGCGGAATAATAAACCCTGTTTCACCGTCCTCAACCACCTCGGGCAGGCTGGCCACTCGGGTGACAATCGCTGGCGTTCCACAGGACATGGCTTCAAGTGGCGTTTGCCCCAGCAACTCCGGCACCCGGGTTTCATGGCCGTAACAGTCGCGGTACACGCTGGGCAGCACTACGCACGCCGCCCGCCGGTATGCCCGCACCACCTCGGTGTCGTCGCAGTCGGTGCGAAACAGCACCCGCTTGCCGGCGGCCAGTTCCTTCAATCGCATGTGGTACTGTTCAGAGTACGGACGGCCGATGAGTTCGAGGGTCATCCCCGGCGGGAGGGCTTCGACGAGGACATCGACCCCCTTGTGCGGCAGCAACCGGCCGACGAACACCACCAGCGGCTCGCGGGGCACATGCGCCGCTGGCGAAAACTTCGCCGTGTCCACGCCCCCCAGGATGACATCGTGCCTTGGGTCGTTCACTCCGCCGGCAAGTTTGCGGCTGTAATCACTGATATGCAAATGGCCATGGAATAAACCGGAGGTTCGGAAGCGGGCACCCAGGCACCATCCACCACCACCAAGGTCGGATGTGAAGACGCGGCGGCCAGAAACCCGCGCCAACAAGGCGGCCAGTTCGCTGGCGAGGGTGTGCGTCTGGTGACAATGGATCACATCGGCTTCGGCAACAGCCCGGATCAACCCCGGGTGGATCGGGTTGAATTGCTGCCTGCGAACATACCAAGGCCTTTCCAGAACAACGACACGCAGACCTTCCGGGGTGGTGTAACGGCGGCGCTGGTGGCCAAAGGTGACGAGGATCGTTGGTGTGAAAAGGGCCATGTGGCGGGCCAGTTCGAACGAGTAGCGTTCGGCGCCTCCGAAGACTCCCCCTTCGCCAAACATGGCGGGAATGATGTGGCAGACGCGGTGGCGATAACGGGCAAGGCCGCTGGGCCATCTTCCCGCCTGCCGAGGAATCGGGAAGCGCCATGGCATGCTCATAGGAAGGTCAGCCTTTGACGACCTCCAGCTCGAAGTAGAGGAACCAAGCCGGGAATATCCAGGCCCAGCGGCTCTCATACCAAGCCGGGTAGCAGTTGGCCAACCGACGAATCGCCTTATTGCAAAAACCCCCACGAAAAATGATCCGCGACATGATGCGCCGAAACCGAGCCCGGCTGTAAAACCCAAGATCGTTTTCGCCGGTTAAATAGTCAAAACTGAACCTCCCGAAATAATGCCGATGCGTCGGATCGGTAAAGGCATTCGAGCAGGAAAAATGAGGCACTGTGATCTTGACCACAGCGCCGTCAGCACACACCCGGTGAATCTCCTCCATCGTCCGGACCACATCGGTCAGGTGCTCAATCACGTCATACGCCCACACCTCGCGGAAGTGGCCGTCCGGAAGCGGCCACGGGGTGACATCCAGGTTGTGAACCAAGTCAGGGTTGGTGGACACGACCAGATCGACATTGACAGCCTCGGGGTGGTACTTCTTGCCCGCCCCGAGGTGGAGGATGGTGCGGGAGTCCCAGGCGTTGGCTGCGTTCACGCCGGCTTCCCCTTCCGGACGAATAGCCGTCGGAGCCGACCCAACCCCCGCACGACCGCCGACTCTATGCGTCGGAGTGAACGGTCGGTGGCAGTGCGCCACGCCGGGTACGGGTGCCGTTCCTTGACGTACTCCTCTAAGTGCCGCTCAATGGCGTTCGCCCCGTGGATGTTCACTTCGGAGAAGGCGAAGGAGTCGTCCCAGAACAGCGAACTCACCCGTTCGGCCTCAGGCATTCTCTGCAAAAATGCGGTGGGGAAGGAGAGCCGCCAATGAGAGTGCAAGATGTGATACTTGGGGGTAAAACGGATGTCAGCCGTTGCGGGGTCAATATCGATCAGCCAGCGGTGATGAGACAGCCCGGCGATTCGCGGGTGCTCCCACCCGCGGCACGTCTCGGCCAACCGGGACGGCACCTCGATGTACCCTCGTTTGCCCACCCGCACCATCTCCCGGCACACCCACAGGGGGTCGCGGATGTCCTCGAGCACATGCGAGCAGATGACGAAGTCGATCGACTTGTCGGGAAACGGATAGGGTGTGTGTTCGCAGATGTCGCGTCGGATCCAGGTGTCGACGGTGAAGTGCTCGCGGTCACCCCCCTGGCTCGCCTGCAGGCCGACCTTGCGGTAATACCCGCGAGTCTCATACGGTTCGGCGTCGAGCACGAAATTCGCCCGGTTGAACGGACACGCCCAACCGCCAATGTCAAGCACGACATCTGTCGGGGCGATCCGCCGTAGCACCTCAGCTTCATTCGGCGAGAACACGATTACCCTCTGTGGGGCCGGTTGTCGATACAGTCCAAGAGAACTGTCCCAGCACCGCCCCTTGACTGAATCCCGGTTCGGGACCGATATCGGGATACGGGAGGATCGGGAGGACGCGGAACTGGCACGCCCGTTCAAAGCGATCTACAACGCCAACGTTACCGTCCACCAAGAACAGATCCACTGCGTACTCACCCGGTTTGAGCCACGGGGTCGTGATAGCGAGTGCCCCCTCGCACTCGCCCTGTGACAAGTTCACATGCACGCCGAGGAAACGGGAGTCACACTGGCAAACAAGCCCACCCGTGGCATCGGTCAGGTGGGCTGAAAGGCTCACACGCGGGGTCGAATTAGTCATCGGCCGGACGCGGAACCTGATAACTTTCACCTCGTGAGGTCGGTACTCACTGGCGTCGGAGGCGGCGTGGAGAAACCGGAACTCGCCTGTTCCAGGCCGCCGTTGCGCGTCGGTACCGTCGCGTTGGGAGGCATCGAGCGTGCGGTAGTAGTGGGCGATTCCGCCGACTACTTCCCCCTGATACCGTAACGCTCCGCCATCCAACAAGCGGACCGACTGACAAAGGCTTCCAATTGTCTGCATGTTGTGGCTGACGAACAGCACCGTCCTGCCCGCGCGGGCGACCTCGCCCATCTTGCCGAGGCACTTCTTCTGGAAGGCCGCGTCGCCCACCGCCAGCACCTCGTCCACCACCAGGATCTCGGGCTCCAGGTGGGCGGCCACCGCGAACCCCAGTCGCACGCCCATGCCCGAACTGTATCGCTTCACCGGGGTGTCGAGGAATTTCTCCACCTCCGCGAACGCAACGATCTCGTCGAACTTTCGCGCGATCTCGGACCGGCTCATGCCCAGGATGGAGCCGTTAATGTAGATGTTCTCCCGGCCGGTCAGCTCCGGGTGGAAGCCGGTGCCCACCTCCAGCAGGCTGGCCACCCGGCCGTTCAGGGTCACCCGGCCGGTGGTCGGTTCGGTGATCCGGCTGAGGATCTTCAGCAGCGTGCTCTTGCCCGCCCCGTTCCGCCCGATGATCCCCACCACCTCGCCTTCGTTCACCTCGAAGCTGACATCCTTGAGCGCCCAAAACTCCTCACGGGTGGCCGCGGCCCTCGCCCCGAACAGGCCGAACCCGTTCGTCACCCCTTCGCTGAGTATGTCCCGCAGTGCGCGGTACCGTGGCCCGCCCGCCTGGTGGCAAAGCGAGTACCTCTTGCCGAGGTTCTCCACGCGGATGATAGGTTCGGGCATGTCAGATCACGTCGGCGAATGTCCGCTCGGTGCGGCGGAAGTACCTCACTCCGGCGAGCAGGGCGGCGAGGCTCACGGCCAGAGATACGAGCCACCCGCCGCCGGCGAACGGATCGCCCACCCCGAGGACGCTCCACCGCAACCCGTCGATGACAAACACCATCGGGTTAAGATGGTATAGCCCCTGGTAGTCGGGCGGCATCCTGGAAGTGGCATACCCGATGGGAGAGGCATACACGCCGAACTGAAGGATGAATGGGATGACATAGCGAAAGTCCCGGTATTTCACATTCAGGGCACACAGGCCGAACCCGATGCCGAGGGCCGTCGCGGCGGCGAGCAGTAGGAAGAGCGGTGCGAACACGAGTTGCCAGGGGGGAATCACCCCTGCGTACACCATCATGCCGACCAGGAACGGGGAGAGGACGAGTAGGTCCAACAGCGGAACGCCGAGGGCGCTTAACGGCACCAGCAGGCGGGGGAAATAGACTTTCGACACGAGATTGGCGTTGTTCAGCAGGCTGTTCGAGGATTCGCCGAGGATGGCGGCGAAGAACTGCCACGCGAGCATGCCGGCGAGGATGAATAGCGGGTACCAGACCCCGCCGTCGGCCTCCAGACCGGCCACCCGGCTGAACACCACCGTAAGGATGACCACCGTGACCAGCGGCCGGGCGACGGCCCAAAACCCGCCGATGACCGTCTGCTTGTAGTGGACGGCCACGTCGCGGCGGGCGAGTTGGAACATCAACTCGCGGAAGGCCCAGAGGTCGCGCCAGTACTGGCGATCGGCCCGGCCGGCTTCAAGGACTAACTGGTACTTGGCCATTCACCTATCCAGAGTCGGGTTGGAAGCGGTCTTTGGGGTTCTGGTGCGGCGGCAACGCAGGCCCAGCGACGCCGTCACCAACCCGGCCCCCAAGCCCTGCAAGCATGCCAGCACCAGCAACGCGGGCAACGCCACCAGCCTCCAGGTGGGCCAGGCGCCATACCACGGCATCAGCGCGGCAAACAGGCCCAAGGCCACCAGCGCGTTGACAGCCGCCACGGCCACCGCCGCCATCGGGATGATCATGCGGGGAAAATAAACCTTGCTGATGAGCCCGGCGTTGGCAGCGAGGCTGTCGCCCGAGCCGGTGAGCGACGCGGAGAACAGTTGCCAGGGAATGAGCCCGGCCAGCACCAAAAGCGGATAGGGAACCCCGCCGGCCTCGAGGTGGGCGATGCGGCCAAACACCACGGTGAACAGCACCATCGTGAGCGCCGGCTGCAGCAGCGCCCAGGCCATACCCACAATCGTCTGCCGGTAGCGCACGGCGATGTCGCGCCAGGCCAGGAACACGAACAGGTCGCGGTAGTGCCACAGGTCGCGCCAGAAGCGCCTGTCGGCGCCTCCCGGCTCCAGCACCAGGGGTTCCTCGGCTTCAGCAACCTTTTCGGCCACGGTCATGCCGGCAACCGGCCATCAGGGAACCGTTCGTGTTGGTCCCATTCCGTCTCATGCTCCCCATCGGGCACAACGGCCGTTCGCCTTTCGGCGCCCGCGGAGGCGAAGCCAATGGCCAGGAACACCAGCGAAGTGCC
>Ga0194133_10005106_pt1 | contig 16953 bp, 13 predicted proteins | sample TA2KigOf40mmetaG_FD_155448 | JGI IMG/M metagenome (GOLD analysis project Ga0194133, IMG submission 155448) | Freshwater microbial communities from Lake Tanganyika, Tanzania - TA2015055 Kigoma Offshore 40m | ecosystem: Environmental > Aquatic > Freshwater > Lake | place: Tanzania: Lake... | reverse complement strand
GCCATCATCAATCAATGGCTCAACCAATATAACCATATCCGGCCACACCACGCCCTCGGCATGCGGCCGCCGGCACCCGAAACATACTTAGTAAACCCACAAATCACTGGTACATAAAAAGGGGGCTGGACACGGATGGCCGGCATGTTTCCCTCGGACGCACCGAACCAAGCGAGGCGGAAATCACCGCCGCCAGCGACGCCCTTGCCGCGCAGGGGCTTTCCGGATGGCTCGCGCTCATGCAGGGCGAATACTACAGCCGGGGGAAGGTGACGGTCGAATCCCTCCAGCGCATCGGCGCGACGCAAGACGCCGACTGGCAAGCAGCACTTTCCGCATTTCACGCAGCGCGGCACCGCGCCACACCCTGAACCCCTACCAACGCGCGGCGGGAGGTCGCCGCCATGGCTGAACTGACATCCTCCACGCGCGAAGCAGCACGACGCCTTGGCGTCAGCGATACCACCATGCACAAGGCCGAACGCACGGGACGCATTACGCGGGAGCCCGATGGCCAATGGGACATCGCCAAGCTGCGCCTATACCTATCATGAACGAATGAAAATTACGTCTCTATGCGCCACCTTGGTCCTGGCGAAGGCGCCCCGTCCTTTCGATATCCACTTCACCCATCGCGTTCAGCACCACGCCGTAGTCACGTTCAGCCGTGGCGCGTGAAATCAGCCCATCCAGCAAATCATCGTGTACCGCCTTGGGCGGGCGCCTAAAGGGATCACCATAACCACCGCCGGCAGGGCCTTCGCAGATGAAGGCATCGCCTTTCCTTGTTGACATATGGGGCACCTTGGAAGGCAGCGCGATGCTCTCCCCTGTATCGGCACGGCGCAAGGTGAGGCGCGCGGTGGTGCCATCTCGCCCACCAAACAAGCCCCAGGGTTTGAAGTTATGCCCCTCGCCTTCCACACTGGCGCCGCCATCACTCAACAGGCGAAATTCACGCACACTGCCAAGCCCGCCCCGCCATCGGCCTGCACCGGCCGTGTCTTCGCGCAATTCATAGCGTTCCACGCGCAAGGGCAAATGGCTTTCGATATCCTCGATCGGGTTATTTCGTGTATTGGCATAAAGCGTATCAACGGCATCCATGCCATCTGCACCCGGCCGACCACCATAGCTGCCTTCAAAAATTTCCATATGCACCCAATGGGCATTTCCCTCGATCCCGGAAAAGGCGATGACCTTGAGGTTACCGATACCGGCACACACCTGATCAGGCACCGCCTGCGCCAAGGCGCGCATCACCGTATCGGCCACCTGATTGCCCGGGCAGAAACGCGCAATGGTTGGCGCGGGGAATTCAGGATTGGCGAGGCAACCCTTGGGAGCAATGATCTCTATCGGTCGCGTAAGTCCTTCATTCACCGGAATATGGCCATGAACGGCAGTGTCCAGCAGGACTGAGCGAACCGTGAGCCAGATCGCCACATCCACCGTACCGGTAAAGGGCATATTGATGGGACGATCCTTCACCTGCGGCGCGGTACCGGTAAGGTCAACGATCAGCCGATCGCCCTGCTTTGTGACTGTGGCCACAATCGGGAGGTCGCGCTTGGCCGGGTCAGGGCTATCGGCATAGCCATCAATGAAGGTCTCAGCACGCCAGGAGCCTTCCGGTAAACGCTCAATGGCTTGGCGCATCAGGCGTTCCGCGTGATCCATCAGCGATTGGCAGGCAGCACGGAAGGTTGGAAGTCCATATTGCGCAATCAGCGCTTCCATACGCTCCGCACCAATACGGCTTGCGGCCACCTGCGCTTCCATATCGCCCACCACAAGATCGGATGCGCGTATATTGTCGCGCAGGATTTGCCAGACTGCATCATTGCGCTGGCCACGATCATAGACCTTGATGGCCTTGAATTGCAGCCCTTCTGCATAGGCATCAATCGCGTCCACAATGCCGCAAGACCCGGGTGTCAGAGCGCCAATATCCAAATGATGCGCGGTAGTACCGGAAAACCCGACCAATTCCCCTTCATGGAATACCGGCACAATGAAGGCGACATCCGGCCCGTGGGAGGCGCCGCCATATGGATCATTATGCATGATGACATCGCCAGGCCGCACCATATCACCGCGTGCCTGAAGCGTTTTCAGGATATACTTCACATAGCCCGGAATGGGGCCTGATTGCAGCGGCGTGGATTGCGCGGATTCGGCCAAACCCCTGCCCCGGTCATCCACAAGTGCTGCGCCAAAATCCTCGCTTTCACGAATGATGGATGAATAGGACATGCGCATCAATTTATAGCCGATTTCAACAGCAATGTTTTCAAGTGCGCCCTGAATGACGCTGGCGGTGACGGGGTCTACCTGCTGGTTCATGGCTTATCCTCAAACCGCAATGATCAGATTGCCGCCAACATCAGCGGTGATGGTGCAGCCGGGTGGGACAACCGTGGTACTATCAGTCTGCAGGATAATCACCGGCCCAGGGATGGGTGTCGCTATCGGCAGCAGGTCACGGCGCAGGAAGGGAGTTTCCGGCGCAATGGGCTTGCCATCCGCGGCCATGAAAACAACCGGGCTTCGATGCACCAAAGCGGCTTCAAGACTACCGCTTTTCTGTGACGCTGGCGGCTTGCCAAGCTTGGGTCGTGGCCCGAAGCCCGTGACGCGCAGATTAACGATTTCAATGACACTATCGGAAAAAGCATGGCCATATTCTGCACGATGCTGCTCATGAAAGCGCATGAGCGCCGCAGCCAGGGTGGTTTCATGGATCGCACCGGTGCTGAAGGCTACGCGTAATTCGTAGCCCTGGCCGACATAACGCAAATCCCCAGCGCGTTCATAATGGGCCAAGGTCGCATCAAGCCCATCGACAGCAAATTGCTCGGCGATCTCGGCTTCCATTTCAGTGAAAGCTTCGGTCATGCGTAGCAGGTCTGGCGCATTCGAAAGCTGAAAGCAGGTACGGACCACATCATATTTCAGATCAGTGGTGAGCAAACCCATCGCCGAGGTAATGCCGGGTGCCGGGGGGATGATTACCTCGTTGATGCCAAGCGTCTGCGCGACCTCCACCGCGTGCAAAGGCCCAGCGCCACCAAAGGCAACCAGCGCATAGCCTCTGGGGTCAATGCCCTTTTGGACGGTACGGCTGCGAATGGCATTGGCCATATTGGCATTGATGATCGTCAGAATTCCAAGCGCCGTCTGGTCTATCGGCAGCGCGGTTTCAGTTGCGAAGCGTTCAATCACGGCCTTGGCGGCCGCAACATCAAGCGCCATGGCGCCGCCAAGAAAATTCTTGGGGTCAAGCCGACCTAAAACGATATTCGCATCCGTCACCGTGGGCAGTGTGCCACCACGCCCATAGCCGGCAGGGCCAGGCATGGCGCCGGCGGATTGCGGACCCACGCGGAACGCCCCACCCGCATCAAGCCGCGCAATGGAACCGCCGCCAGCGCCGATGGTGTGGATATCAATCATCGGCGTCAGCAAGGGAAAACCCGCGATCCAGGTATCGCGTGCCGTTGCCTCAGCAAAGCGACCGGCAGTCACAATGCCGATATCAGCGGAAGTGCCGCCTATATCGAAGGTAATCAGATTATCACGCCCCGATAGCGCGCCCGCCCAAATCCCGCCCAAAACACCAGCGGCAGGGCCTGAGAGCATGGTGATGACCGGGCGATCCGCCACCATCTTTGCGGTCGCAACACCACCATTGGATCCCATGATGTGCAAATCCGCCTGCAGTCCACTTGCATGCATGCGCCCTTCGAGCCGCGCGACATAATCCCTGACAGCGGGCCCCACAAAGGCATTCATTGCGGTGGTGGTGAAGCGTTCAAATTCGCGAAATTGCGGCGCCACATCTGATGAAATGGTAACGAAAGCCTCGGGAATTTCTTCCCGCACAATATCGCGGGCGCGACGTTCATGGCTGGGATTGAGGTAGGAAAACAGAAAGCAGATGGCGATCGAGGCTATGCCAATTTCCTTAAAATGGCGCGCTGCCTCACGCACCTCCTGTTCCGACAGCGGAACAAGCACGTCACCGCGCGGTGGGATCAGCCTTTCGCTTACCACCAGGCGATGGCGCCGCTTGACAAGCGGCGTCGCCTGCCAAGGGATGCGCTGCTGAATGGAGTAATGCTCCGGGCGTTGATGCCGGCCAATATGCACGATATCGCGATAGCCGCGCGTGGTGATCATACCGCATTCGGCGCCGCGATATTCCAGCGCGGCATTGGTGGCAATGGTGGTGCCATGCAGCACATGATCAATCGCCGCCGGTGCTACACCTGCCTTGGCGCAAAGGCCAAGAATGCCCTCGACAACGCCAACCGAGGGATCGGCTGGCGTTGTGGAGACCTTATGGATGGTGACGCTGCCGGTTGCGGTATCCGTCAGTACCAGATCGGTGAAGGTACCACCGACATCAACACCAACCAGCATCACTTGCCCTTCTTACCCTTGGGAGAAGCTTTCCGCGGGAAGCGCTTGCGGAAATCCGCTGTCATTTCTTCCAGTGTAACGAAACGCACACCCGGATGCTTCATCATATGGCCGATCAGGCGTTCAAGCATCAGCAGGACTTGTGGGCGGCCCGATACATCCGGGTGGATGGTCATGGGGACCACCGCGTAATCATATTCGCGGTAGATGAAATCGAAATGATCGCGCCAGATCTGTTCAAGCTGATGCGGCGAAACATAGCCATGGCTATTCGGGAATTTCTTCACAAACATCATGGGTGGCAGATCATCCAAATACCAGGAAGCCGGGATTTCGACCAAATCCGTCTCACGCCCACGGGTGAAGGGCTTCATCCAGGTATCAGCGGGCTTGCTGTAATCAATCGGCGTCCAGGCATCACCAGTGCGCACGTAATAAGGCTCGGCATCGTGATGCATGAGTGAATGATCATAAGCGATCCCACGCTCAACCAGGATTTCGATGGAGGTGGCAGAAACCTCCCACCAGGGCGCGACATAGCCCACGGGGCGACGGCCCCAATACTTCTCGATCAGGCCGATGCATTTGTCGAAAATTGCCTCTTCCTGGATGCGCGAAAGGGCGAGCGGGTTTTCATGGCTATAGCCATGCAGGCCAATCTCATGGCCGGCCTTGGCCACCATTTCAGTCTCCTTCGGGAAGGTTTCGATGGTATGGCCTGGAATGAACCAGGATTGCTTCATGCCGAAGCGATCAAACAGGCGTAGCAGGCGCGGCATGCCGACCTCAGCCGCGAAGACACCGCGGCTGATATCGCCCGGACTATCCTCGCCCATATAGCTGCCGAGCCAGCCGGCAACGGCATCACAATGCACGCTGAATGCGCAGAGAATTTCTTTTGCCATTTTGTTCTCCCGGTCTTTGGTTTCGGATAAGAAAGGACCGGCACTTTGGATGATGCCTTGCTGCATATAACATCACACTCTTGGCGCCTGGTACAGCAAACATTATGCCGCACAGTGCCGTGCCGCATTAGTCGCGATTATTTACCTGCGCCCAACGCTGAATACCCGCAATGGCAGCCTCAGCGTCTATGATATCCGCGTAGCGCCTTTCGACATCCTTCAGGTTCTGCCGATGCGCCACTTCATCCTGATCGCCCACGCAATCCTCCGGCACCTGCACCCGAAAGCCCAAGGAAAAGGCATCAATAATGCTGGCACGCACGCAGCCCGATGTGATGCAGCCCGTGACAATGACCGTATCCACACGATTGCGCGTCAGGATCGCGCCGGCAGCGGTACCAAAAAATATGGAAGGCGCGGTCTTGGCCAGCACCACATCGGGTTCTTCCGCCGCGATCCTGGGATCAAGCGCAACAGCCTTGGTCCCGGCGAGCAAATCGAGCACCGGCCCAACCTTCCAATGCGGCGCGCCTTTCGGGCCATCAAAGGCGATGGCGCAGGCAATCACGGGTGCGCCGGCGGCCTTTGCCGCACGCATCACGCGCAAGGTATTTTCCAGCGCGCGCTCAACCAACGGGGCACCACCCATGGGGAAATCCGGATCAGTGAAGCCGCGTTGGAAATCCACCACGACCACGCCCGGCTTTTCGCCAAACCCAACAGGCCGATCCCCATAGCCGCGCGCGGCATAGATATCTTCCATGGCAGAAATCCCTCCATTATCCGCCACGGATATTTGCCTAAAGCGCCGATGTAAGCAATTCTCATCCCTTATTTCGGCGCGCTTTTATGGGGGTTTTGATGACCGGCTACAGGATTTCCGTGGATACGGGCGGAACGTTTACGGATATCGTGGTTCTCGATCCTCAGGGCGAGCTTCATATTGGCAAATCCTTGACAACGCCCGAGCGGATTTTCGATGGCATGGCCGGGGCGCTGCGCGTGGTCGCCGAAGATTTGGGCATCGAACTGACGAGGCTTTTGGCAGGGACCGATGTCCTGATCTATGGCACCACGCGCGCCACCAATGCCGTGGTCACCAAGCGCACTGCAAAGACTGCCTTCCTCACCACCAAGGGCTTCAAGGATACACTGACGCTGAAGGAAGGTGGCAAGCACGGCCCCCATGATTACTCCTATGACTATCCTGATCCCTATATCCCGCGTCGCCGCTCCTTCGAGGTAACGGAGCGCATCGGCGCGGAAGGCGAAGTGGTCCAGGCGCTGAATGAGGCTGAAGCGCGGCAGATTCTTGCGACCTTGAAGCAACGCGGTTTCGAAGCGGTGGCAGTTTCGCTGTTGTGGTCAATCGCCAATCCCGCGCATGAATTGATGATCGGTAAGCTCATTGAGGAAATGCTGCCTGGCATTCCTTATACGCTATCGCATCAACTGGTCCCAATCTTGCGCGAATATCGCCGTGCTTCTGCCACAGCCATTGATGCATCGCTGAAGCCGCTCATGCAAAAGCATCTCCGCGAAATGGCAGCGGATCTGCGCGAGGCAGGTTTTGCGGGGGATCTGCTGGTGAGCACCTCGGTCGGCGGCTGCCAGGAAGTGGATGAGCTTATCGCCCGCCCTATCCATACCTTGAAATCCGGCCCCGCCATGGCGCCGGTGGCAGGCCGCGCCTATGCGGCTGTTGAAAAACTCGGCGGCAACGCAATTGTCTGCGACACAGGCGGCACGACTTTCGATGTTGGTCTCGTGCGTGATGGCAGCCTGGTCTATACGCGCGATTCGTGGCTTGGGCAGCGCTGGCTTGGCGATATCATCGGCACGTCAACAGTGGATGTGCGCAGCATTGGCGCCGGCGGCGGTTCCATCGCCTGGCTTGATGCCGGCGGCTTGCTGCGCGTGGGGCCGCAATCGGCAGGTTCCGTTCCCGGCCCCGCTTGCTATGGCCGCGGCGGAGAGCACCCAACCGTGACGGATGCCGCCCTGGTGCTTGGCTATATTGACCCGGATTACTTCAATGGCGGGCGGCTGAAGCTTGACCCGGAAGCAGCGCATCGCGTCATCGCGCGCCTTGCGCATCAGCTTGGCCGCACAGCAGATGAAACCGCTGCCGCCATCATGGTGATTGCCAATGAGCTGATGATCAAGGCGATTGGCGAAATCACCGTCAATGAGGGCGTCAACCCGCGCGAGAGCGTGGTGGTGGCCGGTGGCGGTGCTGCCGGCTTCAACATCATGCCGATCGCGCGCGAATTGGGGTGCGCGACAGTCATTCTACCTCGCCTTGCGTCAGCGCTATCGGCTTGCGGCATGCAATATAGCGATATTGTCTTTGAAGCGACGCGTAGTCGCTTTACCGATGATCGCGGCTTCGATCTAACCGGCGTCAATCGCGCGCTTGAGGAGATTGAGGCTGAGCTTCTAAGCTTTCGCCAAGGCCTAAAGGGTGCGGACGGCGCTGAAGCGCGCGTGGAATTACTGGTGGAAGCGCGCTACCGTGCTCAGGTGTGGGAGTTGGATACGTTTCTGCCAAAAGGGCGCATTCAAAATACCGCTGACGTCGCTGCCTTGGCCGAGGCATTCCACCAGACGCATGAACGCGTCTATGCAGTGCGCGATGAAGGCAGCCCGGTGGAATTAGTCAATTGGAAGGGGCGCATCGCCATTCGTCTATTTGCACCACCTCCTCCACCGGATTTCACTGCGCGCAGCTACCTGCCCAAAGCGGATACGAAACGCCCTTGCTTCTTTACGGAAACAGGCCGTGCGGCCACGCCGGTCTATCGCGGCACAATGCTGAAGCCTGGTGCGCAGATTGCGGGCCCCGCCATTATTGAAGAACCCACGACAACCATTGTTGTCTATCCGGGGCTTTCAGCCTCCCTCTCCGCCGCAGGCAATTACATTCTGCATTGCGTATCCTCTCAACCAGCGACGGCTTAAGGAATAAGGCAATGACTGATCAAACCAGCCTTGATCCCGTTTTGCTCTCCGTCATGGCCAATCGCCTTGATGGCATTGTGCGGGAGATGACCAATACGCTGTTGCGTGCGGCGCGTTCGGCGGTGATATCATCCGCGCGGGATTTCTCCTGCTGCTTGGTGACGGGGGAGGATGAATTATTGGCACCCGCCGAAGGGCTGCCAGTGCATATTTTCGGCTGTCATATCCAAACCGCCAATATGCGCCGCTATCACGCGGGGGATATCCGCCGTGGCGACGCCTATCTGGATAATGATCCTTATGGCGGCAACACGCACCCGGCCGATCATACCTTCATGGTGCCTGTTTTCTATGAAGGAGAGCATCTTTTCACCAGTGTCGCCAAATGCCACATGGCAGATATCGGCAATTCCATCCCGTCCAGTTATTTTGTTTTGGCGCGCGATGTATATCACGAAGGGGCGCTGGTATTTCCGGGCGTGCGTATTCAGCGCGATTTTCGCAATATTGAAGATATTGTCCGCATGTGCCGCGCGCGCATTCGCGTGCCGGACCAATGGTATGGCGATTACCTTGCGGGTCTTGGTTCAGCCCGGGTGGCCGAACGCAGGCTTGAAGAATTCTGCGCCAAATATGGCGTGCCGACGGTGAAGCGCTTCATGCGCGATTGGTTCGATTATTCCGAACGCCGCATGATCGACAATATTCGCCGGATGCCAAAGGCAAGGCTGGTGAATAAGGGGAAATCCGATCCGCTGGAAGGCATTTTGCCAGGCGGCCTGGAATTGACCGTAAAGATCGAAATCGATCCGGATGAGGCTATGATTCATGTCGATCTTTCGGATAACCCGCCTTGTGTTGATGTCGGGCTGAATACATCGCTCGGCGCTGCGACATCTGCGGTTGTCGGCGCCATCTTCAATGCCTTGGACAAGGACCTGCCGCGCAATGCCGGCAGTTTCCGGCGCCTGCGCTTCACCTATGCCGAAGAAAGCGTGGTCGCTGCGCCGAAATTCCCGCATTCCTGTTCGGTCGCCACCACCAATGTATCGGAACGTTTGGTTAATATCACCCAATCGGCCTTCGCCCAGCTTGGCGATGGCCATGGGCTGAGTGAAGGCGGCACCGGCCTTGGCGCTGGCATGGCGGTGATTTCCGGCAAGGATCATCGCCGGGCGGATGCGCCTTTCGTCAACCGCATGATGCTGTCCACCAATGGTGGGCCTTCTTCGCCAGTGGCGGATGGTTGGGTGAATTACGCCATTCCTGTCATTGCCGGCCTGATGTATCGCGACAGTGTTGAAGTGGATGAGCTGAAGCACCCCATTCGCGTGAATGCGCTTGAATTGGTGCAGGATAGTGCCGGCGCAGGGCGGCATCGGGGCGCACCAGCGCAGCAGATCGAACTGACGCCGACCGGCAATCCCGTCACGGCCGTGATTTCCTGCGATGGTCAGCATGCGCCACCGCGTGGCGTGGTGGGGGGCCTGGCAGGAACGCCTGGCGCAACTTGGCTGGTGGGTGACAATGGCGATGCAGCGCGGTTGCCGAATGTGGTGCAGATCACGCTACAGAAAGGCCAGACGCTGCGTGGTCGCGATAGTTCCGGCGGTGGCTATGGCGACCCGCTCACCCGCGATACGGCGCGCGTGCTGCATGATGTGCTGGAAGGTTGGGAAAGCCGCGACAAGGCGCGCGCGATTTATGGGGTAATTTTTACCGGAGGGATTGAGGATGAAACCCTCGCGGTTGATGCCTCGGCAACACGGGAGGAGCGTGCGAAATTGATGGCAGCGCGGGGAAGTTAAGCAAGCCCCCTCCACCGCATGGCAAGCTTCCTGCATCACGCAAGGTGGTGGTCTTCGCCGAATTTCCTTTGCCATGAGGTTGCGCCATGCTGCTTGAGGTTCCTGTGCTTGATATCGCCGCTTTTGAAGGCGGAGACAGCACAATAAAACGGCGCCTCGCGCAGGAAGTTGGGCGGGCAATCAATGATATTGGTTTCCTTGTCATTACGGGCCATGGCGTTGACCCTGGCTTGATCGCACGGGTGCAAGCGGCATCCAACGCATTTTTCGATCTCCCCATGGCCGAGAAAATGGCCGTGCTGCGCCCAGCGCATGATGTGACGCGTGGCTATATTCCGCTGGAAGCGGAAAGTGTTGGCCGCAGCCAGGGCGTGGATGTGCCGGGCGATTTGAATGAGAGCCTGATGATCGGCCCCGTGGATGTGCCGCCAGACGCGCCCTATTTCCACGGGCCACAGGCTGGCAAGCATTTCCATCCCAATCTTTGGCCCGCTGCACCAGCCGAATTGCAACCGCTTTATGAAGCGTATTTCCGCGCCATGGGGCGGCTTGCGGAAGACCTTATGGCCTTGTTTGCCTTGGCGCTTGATCTGCCCGAGGATTTTTTTGCCGACAAGATTGATCGGCACATCAGCAGGCTGCGGGTGCGCAATTATCCCGCGCCGCAGGCGCCGCCCAAGCCAGGGCAGCTCCGCGCCGGCGCGCATTGCGATTACGGCTCCCTCACCATTCTGCGGGCGGAAGACAAACCAGGCGGCCTGCAGGTAATGAACAAGGCTGCGCGCTGGGTGGATGTGCCGGTCGCGCCTGATAGCTACATCATCAATATAGGGGAATTGATGGCGCGTTGGACCAATGGGCGTTGGGCGGCGAATTTGCACCGTGTGGTCAATCCGCCCGCGGACCAGGCCGCAGCCAGTCGCAGATTATCCTTGGTATTCTTCCACAACCCCAATTACGACACACCCGTCAGCGCATTGCCAGGCACTTTGGCAGATGGTGAGTCTCCGCGCTTTGCCCCGACCACGAGCGGTGAGCATTTGCGCGCCCAATTCGTCAAAACCCAGGTGACTGAAACCGCCGCGTAAAGCCTGGACATAAGTGCACGGCACTGGGGCAAGCATCAATGCTTGCCGCGGCGCCCCAGATAGGCATCAAGCACACGATCATCGCCCGCCAGATCGGCTGACGCGCCATCGAACAGGACGCGCCCATTTTCCATGACATAGGTGCGATGTGTGACAGCGAGGGCATAGCTTGCCATCTGCTCCACCAGCAAAATGGACAGCCCCTGGCGATTGAGATCCGTCAGCACCGGGAAGAGCATATCCAGAATCTTGGGCGCGAGGCCGAGCGACAATTCATCAATCACCAAAAGGCGTGGCCGAGAAAGAAGGCCGCGCGCAATGGCGAGCATCTGCTGTTCACCACCCGAAAGCGTGCCGGCCTGCTGCGCGATCCTTTCCTTGAGCCGCGGGAAGAGATCGAGCGTTTTTTCAATATCCTCTTCTACCCCCTTGGGGTCGGAGGCAACGCGGCTATAGGCGCCCAGAACCAGATTATCGCGCACGGTTTGATCGGCAAAAACCATGCGCCCTTCGGGTACCATGGCAAGGCCACGTGCCACCATCTGATGGCTTTTGGCCCCGGTCGTATCGGCCCCTTCAAAGGCAACGCTGCCGCCTGCGGGCCGCAGCACACCGGCAATTGCGCGCAACATGCTGGTTTTGCCGGCGCCATTTGATCCAATAACACCAATGAATTCGCCCTTATTGACGGTAAGCGTGACCCCACGCACCGCTTCAATCCGGCCATAGGAAACCCGCAAATCGGAGACGAAAAGAATGGGCGAGGCAGAAGCGTTCATGCCGGCACCTGAGCTGCATTTGGCGACGCCGGCGCACCATGGCCGAAATAGGCTTCGATCACCTTGGGGTTTTCCTGGATCTCGGCTGGCGAGCCTTCGGCAATCACCTCCCCATAATCCAATACCGTCACGCGGTCGGATACGGCCATGATCATATCCACATGATGTTCGACCAGGATCACGGTCATGCCGTGATCGGCAAGCCGCCGGATCAGGCGAATCAGATCCTCAATCTCCGCATGGGTCAGGCCGGCGGCCGGCTCATCGAGCAAAAGCAGCTTCGGCCGTAGTGCCAGGGCACGGGCAATTTCAAGGCGGCGCTGATGACCAAAGGGAAGGTTGCGCGCTTCCTCATCAGCAAAATCGGAAAGACCGACGAAATCCAAGAGCCTGAGCGCGTCATTGCGCGACGTTCTTTCTTCCCGCCCAAAGCGCGGCAGGCGCAAGACAGTTTCGGCGAAGCTCGCGTGGAAATGCGTATGCGCGCCGACCAATACATTCTCCAGCACAGTCATTTGGCCAAATAATTCCGTATTCTGGAAGCTGCGCGCTACGCCAAGCCGGGCCAGACGATAGGGCGGATCATTCTTGATCCGATGCCCAAAGACCGTCACCTCACCTTCCGTCGCCGGATAGAAGCCAGAAATGACATTGAGCAGCGAAGATTTACCGGCACCATTCGGGCCGATCAACGCATGCACCGTGCCCGGCTTCAGCGCCATATCCACCGCATTCACCGCCGTCAGGCCGCCAAAGCGCAAGGTTACACCCTTGGCGATCAGGGCTGATCCTGTCCCGTCACCTTGCCCGTTCTGGTTATTAAGGAAATTGGGCTCACCATTCGGCCAATGGCCGGTTTCACGGGCGCGCGATGTCGCCATCATGCGCGCACGCAGCGCGGCGAGCGAGCCAACAATCCCCTTCGGCATCACAAACAGCACCAGCGCCAGCAAAAACCCATATCCAAAGGTCTGCCATTGCCCGAGACCTTGCAGGAATTGTGTTGCCGTAAACAGCACCGAAGTGCCGACTAAAGGACCGGCCATGGTCCCAGACCCGCCCAGAATGACCATCAGCAGCAATTCGACGGAAGCGGTGAAGGTGAAGGTCTCATAATTCACAAACAGCGCGAGGTTCGCGAAAAGCCCACCGCCCAGCCCGGCAAAACCGGCGGAAACGGCAAAGGCCAGGGTACGAATGCCAACAACATTCACGCCCAAAGCGCGGGCGGCATTCTCACTTTGTGCTGCCGCGCGCATGGCCCGGCCATAGCGGCTATTGGCGATGGCATATTGCACCCAAACCGCAATCAGCAGGCAGACCAAAATCAGGTAGTAGTAATTGAAGGATTGCGCCCGCGTTGCCATCAGCCTTTCACCGAACATCGTCGGTCGCGGCAGATTGGCAAGGCCCGAGGCGCCGCCGGTAAAACCCACCCATTCGCGCAGGATATTCACGAAAATCAGGCCGAAGGCGATGGTCACAACAGCCAGATAAACGCCGCGCACACGCACGGTCGGGAAGGCCAGGATCGCGCCCATCACGGCCGGAATGGCAATGGCAAAAACCATGCTCTCAGCGAAGGAAAACCCGGCCCGGAGTGAGAGCAGCGCCGCCACATGGGCACCAAGCCCGTAAAGCGCTGCCTGGCCAAGCGAAACCAACCCCGCAAGCCCCACCAGCAAATTAAGGCCGATCACCACAATCGCCAGGATCATGGCACGCATGACCAAGCGAAGCTCATAGCTTGTCGGGAAGCGCTGGCCGATGAAATCACCAACCCAGGGGAATATGGCGATGCCCGCAGCAAGCAGGAAAAGCGCGGCCCATCCGGCCCAGCTTTTTTGCTTCATACCTTCTGGACCTCCCGCCGACCGAATAGCCCCTGCGGAAAGATCAGCAGCGCCAGGATCATGATGGTAAAGCCAATGGCATCGCGCGCCGCCGTGGAGAGATAGCCTTCGATCATTTTTTCCATGACACCATAGACAACGCCGACAATCACCACACCTCTGGCATTGGCGATGCCGGCGATGATGGCAACCATGAAGCCCTTCAAGCCAACCACCACGCCCATGCTGGAACTCGCCTGAATCACGGGCGCGATCAGGAAACCGGCCAAGGCACCGATAGCGCCGGCCAGGGCAAAGGCCAGAAGCGTGATCCGATCAGCATCAATGCCAACCAGGCCGGCGGCGACGCGGTTGAAGGCAACAGCGCGCATCGCGCGGCCCAAAACAGTGCGGCGATAAAACCCTTCAAGAGCGAAGGTCACAATGACCAGGGCAACAGGCAAAATGAGTTCCTGCGGATAGATCCCTGAACCGCCAATCCGGATCGGCTGTTCGACGAAAGGTGTCTGCAAGGGCCGGCCCAAGGGGCCGTAGGTAATGGTGGTGAAGCTTTCCAGCATGATGCCAACCGCTATCGTGGTCAGCATCCAGCCGATGGCATTTGCTTCCCGATTGAAGGGCCGGACGAAAACCCGTTCAATCACCGCGCCGGCCAGGGCCGCGATGGCAAGCGCACCGCCGCCGGCCAGCAGCAAGGGCAGCCCCATTTCCACCAGCACAACGGTCAGAACACCACCCAGCATGAAGACATCGCCATAGGTGAAATTAACTGCCTTGGCGGCACTCCACATCACGTAGAAGCCAAGTGCTATCATCGCGTAAACGCTGCCGACGGAAAGGCCGGTCAGCACATATTGCAATATCGCTTCCACGAAGCCTGGACCCCTTCAAGCGTGAAAGAAGGGCCGCATCAATGGCGGCCCCTCAAGCTGTCAGACTAATCCCGATGTGACCTCAACGCCGCGGTTGCGCGTAAGGCGTCTGATCGATCGCGACCAATTGCCCATTATGAAAGGCAAGCAGGCGATAGGCTTCCGGCTTGATGGCGTCGTGACGTTCCTGATTTGCTACAAAGGCCGGGGTGTAGTTTGTCACGATGCCTTGGTAATTCACACGATAAAGCGCCTGACGAAACGCTTCCCGATCAATGCGCCCGGCAAGCTTCATGGTTTCGGCGATGATGTAGGTGGCATCATAGGCATTGGCCGTACCGGATGGCAGCAGAAGATCCTGGGCGCCGCGCACCTGCGGGAATTTTGCCTGAATGCGTTGCAGCACGCCCTGCGCACGTTCAGACAATTGCCCCATCCAGGTAAAGGTACCCGCCACAATCACACCTTCCGCAAGCGGACCAGCTGTTTGCGCGAATTGCACCCCAACCCCCCAGGCGGAGACGATTTGCGGCTTATAGCCAAGCCGGTCCATGGAACGCACAAGATTGGTTGCTTCGCGGTCAACACCATAAAGAATGATGGTATCCACATTTGCCTCACGCAGGCGAATGAGCTGCGCTGACATGTCCTGATCGGCGATATTGTAGGTTTCCTGACCCGCCAAGGTCAGCCCGGCTGCACGCATCGCGTTCGTCACATCGGGGACCGCACCCTGGCCCCAGCCAGTGCCTTCAAACACCAAGCCGATGCGGCCATTGCGGCTGCGTGCGCGTGCCGCCTCCACCAAAAAGGGCGCCACCCAGCGATCCTTCATGGAAACGCGAAACATCCATTTATTGCGGCCATTCGGGTGTTCAATCACCTGCGTACCGGCGGAAATCACGCCCATCCAGGGCAGGCCCATTTCATCAAGCGGTTCGCGCAGCGCAATGGCGTTCGGGGTACGGAAGCCACCCATCATGACGATGCAATTATCGCGCTCACCAATGCGCCGCGCATTATCCACAGCGCGCGCCGGCTCACCCTGGTCATCATAGGCAACCAGCCGCAGCCTTTGGCCCAAAACACCACCGGCGGCGTTGATCTCGTCAATCGCCGTTTCCACCGCGTAGCGGATTTGCAGGCCGGTATGCGCGAGCGGCCCAGTCAATTCCCACGAGGCGCCGATGCAGGGCTCAGCGCGCTGCGCCTGGGCAGGCGCGCCAAGTCCGATCAGGGCGAGGCCTGCCAGCAAGCCAGCCCCCAAAAGCCCGGCGCGACGCCGAGGGAAAGGGGGGTTCTGAAGCGATTTCATTTAGCTATCTCCCGTTCGTTGATGTTTTGACCATGATAGCACTCTCCACAGCCGAGGCGCCACGCGCAAGATGAATGAGACTGAACCTCTCTAATGTCGTTCATGACATGGCATGGCTTAGTCCCAGCAGGTTGAAAACCGAAGGTTAGCATTGAGGCCAGCACAATTTATGCCGCCCAAACCCGAAGAAATTCAAGTATAAGAACACCTCGCCTGAAAGTTATGCAACGCTCGCCTCATGGCTTCTGGCGGTTTTTAGGGCAGATTACCTTATTTCCCGCCCGATTTTTGCCCAGTTCCCTCGGCAGAACGCTGAGTGTCGGCCTACCCATCATCCATCGCCCCTTTAGGCGGGCGCATCGCAAAGATAGCGCCGCAAATGATAGGGCTGTGCAGCGAAGGCCGGGCAGAAGGATGCCACCACCGGTTCAAGCTTGTCATACAAGTCGCGGAATTCCGCGTTCAGGGCTTCAAGCCTTTCGCGGGCCGCCTCTGCCTCATTCGCCAAGCGATTGAGATCAATCGTCAGAATGCGGCCATCACGCACCACAAAGCGCCCGCCAATCATCACATGCCGAACGCCCGTGCCATCTTCCGTGTGCACAAGCTGATTGACCGTCCAATGATGCGGAATCCAATTCACCGACGTGCGATCCAGGAATGTCTCAGCCCCCTAAAGTTGAGCCACTATTGTTGTGCCATAGGGGAGGGTTTTGGATGGCTCGGAAGCGCTATTCGGATGAGGATTGTCTGAAGATTTTACGTCAGGTTGAGCTTGATTTGGCTGGCGGTGCGGATGTGGCGAAGGCTTGCCGGACGGCTGGGATCAGTGACGCGACCTATTATATCTGGCGCAAGAAGTTTGGCGGGATGGCCAAGGGGCAATTGGCAGAACTCAAGGCGCTTGAGAAGGAGAACCAACGGCTCAAGAAGATCGTTGCGGCTCT
>Ga0194133_10005105_pt1 | contig 16958 bp, 27 predicted proteins | sample TA2KigOf40mmetaG_FD_155448 | JGI IMG/M metagenome (GOLD analysis project Ga0194133, IMG submission 155448) | Freshwater microbial communities from Lake Tanganyika, Tanzania - TA2015055 Kigoma Offshore 40m | ecosystem: Environmental > Aquatic > Freshwater > Lake | place: Tanzania: Lake... | reverse complement strand
TTCTAAATTAAATAATATTGATGTTTTTACTGGTGGCAATGATGATTTGTTGTTTGGTTCTGTTTATCATTATCAAAAAAGAGATGGTATGCAAGTAACTGAACATCCAATCGCATTCCATCCCGAATATGAAAATCCACCAGATAAAAATCCTGGCGAGCTTTCTTGTCAAGAGAGATCTAAACTTGAAGGCGGCACTCAACTTTTGGCCACCAATATGGCTGTTGCGTCCTTCATTTTAGGAAGAGTTCACAAAACAATAGTGCTAGGTCAAAGTCCTGACGAGGCCGAAATCTATTTTGATTTGGGGCTTGGCAAGGCTGAACCATATAACAGAAAAGTGTCTCAGGTTTCTCAACCTGTGATGATATAGAACAGGAGAAATAAAATGGATCAATCATCTAGTCAACAGCAGTCCTCTGCTGGAAATGGTATGGCAAATGTTAGATTTGGCGTTTACAATCAACCGGGCAATATTGCCGGTAAGTCTGTAAAAGATGCTAGAGAGCAGTTTTCGCGTCTTTGGGGAATTCCTCAGGATGCAGTTGCTTACAAAGGTAAAGATAAGCTTGATGAAAACTATGTTATTCAGCCTGGTGACAACGTAGAGTTTCACCGTCGTGCTGGCGAAAAAGGCTGATTAGTTTTTAAAGATCGTGGGGGGATCCATGTGCCTTTCTCATGGGTTCCCCCACACATTTTTTTATAAGGCACTGATTTATTTACAGAAAGAATATTATGCTTTTTAATCAAATAAAATTAGGTTATCCATCTATATGGATCAAATCAACAGAATTTGATAGGTTAACTAATTCAATTCTTCAATATGATTTTAGAGAATATTTTACAATTGATGTTCAAAAAGGATTATGCCAATATCTTGATGGATGTTGGAAACCAGTTCTTATAGAAATTCCAGATTTAGAACAAAATGCAACTGCGTTAACCACTGCATTTGATATGTCTTTGTGTTATGAATATATTAATAAATATATTGAATCTTCCAAAAAGAAAGTTAGTTTTATTATTAAAGTTTTTGGTAAGCCTGATTCAATAATTCCTTATATTCCTTTATTATCTTCTCTTCAATCCAAACACCGTGATATGTTTTGGAATGATGAAGCTACAAATTGTCTTCAAATAATATTTATATCTTCCTTTGATGTTCCAGAAGATTATTCTCACCTTTTTAAATTTTCAAGTTTTGCTTATCCCAACGCACAAGAGTTGTATCAGGTTATTGATCACATTAATGTTTCTTCTGAAGGAAAGTTTATTAACCAAGATTCCATTAAAGAAATAGTTAGATCTGGTATAGGTCTTAGTGAGTCTGAATTTATAGATTATTGTTTGCAGTCTGTGGTTGAGAATGGAATTGTTGATCCTAAATATGTTTACGATAGCAAAATGCGTTCTATTAAACAGCATGGTATTCTTGAGATTATTAAACCAACAATGTCTTTTGACAAAATTGGTGGTTTAGACAATGTTAAAGATATTATTAAACGCACCGCCTTTTTGCGCGCAAACAAAGATCAAGCCAATAAGTTTGGCGTAATTCCAATCCGCAGAGTGTTGATGGTAGGTATTCCAGGCAGTGGTAAGTCTGCTATTTGCCAAGCTACTGCAAATGAACTTCAACTTGACCTTGCTAGAACTGGCATTAGCCAGGTTATGAATTCATTTGTTGGCCAATCAGAGTCTAATATGCGTGCAGTATTTCAACAGATTAAAGCGATGAATCCTTTGTGTGTTTGGATTGACGAGTTTGGTCGCGATCTTTCTGGTGGTGCTTCGTCTGCCTCCGTTGATGCTGGCACCACAGATAGGGTTCACGGCGAATTTTTGACTGGTCTTCAAGAACTTCCTGAAGAAACATTCCTGATGTGTGCTGCTAATCAATTAGATAATCTTCGTCCAGAAATGTTACGCGCAGATAGATTTGATAAAATTATATTTGTTGGTTTGCCTTCTTTGAATGAAAGATTAGATATTCTTAAAATATATCTTAAAGACATAGATACTGATCATGAATTCAATTATCACGCGCTTGCTGAAGCTACTGAATATTTTACTGGCGCAGAAATTTCTTCTCTGATTCGAGAAGTAAAATTCTTTGTTGTTTCTCAAGACTTTAGACCTATTAATACTCAAGATATTATATCTTATGTCCCAAAAATTAAAAATACAATTTGGAACAAACACAGAGACATGGTTCAATCTATGTATCAGTTTGCCCTTGAACAATGGGATTGGGCTTCGACAGAACAATATAATGATGCTAATATGGTTATATCGGGTAGATCTTCAGTTTCTCCTGAGGTGTCTTGGAAAATATAGGAGTTGAAATGGATTTTGAAAACATTGATGAGCTTATAGAAACAATTGAACAGCCAACTGTAACAGATACCTTACAAAAAGAATATGATAAAGACCTTTATAAAAAATGGTTTCGTTCTAAAACCCAAAGTGGATTTTTATCTATTAAGCCTTGGTATCAGGGTTTAAAATTTAAAGTTGATATTGGCAAAACTTCTCCTGACGGTAAACTTTTGTCAAGTACAATGGTTTATTTGGACGCCATAGATTTTTCTGCATATCTTAATTCTGTTGCCAACGGCACCGCTAAATTGAATTATATGCAAAATGATAAAAGCGGCGTCCCAACTGATGAAGGATTTGTTTCTTATGGTGGCGGCATAATAGAATCAAAACCAATATCAAGAATATTCAAAGCTCATTATTGGCAGAACTCTGATCAGTCCTATGATGATTCTGCTTTTGTTTGGAAATGTGGTCATTTTGCTGCCCGTAAGACAGAATCAGGAGCTTTTATACCAGATATGAAAACCTCTTTATCTGTAGATAGCATTAAAGTTACAAGAGCAGAATTATGTAGTATTTCAAATATTATTAATTTATCTTTAGTATCTCATGTTACCAATAAGTCAGATTGGTATTCGGTATGATTTACGAAAGTGATAGCGGTACTCTTCAGGCTACTTTAAATACAATGCTTGATACTTTAAATAAAACTGTTCAAAGTTCTTTTTCCGATTTAAATAATCGTGTTGAGTCTCTAGAAAAACAGATGGCTACATTAGTTTTGGCTTATGGTGAACAAGCTGTTTTTATGGAGGCATTAATTTCTCAAATTTCTTTTGCTTCAGAACATGCTCAACAGTCTTTTCATGAGACTCTTAAAGAGGCTAGAAAATCTATGTTAGAGGTGATGAAAAATGGAGCAGAAAATTTCGTGGCACCAAGCGATCCAGTCGTTGGAGAAGCCATTATCAATATGGCTTCTGAAAAGTTATCTGACATTAATAAATAATAATGAATGCGCTTTGTTTGTTGATAAACAAAATTACGAACTTCTGAATACTTTTGAATACTTGTCTAAAATATATGGATGTGCTAAACAAGTTTATCCTTCTTTTAAATCGATGCATTTTGTTAATTCAAACTTTTTAGAACATCTTAAATCAAATAAAATAGAATTATATTCAATAGAGGTACTTTAATGTCTATTATTTCATCTCCAATATCTAGGGATAGTTTTAATCAATTACATGAGATGTACAACCAACGGTTACAAAATTATAGTCAATTTTTAAAATTAAATGAAGTTACTTATTTTGCAGCTTTTATCGGTGCATCTTCTTATTTTGATAATCTTGTATCTAAAGTTATTTCTCCATCCCAGTCTCTTGATAATGAAACGATAAATATTATTTCAAATAGCATAACAAAGGGAAAACCACCAACCTCTTCGGTTATTCAAAAAATTAGGGTTGATTATCCTCATGTTCAGGTTGATCATCCAGATTCTTATATTTTTAACGGTGATCTAACACATTTTTGTTCAGTTTTTTTCCCTGGCACTTTACCCTCTATAAATAGGGTTTTTATAGAATATTTATTGTATAAGAAAATTATTAATGTTTTTGGTTCTTATTCAAAACGTTTTATTATTTTTAAGAATTGCATACTTTCAGAACAAGAGATTGATTCAATCATAAAGAAAGTTAATATATTTGATCAAAAAATCAATTTTGATTTTTCTGAAACAATAAAAAATTATATTTCTTTTACTGATAAAATTATTGATAACTATAAAATTGATCAAGAATATTTGTTAGGCATAGTTGATTCTTTATCTAAGCGTGTAGTTGAACTAGAATCAACTTTGGAAATTCAACAAAAAGAAGGTATTGATGGATATCTTCTCAGATGGCATTAAATTGAAAGGTATTTAAAAATTATGGATCCATTTGTTGGTAATGAATATTATCAAAAAATATTTGAGTATTTCTATTCAAAAAAGAATGTTCAGTATGAATTATTTTCTGCAAGTGACGCTGCGTCAGGCAAAAATATTAAGATGTGTCATTTGGATGTTGCTTTGCCCGGTATCCCTGAGTTTACTTATGGGGTGATGCTCAATGCCAGCCCAAACATGTTAGACAATCATATTGTCGTTTGGGATGTTTTTTATACAGGTCAGTTTTATGTGAGCGGTGATGTTTATAAAACTATAACCCATTTTAAGGCATTGTTTCCTATATTTTATATGTATAATTTGAACGATCAAACCACTGGTGTTTTTAATCCAAATTCTGGCAATTCTTCTCCTGATTCTCCTAATGCTCAGGATATAGGAGATAAAACTTTCATATATTACAGGTATAAAGACCAACATTATAATGGTTGGGCTTTTACTTGGACTTCATTATTTAATTCTAAAATACAAAATGAAGATAATTCTCAATTTGAACTTCCATTTGAAGTTAATACAAATTTAAATGTTAGTGATATGACCAAAGATGCTTTGGCTAAGCTTCTTGGCAAGGGGGGTATTAACACATCGGTACTTGCTGATAGTTCTTTAACAGATAAAAAAGTTTCTAAATTAATTAACAATATTAAAATTAGTAAACAGGCAAAAAGTCTTTTGTCTCAAATTAACGATATGTCTTCTGATACCCAAACTTCATCATCTTGTATTTGTTCTAATTTTACTTGTGTATCAAATTCTGCTTCAATAAATATAGTTTCAAAAGATCATGCTTTTGCTAATGCTCCCGAAGGATTTACTTATTGTTCTCATCCAAAAACAACAAAATCTTTTAACAATACTGTTGCAGTTTGTAGTTGGCCCACTACTCAACAGTCTCAATGTATTTTCTACGCACCAAAAACTGAACTTGTCGAAAGAAGAAATTCTTTAGATGAGTTTGGAAATCTTTTGTATGATTTCGAAGTATCTTTTAGCACTTTGTATAATTTTACTAATGTTATTCTTATTAGGAATATGATTAACAACGAAATTGTTAACACAATTACTTATCCAGACACTGCTAAAAGAGAAGACATAATAGCTGAATCTATTCTTGTTCTTGATGATTTGATCGCTGCTTGGTCAGATCTTTCTCAGGATAATAAGAATACTATTCTTCCACAAATTGAATCTAAACCAAAGAAAGAAAGTTACATACTTTCATTGGCATAAACGAGGTCTGATATGGTAAATATATTAAGTCACAACGCTGAAGATACCCAATTATCTTCTTTGAAATTTAGTAAGTATTCTGATGAGTATTATTATGTAAAGGATAATTTTTATCATTATACAAGAAAAATTCTTCCTTCTGTATTTAGATTTTATTTGGATACTGACTATAAAGCTCCGACAGCATACATAGATCATGACAGATCTTTGAAAATTTCAAAGTCAAATATTGATAATCTTTATCCAATTGCGGTTCGTTATGTAAGCAATACAAATGTTCATGTAATTGAGCGTCCTCCATTTAGAATTTCTGTTGATTTTAAAAACACGCGTGCTTCCGTTCTCGCGCCAAAAATAGAACCAGTTGAGATTTGGATTCCTTGGACTGTGATGATTTTTCCATTGAATTCAATAGCGGCTGGCGATCCTGGTTCTTTAAAACTTTATTTTAATGATGGTCCAATACAATCCTTATCTGATTGTGTTGCACCTGTTTATCTCCCCAACTCTTATGCTGATGGCAAAATCTGTTGGTCTAATTCTTTTAATCAGTTGTTGTCTCAGCTTAATGTTTCTAGTCCAGAAACTGTAGATATTAATTATTTATATTCTTCTATTCTTAATGATTATTTAATGGGTGGATGGAATACAGATTTAGCTTTTAGTTATCCCAGTATTCAGTATAAAGAGAGTTCCATTGATAAATTGCTTTCTTCTGGTAATTTTCCAATGATATCTTCTTTTATTGATATGCTAAAATTTAATCCCGACCTTGCTAAAAATGTTAGGGATGTTCTTCAAAAAAAATTTCATTTGACGAAACGCAAGTCGCTTGCTTATATTGATGGTTCTATCATAAAAGATAGAAATAATCAATATGCTAGTAGAGATATATTTCTTAAGTTGTTTGCTTTTATGTCTTCAATATCTCTTTCTGATACTCTTAAGTTTGTTTCTGAATTAAAACAAACTTTTAAATATCCAATAACAATTGACGATCTAATTTCTGTTAATGATTCTAATGGTTATTATGATAATAATCATGACATTACATTAGCTATTTCTTCTCCAATCAAAAACGCCGTTGTTAATAGTTCTATTGATACAGATTATCAAACAATAGAAGCTTTTCTTGTTTACTTTAAAGATTATACTTCAGAAGAATCTAATTTTATATCTTATGCCTCTAGGAGAGGTGACAATTTTCCTCTTATTATCGATTCCGATTTTCAAGAAGACGATTTGTATGAACTTATATATTTAGATATTTATAATTTATGTAAAAATAGATATAGTATGGATCCAAATAAACCTTTTGTTATTGTTGTTGACGGCAATACCAAAACATTATCCGTACACGATGTTGATTATTTAGATAATTTATTTACTCAAGTAGCGACTCAAGTAAAACAAGCTTTTTCTACTAATAAATATTTAAAAACCGATATTCGCATGAAAACTTATGTATCAGAGAATTTGGAGGAACAAAATGCCTGATACCATTAACAGAATGCTTGATACTATTAATATTGTAACAGTTCATTCTCATTATCGTAAAGCATCTTGTGCTGCTAAAGTGACACAGTATGGTAACGATTATACTCTTGACAACGATCAAACAGTAAATTATTTACTTAATCATTATTCTGCTGGTTACATTAATTTTTCTAATCTTTCTAAATCGACTGGATTAATGCCACCTGGAGTAAAGGCTTTACTTCCTAATCTTGTTGTTTTTGAGCGTCCTCCAGTTTATCAAAACATATTTTATATTCCAAAGGTTGTTACTCAGGAAATGTCTGATCAACACCTTGTTTACAGAATTGCTCTTCCTTGGCAATTGTACATTGCTCTTTACAATTCTGATTATTATTTGCATAATGTTTATATGTATTTTATGGACGCCCCGCTTACTTCTCTGGATCAAAATCTTTATGCCCCAGCTATTCCAAATTTCTATGCCAATGGACAGTTATGTAGGCCCAATTTTTCTTTAATGGATGATGTAGAAAGATATTCTAAAGATGTTTCTGGCGTTATTTCTGCTGCTTTTGATTGGGTTTGGAACAATGGAACTAATCATGATTTAACAGAATCTATGTTATTGCTTCCAAAATTTACTAAAGATATTTCTTCTACTGTATTTGGTTTGTTTGATGAAGCTAAACTTTATTTTGATCCAAGTTGTTGTTCTGGTTATAAACTTACTGTTGACCAAGTTAAAACAGCTTTTTCTTCTTGGGAAAAAGTTAATATTAAAGATATTTTAAATTATAAATGGGTTGTTCCATCATCTACTCTTCATCATTCAGATACAATGGCTTATATCCAAATGGTTCAACAAACTGAGGCTTATTGCGATAATATTCAAGATTGGTTGTTTTCTGAATATTATGATGAATGTGAAGAAGACATTATTTCTAGATTAGAAAATTTAGACTATGATGTTGATCGTTACATTACTTTTCTTATATCTAATAATTATATAAGTCCCCCCTTACCTCAAAATAATGATTTTTCATATAAAAAAATTTTACATAGTATATGTATGCAGTACGATCTTTTAAAGAAAAAAACAGTAAATATTTTGTATGATATCAAAAAAATTACTGAAATACTTAGTTCTGATTCTTGACACATTTTTGTTTGAATGCTACTATATATAGATATATAAACTTAAATAAAGGTAGATAAAAATGGTTAAAAATTCCATTACCGAACCGGTATTTAATAGATCGGAAGTTGCTCAAATTCTTAATGTTTCTACTTTGACTATTTCTAATAGAGAAAAAAGCCGGCAAATATCCTCGAGCTAAAAGAGATTTAAATAATTATAGAGTCTATACTTTAAATGATTTATTTAATCTTCAATTAATTACATATAGTCATGTAGACCCTAAGCCTATAATATCTATATTGTATGATAAAGGGTACCAAAATATAAAAATCTTAGGTCAAATGATTGATGATATACTGTCAAAGAGAGTGTAATGGACAAAAAACGTTCTAATTCAGAGTCATACAGTTTAGTAGATGAAGTTTCCGAAGAAGTTTCGACTGATGTTATAGCTGACCTTAAATCAGGTATTTATAACTTATTTATATCGCTATATAGTCATCTCGTAATTGAATTTGGTGTTGATGAAGCGGTAAAACAATCTACCGCTTTTATTGATGATATATCATTAAACTTTAAACAAATAACCAATAAAGACACAGAAAGCCAAACAACATGATAGATCCAAAAAATATAATAAATATTACCGGCGGAGTAGTTGCTAATCCAGAATTAGTCAACGATGGAAAGATTGCTAATTTCACTCTTGCAGTTGATTATGCTGGTTCGGAAAAAGGCTCTGATAATAATACCGGTTATTTTGATGTAGTTTACTACCTCAAAGATGGAAGCGCTTTTGCAAGTAAAAATGCATCTTTTATTCATAATCAAATTTCTGAGTCTAAGATCAAAAAGGGTGCTAGACTTTCTATTATTGGTCGTGTTGTTCAGCAACGCTGGAAACAAGATGACAAAACTAGAACCAAGATAGTTATTGTTGCAGAACACATTGCTTATGCTGTTACGGCAAGTGCAAAACCAGCAAACAGTTCAACTGTTTCTTCCGATTCAAAAGAGCCAGCATCAGCTACATCTGTTCCAGATAGCTTTTAATGCAGGAAGAATTTGACGAAACGTATTTAGCTTCTTTAATCAAAGAAGCTTTAAGCGATAAAGACAAAAACCAAATGCATCCCTCTTCTGGTATGCATCTTGGTTTTGCCGAGTCAGATTTAATGTCTTTAATTTATGATAAGTTAACTAAATATTTTCCTGAATCTAATTTAAATTCTTTTTTTCAAGACTTTAGATCTGATTTAACATCAAGAAAAGTTTCTTTATCTCTTAAAGAATTACACACTGTAACTAAAAATTGCACAAAGTGTTCTTTATCTTCAACTGCAGAGCTTCCTAAATGGAACGTTGTAGATCCCGATGTTCTAATAATATTAGAATCTCCAAATATACAATCTGATGCTGTTGATCTTTTAGTTCAAAAAATAAAATCAATCGGATTTACTTCTTCGCAGATGTGTTTAACTTATGTTAATAGATGTCCAAAAGTTGGTAAGTATGAAAATAAAGAGATAATTAATTGTTCTCCTTATTTACATAGCGAAATACAATTGCTTAACCCAAAAGTAATTGTTCCAATGGGTTCTTTGGTTTCATCTGTTTTGTTAAATTCTGATATAAAAATTAAAGATTATCGTGGTAATTTAATATGGTTGGGTTATTGGCCCATAATACCAACATATTCTCCGTCATATGCCCTACGTTCTGGTTCCTCTGCGCTTCAGAATTTTGAAAATGATTTATCTTATGTTTATAAATTCATAAATACGTGACAGGAAAAACATGACATTACATACTATTTACAACAGAGACGAACTATCTGCGTTTGAAGCTTTGGTTACTAAAGATGTTAAATCTCAAATATCTAACTCAGATATGGATACACTTGTCTTGAACATTGATAAGTGGCTTTACTGCTTATATGCAATGAAGAGAGATGTGGAATATTATCTTTCTTCTAGACAATCTAGTAGGAAAGTATCTACACAACAAATGAAGGACAGGTCTGCTCCACAAGCTGAACTGACCGCCTTTATTGCTTCCGAGTCGCTTTGGAGAGTTAATACTTTAAAGTTTTTGAACTCTTTAGAAAAGAAAATTTTGTTTGTTAAATTTTTATCTAAAGAATTAAACAATGCCAAATCAGTAGAAACTTAAATGTCAGAGGCGCTTCTTCATACTCCTGAGCTATTGTTTTCAATAGATTCTACTATAGATGAAGAGTCTTCTTATAATTTAGTTTCTTTATATAGATCTACCTTTATTTTAAATCATAATTATGATTCAAAATCATATACTTTAGAACAACTTTTATATTTATCTACACAGTTTGCTGTATTTTCTGGTAGAGTAAAGATTGCTTCTAAACAGGATTCTTCAACTATAGCATCTAAGGTTCCATTGGAAGTATTTAGGTACAAGATGCTTGATGACGGTTCTTGGTATTATGCTAAAACTACACCTAGAAATCATAAACCTGGTTACATAGTGGAAGGCGCCTTGTGGACAAATGGCATGTATTATTTAGTAAGAACAGAAGATACTAAACAAATTTTAGAAATTACTTTATCTCTTGATCAATACACGAAAGATATACACGGTTACCCATGACAATTAAAACAACTTTTTATCGGTCAAGTTCATTCATTACCAATGTTTCTTGGGATGATGACACTGAAACTTTACTTGTACAGTTTATTAGCGGAACTACTTGGCTATATCATGATGTGCCCCAAGAGATGTACAATCGTTTAGTCCGTTCCCCTTCTGTTGGACAGTTTTTTAATAAAAATATTAGAGACAAATATCCAAGCGAATTAATAAATAGAGCATCTCAACAGGTGGTGAAAAATGGGGAAGAAAAATAAACGCAAACGTTTTTTAGGACATTTTAAAAATTATGGCCATAATTATGGAAGCCAATATTTTTACGACAATTTTTCTACACGTTCTCAATATATTGCTCAATCAGAACAGATAAATAAAATTGCTTTAGAAGTTTTTGGTTCTTTGCACTTTGAAGTTAACGCACGCGATTAGAATATCTGTTATAATATAGATATGACTACCATTGTTGCTATTCAGGGTGACGGCTTTGCTTTAATTTGTTGTGATTCTCGTATATCCGATGTGGACAATGATGGCCACATATCTCAAGTTAGCACCTTAAGAGAAGGTACTTCTAAAATTGCTTTAAACGGTAAATACCTTTTGGGTGCTGCTGGAGATCTTAGGGCAATAAACATTCTTCATCATGCCTTTACTCCACCGCCCCCTCCTGCTGGAATAAAAGGAAAAAAGCTTGATCAGTTTTTTACTGTTAAGTTTATTCCTGCGCTTCGCGAATGCTTTGAAGCTCAAGGTTATGCTACTCCAGACAAAGATGAAAAAATGCATATGGCTGAACACGATTCTCTTGTAATCGTTGCTGTATGCGGTAATATTTATATTGTTGACGGTGATTATTCATGGCTATCTGATACTTCTGGTGTCTATGCTCTTGGAAGTGGTTCATCTTATGCTCTTGGAGCATTAACTGCGCTAATTCCAAAGACTGCGCTAACGGTGCAAACGGCAAAAAAAACCGCACTTAAGGCAATGAGTATAGCTTCTCGATTTGATCCTCACACTGGATCTCCATTCCATACTTTCGTTCAGGAAAATCAATAGCTTATAAACTGTTTATAATACGTTTTTATGAATTATTATATTCTATAACTGTTTTATTGATTTTAAAGGTTAATATGAACGAAACTTTAATCTGTACCGCTTGTGATAAGAAGTGGCAGAGGGTGCGTACTCGAGGCCGCAAACCGGTTCTATGCCCTACATGTACTGCTCAACAGGTTTCTCATAACCAAGAACCTTTGGTTTCTTCTATAGTTGAAACTGATAACGCAAATTTTGTTTCCGATATAAAAAGCATTGTTTGTAACGTATATAATACTTATTATCCAAGAGATGTTGTTGTTTATAAATTAACAGAATCTAAGTCTAAAGTAAACTGGGTTTGTCATTATTGTGGTTATGAAATGATTAGTGTTATACCTTTAACTGCTGTGCCTTTGCACAGATGTTCTAAAAATACTTCTTCTCTTGTTGAATTATCCTTAGTCAAATAAGTTATATTATTATATAAATATATAATAAATTGTATAAATATATAATAATATATTACTCATTTCATAGCTCAAAGGATTATATGCAAATTGAAGAACCGCTTGATACATCAATGGATAAAATAAAATATTTTTTATTAAATCTTATTAAAAAAATATCTGATTTTAAAATTTTTGTTAGAATAACTGAACTTATATTATCTTTATTAATTACTTTTGTTTATGGTAAAAAACCGTTAGTATCCTGGTAATCCAGAATATTGAATTTTATCTAATTTTATAATTTATTATATTTTTTTATTTATCAATCATTATAGGAGTTATCTATGTCTACTTCACTTATATCAACAGAAACACAAGCTCATTTAGCACCGAAACGGTTTGCAATTGCAGAACCATCGAAAATTCTTACCTTTCTCAAGGGAGAACCACCAGTAAACGCTGGAAAAGGCCGCAGGCGCAATCCAGTAATCACTGAAATTTACAATGCACTTATACAAAATCGCAATGTATGGGCACACATTAACATACCGATTACAAGCAGAGAACAGCTTGGATCTTTACGAGCAACTTTGTATTCAAGAGCGAAAAAAGATAATTTATTAACTCAGACTTCATCATTGTTTAATGAAAAAACAAAGATGTATGACTTCTGGGTAATGCTCACAAGTCAATAATTTAGTTTTACCGTAAAAGAATGACAATATTTTTATGTTGGTCGCATAAAAATAACTCCTTCCTTATTAAATTATTCTTTTACGGTAATTAAATTTTACTATGGGATTAACCTTATAATTTATAAGTACTTATTTTACTCATTTGTATTTATTGTTATAAGGTTAATCTCATGGTAAGCTAAAATGTTTTTTTTTATTTTAATTCAAAAAGTATTTTTTTATACTAGTTCCTCAAGTCTTCATTTTAGTGTGGTATAATATCTACTTAAAATGTGCAAAACAAAGGACACATAAAACATGGAATATACTGAACTCTATCCAAAAATAGATGTTTATACTGGGCTATTGCCAGATGCAAATGAGTTATATAGAATAATGAAGCAGTCTGAAGCTGACGCGGATGGAAGATTTTATTTAAAAAAATGGGATCAATGGTCTGTGTTTGGAACATACACCATGCAAAAACAAGATGGTTTAGAACCAGCGGAGTTGGGACAAAGATATGATGAAGAAAAATATTTAAGCGACAGAATACATGAAGCATACATGTCTGCTATAGATGATTATGTTGCCCGCCATAACATTGAGCTTCCAGAAGGATCTTACTTAATGTCTTCGTCATTTTCTAAATATAATAATCAGATTGATCACCTAGACAATGACTTAACTATGCAGTATCATACTGATTTTATAATTTGCGAAAAAGATATGCCTGGAGATAAGTTTTTTTTAACCTCTACTACATATATTAACGACGACTACGATGGTGGAGATATTTGCTTTTATATAGATGGCAAATTTGTTAATCATAAACCAAAAGCTGGAGATATATTGATATTTCCATCAAATGAACCGTATTACCATGGAGTTAAATCAATTACAAAAGGCAATAAATTTTTTGTAAGAAATTTTATTGTTTATAATTTTCATGGAACAGAAGAATGGTTAAAAAATCAAAGATTTTATGGTGCTCATAGGTGGGGCAAAATGGAACAAGAGAGAGTTGAATATGAAATGTGTCGCGACATGCTGTACATTGTTGATGGTAAAGTTGTACCGTACGAAGAAGCAAAGCCAGATCTAAGATATAAAAATTTAAAAAAATAATATTAAACAAAAAGTATGAATAATAGATTATTTATATTTGATTTAGTTTGTAAAAACCTAGGCCTCAGGTTACTTCTTTTTGATATGTTTACAAAACATATGATATACTGTATGGACGAAGTCAGATGCTCTCCACGGGCAGGGCTAGAAATAGCTCTGCCCGTTGAGTTATAGGAGATGTTGTGGGATTATACGACTCAATTCACTTAGAATACAAAGATATTCCAATGCCCCCCAACGCCACTGAAGAAGAAGTGGCCTTTATTAAACAAGCTGTTTATGCTGATTCTTTTCAAACAAAAGATCTTTTTAATTGCCTTCATCATTTTTTAATTGATGAATATGGAAGATTTTTCAGCTTAAATGTTTCTGAATTTGATCAAACAATTGACAAACAAGAATATATACATCAAAATATAGAGTGTTATATGGTAATAAACGTTGATGATGACAAACATTGGTTGAGCTACGACATAAAATTTACAGACGGAATTGTGTCAGATGTAAAAGTTTTGGAATGGAAAAAACTACAAATGAACATACAAAAAGGTAATTAATGATTTGCGGTTGTAACTTAACAGTAGAGTACATGAGTTTCCGATCCATGGTGTGAGGGTGCAACTCCCTTCAACCGCTCCAATACTGTTATGTTTAATAATCCAAATATAGTAGAAAAAATTAAAGACGCTAAAAAAAACAATAAAGTTTTATTTTTTCATAAAGCTATAACAAATGTTCCAAATTGGAATAGTTTTATAAATAATTTAAACTATAAATTTAACAAGAAAAAAGAACATCTTATTTTTGAAGATAAAAGAATGATAAATGATGTTTTAATTTATAACAAAATGGATCCTTCTACATTTAATATTTTAGAGGAAAGTACAGAATCTAACACAATTATTGAAGCCGAAAATGTATTAAAGATTTTTAATGAAATAATGGAATTAGAATCTGGCTGCGTAAAATCCTTAATTAATTTTGTTGGAAATGAAGCAAAATATTATATCCACGCAGATGAGCACGACGTTTTTTCTTGGCATTGCATTGGTCAAGTTGAGTGGAGAATATATCCAAATATTATTTTGGATAAAAACATTGATCCACCAACAGATGTTGATGAACCATATGAATCCTACATATTAAATCCGGGAGATGTTCTTTATGTCCCCAAAGGTGTGGTTCATCAAGTGATCGTAAATCAACCAAGAGCTAGTATAGTCTATAACTATTATTATTAAATTATATTCTTTTTCCTAAAATAGTTGCGGCTGCGGCTGCACTTCGTAAAATACGAGATTTTTGAATTCCACCAGCTACGGCAGCGGACGCCTCGGAAGCGGCTCCTAGCATTCTGCCTGTAGTTTTTCTAGCATTTATATTAAATAGACTTTCAAGCTCTGATAATCCTTTTTGGAATTCAGCGGGTTTAAACGTAGCCTCCATTGTCTCCAGACCTCTTTGCGCGGCTCCGCTGAAGGAATTTTAGGTCTATGCCTTTGGCTGATGGTTGCAGTGCCGAAGGAACACCAGCTTCCAAAGCTGCTTTGACGGTACTTTCGGAATCATCAAATATTGAAATATAGTCAAACTTATCGGACGTTTTCTTAATCAAGCCAACTTTCATTTCTGCTGCGGCTAGTCGTTCTCCCTCTACTGTATTAGGCCTAAAAAAAGCTTCATTTGGAGTAAAACCCATTTCACGCAAAATATCCAAGGTTTGCTCTTGAACTCTTGCGCTTCTTGCTGTCATTACATTTATGGAAATGCCCGATTCCTGTAGTTGCTTAACAAAACCAAGCATTTCTTTATTTGGTTTAAGATTCCCAACTGCTAATTCTTCCCATCCCTTCCATGCTTGGGCCCTTAAAGAAAGATCTACTTCTGGAAAACTTTCTAAAGTTTTTGGAATACTTTGTACAAATTTAACAGCCTTATCTTCAGCTGCTTCCATCTCAGGAGTAACTTTAAAAATTGTTTTGTCTAGATCAAGAGCAATTGCTGGGATTCTATTTGATCTTGTAGAAATTGATGTTGGAGAACCAATAGACAAGCTTCTTGAACCAGTTATTTTTTCTGCCATAAAAATCCAGTCAACTTATTACTATACGTTCATTATAGTAACCAGGGTAAGAGGTGTCTAATGGCCGGCAAAAAACCAGCTAAAGTTAATTCTGGTAATAAAGTTAAAGAAATAGATAGACCAGGTAAGGCTACTCTTTATGTAGCCGGATTCAAAGCTGAAAAAAACATATGTCCAAATTGCAAAAAAGAAACAAGAAAAGGCATTGTTTATGAGCATCAGGGATTGCTGTACTGCAGTAAAGGTTGCATAGCAGCTAGTGAAGTGGTACTATAAATATATGAAAAATTATTGGCTTTCAGAAGAAGTATATCGTCGCCATTCCAACAACGAGGCCGCAAAACAGCCTGGTTCAAAAAACATGCCCTGTTGTGACGTTTCTGACATGGATAGGATCAGAATGTCGGCTGCGGAAAGAGAATTTGCCAACAGTCTACTTTCAATAGCTCAAAAATATGGCAAGCTTTCGGACATGGATAACAACGGAATATGGGTTGGGTATGTTTCTAAAGCTGAAAATGAAGATTATGAAATAGGCGTTCGCTGCGAAAATTGTGTTCTGCATGAGTCAAAATCGGTGTGCAAGATTATTAAACAAAAGATAGAGCCAGGCGGACGCTGCCGCTTAGCGGCCATACCAGACGGATTGGTTAATATTGGTATGGACGAAGAAGATATGGACGATGAAGAATAATATTCATGAAAGTTTGGATTGACCAAGATTTATGTACTGGCGATGGCCTATGCGCGGAGATAGCCCCAGATGTATTCATCATGCTAGAGGATGGGTTGGCGTACGTCCAAGAGAATGGGAAAATATTTTCGAAGT
>Ga0194133_10005102_pt1 | contig 16961 bp, 13 predicted proteins | sample TA2KigOf40mmetaG_FD_155448 | JGI IMG/M metagenome (GOLD analysis project Ga0194133, IMG submission 155448) | Freshwater microbial communities from Lake Tanganyika, Tanzania - TA2015055 Kigoma Offshore 40m | ecosystem: Environmental > Aquatic > Freshwater > Lake | place: Tanzania: Lake... | reverse complement strand
CGAGGATTTCACGAATGGCAACAATGCTTTCCCATTCACGATCCTTGTCTCCATGCTCAATGCCTACGTGGCCGCTATATCCATGGGAAAGGACCAATTTCATCATGCGCTTGTAATCCAAATCCGATTCATTTCCCGCATCGTCCCAGACCTTGGGTTTCAAACTCACTCCTGTGGCCAGGGGCATCAGCTCATCCACTCCTCGGTAGGAGTCGTAGGAAACAGGCTTGCCTTCTAGGGTGCTGATGCGGAAGTTGCCAAAATCAGGAAGTGTTCCTGCGAGGGGATGGTGGGCATTTCGGATAGTGTCAGCCAGCCATTTGCCATTGGAGGAGAATCCCCCATGATTTTCGATCACAATATGGATTCCTGTGGTTTCTGCATAAGTAGCGAGTTGGTGGATGCTGTCACTCACCAGTTTGGAGGCTTCCGCTGCATCTTCTGGGCGGGTAGACCAGGCAATGTCCGAGTAGCCATTCACACGCACGGTGTGGCAGCCTAGGAATTTGGCGGCATCGACCCACTTTTTGTGATTTTCTACCGCCTTGGCTCGAATGGCCGCATCACGAGCGCCAAGCATGCCCTCTCGGTCCACCATGATCAAGACTTGGGTGATGCCCTCGTTGGTGCATCGGGTATTCATTTCCTTCAAGTAGGCAAAGTCCTGTGCCTTTTCAAAAAAGAACTGGTTGACATATTCGACCGCATGGATGCCATGCTTTTTTGCGGTTAGCGCAAAGTCTAAGTGATCCAATTGCTTGGAAAAAAGTAGGCGATTGACAGACCATTCGGCTAAGGAGATCTTAAAGGGGAGGTCTGCACCAGGTCGGGCAAAATTCAAAGAGGGGAGTCCTAGTCCTAGGGCTGCGGTGGCAAGTCCTGTGGTTTTGAGAAAATTTCTTCTGCTAGTCATGGGTATTTTGGGTTTGAAACTGTTTTTGAAGTGGAGGATTGTGCGGAATCAAATCTCCCAGCCTGGGCGGTACGTTCTGCTCAGAAGGGCATTGGCTTGTGCATCGTTGGTAATTTCAACTTTTTCGGAATCAAAATCTATTTTTTTGCCTGTTCTCAGCGCAATGGCTCCCAAGTTGATGGTATCGGTGATGCATTGGGCACGGGTAAAACTTCCAAGGGTTTGCACTTTGTTGAGCATGGCATCCACCCAGCTGTCGGTTTTCCGATCTACGGTAGTCGAGTTGATGCGTTCTGCCTCGCGGCCTTGCATGGCTGCTCCTTCGGGGAGCAGCACGGGGTTTTCCCCACGGAAGCCTCCCAAGATCTTTCCCTTACTACCGACTAGCAGCAGCCCTTCTTCCGGAGTGTCTTTACCTTCGGACTCGAGTTCTTCGCAGGCAAAGGGTTTCATGCCCCCATCGTACCAGAAGAGGTCGAAGGCTGGGAGAGCCGCTTGCTGTGGAAATTTCCACTTGATCATGCAACTGGCAGGAAAGGCCACCTCATTTTTTACCCATTGGTAGACCTGATTGACTTCCTCCCGCGTGGTCGTGCCATAGGCTCGGACTGAAACGGGGCTCCGGTCAATGCCCAAGGTTTCAAATAAAGGGAAAAGGCTGTAATGTCCCATGTCGGCGATGGATCCGCCGCCAAACTCGTACCAGCCACGGAACACATTGTGCGTGTATTGCTTGTGGTAAGGCATGTCTGGAACGGGTCCAAGCCACAAATCCCAATTGAATCCTTCCGGTATTGCTTGCGCTTCGCTAGGACGCTTGGTCCATTGCTGCCAGACTGGGCGGTAAGACCAATTGTGGATTTCCTTTAAGTCACCGATCAAGCCAGCATCCATCCAGGCTTTGATCTGTCGGTATTCGGGTCTGTCAGACCAGGCAAGGAGGTGACTGACTACGCCGGTGTCGCTCGCTTTTTGAATGACTTTTCTCCCCTCCAGAAGCCGATTGGCAATGGGTTTGTGGGTGACTACCTGTATCTTTTTGCCCATGGCCGCCAGCGCAATCGGCGCGTGGGTATGGTCTGGGGTCATGATTTTGATGGCGTCGATGCCTTTTTCCTGATCTAGGAGTTCGCGGTAATCTTCGTAACTCGCACAGCCCTTGTATCGTCCGGAGGGTTTATTTATGGCGTAGTATTTTTCTACATATTCTTGACCGATGTCTCTGCCTCCAGGGATGCCGGGCTTTCCTTCCCACCAGGAGGTATCGCCCAGGGTTTTTCGGATGTCGTTTCGGATTCCGTAAGGGGACCAATCGATGTAGTCGTTGGAGAATTTATTCACATCGCATACGGCGACGAGACGGATTTTGGGGTTTTTCAATAATTCCCCCATTTCGCGCAGCCCTTGCGTACCGCAACCGATATTCGCAACGGGAAGTTGGTCGGAAGGAGGGATATGACCCGTACCCGCAATGACCGAAGAGGGGACGATGGAGATGGTGGCCGCAATCGTGGCCGCGGAACTAATAAATTCTCGGCGATTGAGTTTATCGGTTGGAGACATACCTGGTTCTGAAAAGTTGGAACTTTAAATTAAACAAAACCAGGGATTTAAGAAGGGATTAGTAGGTAATTTATACCAAAGGGGCAGTTATCCAAAAATCTCCACGATTCATCCATCTTCTTGGAGGGATAAAAAATGCGGAAAAACTAAGTGGGTTGAAGTAAAAAATTAGAAAACAGGGGAGGGTAATCCCCTTGCATTTGCAAGAGGATTACTTGTCTATTTCTTGTTTTCTTTTTCCTCTTAAAGGGAGAAATAGATTGAATGAGATCGTGGAGACTTTTCTATCTGAGTTTTTAAAGATTGAATTTAGGCCCCATTCATACCTAGTGCCTACACCAAATTTATTTCCAAACTGGTGCCTAAAATCAAAGTATAGGGAGGTAAAATTGTTATTTGTGTCAGCACTGATATCCTTGGTGCTTGTTTTGGTTTCAAGTTCTGAGTTAAACAAATAATTTTCCACTACCCCCAAACTTACATTCATCTCCTTTCCAATGTCAATCATGGGACCAACGTAGAAGGCTACCTTTCCTGTGGTAAATTCTCCACTTAATCCGGGCATGATGGCTTGATTTCCAAAATTAAGGGTGGAGCCTTCCAACTCGGAATAGAGAGAAAGCCTTTTGTTTAGTTGTATACTGTAATAAAAGCCCCCACCCACGTTGACATTACTTAAGTCATCATCCAATCCAAATAGATTGGTAGACAGGATAACTCCAAATTTATTTTTTGTTGGGGCTACTTCTTGTGCCACAAGGGTACCTACTGTTGCGAACACCAGGGCAAGAATTAAAACTGATTTTTTCATAGTTGAAAATTTGAATCGGTTAATTCCCGCTCCAAGCATCTAGGATTCCTGCTTTAATGTCTGAGTAACTGGTGAATAGGTAAATGGCTAATACTATAAAAAGGATAGTTTTCCAGTGAGTTTTCACTAAGGCTTTGAGGTCAGTTAAGAATTGATTCATATCTGTGATTTTAATGGTGAAATTAAATTCATAGGGTTTGGCGACAGATAATTTCTCAACTTCAGTTAAGTCCGTTTGCAATGCTTCTCCAAGTACTTTTAAGGAATACAGGCTTGGTTTTACCTCTTTGTTCTCAATCCGTTGAATGGTCCGAATGGTTAAGCCTGTTTTTTCAGAAATTTCTTTTTGGGAGTAATTCAAACGTGTTCGAAGTTCTTTCAATCGATCACCAAATTCCATGTGCAAATATGATTGAAGTAAATGAGTAGTTTATGGACAAGAAGGCGTCATCTGTGCGTCATCTTGCTCCACACAAACCGATACTACAAACGGACCCCAGAAAAAAAAGTTGGGGAGAGGGTTTTTTTGCTAGAGGGCTTTATTGACGCCTACTTTTTTACTTCACCTCAAACACCGCAGATTCCCAAGGGCCTAGGACCAGGTCGATCTGCGCACCTTGGGCATCCACGCGAAGTTGGGTCTTCTTCTTTCCAAAAAGAACCTCTAGAAGTTCCCGATTTCCAGGTTTCAGGTTCCAGGCTTTCAGGAGTTCAGGAGAAAGGTGGAGAACAGTATTTACAGACTGAGTTTCATCAAAATTGGTTACCACGATCAACTTTTGCGCTTTATCCCATCGGGCGTAGGCGAAGGTTTTGTCCGTGTAGGCAGGGTTTTTTGTACGGTTGTAGCGGTGCAGGTCCTGATAGCCCCCCATCAGCGCGGAACTGCCACGCGTGAAGTTGAGTACCTCCGAATAGTAGTTGCGGAGCGCTTTTTCGTTATCGGAGAGTTGCCCTCCGTCAAACTTGCCCCCATTCATCCACTTCTGGTGCTGGGGAACGCCGATGTAATCAAAGATGGAAGTGCGGCTGGGCTGTCCAAAGCCGGCCATCTCTGCACCTGGCTCACCCACTTCCTGACCAAAGTAAATCATCGTCGGCGCCGTCGTGCTGGTGGCCGATACGACCATAGCCGGTAGCGCTTTCCAAGGGTTGCCCGCAAATTCGGGACTGGCAATGCGCTGCTCGTCGTGGTTTTCAAGGAAGTGTAGCATGTGGTGCTCCACATCGGATAGTCCTTCAAGGATAGGTACCAGATTGTCGGTAGATCCATGGCCTCGTAGGATGTGCTTGAGGGTGTCGTACAACTCTACCTTGTCGTAGAGGTAGTCCATCTTGCCCTTGTGAATGTAATCTCGGTAGAGGCTTGGATTGTACACCTCTGCCAACAAAAAGGCCTCGGGATACTTTATCTTGATGTGGGAATTGAGGTAGGACCAAAACTCCACAGGCACCATCTCTGCCATGTCAAAGCGGAAGCCATCCACCCCCTTGGCTAGCCAAAACTGGGTGATGTCCTTAAACTTGATCCAAGAATCGGGCACCTCTTTGCCTTGCCAAAAGGCATGGTGGGCTTGAATATCCAACGTGGAGGCGTTTTCAGGCAGGGGTACAAAATCCTTGACTCCCTCGGGGCTGACTCCATAGTTGACCTTGACGGTTTCGTACCAATCGTAAAAGTCAGGCTGGGCAAGACGGGAACCATTACCCGTCCACTTGGCAGGAAACTCTTCAAACTTTCCATCGCTCAAGGGATGTGCCGCTCCGCCCAAGGGTCTATAGCCATTTTTGGGAGCGGGAACTTGAAAGGCCTTGCCTGGCAAGTAGTGGAAGTTGTTGTTCTTTGAGTAAGCCAGATTGGTGTCGTCCTTTGCGCCAAAGTCTAGGACTCCCGCTGGGTTGTTTTTTCCTTCGTAAAAGCGAGACACATGGTTGGGAACAATGTCGATGATCACCTTCATGCCCTGCTTGTGGGTACGGGCTATCAGCGCCTCAAACTCTTCCATTCGGCGCGTCACATCCACCGCCAAGTCTGGATTGACTTGGTAGTAATCTCGTACCGCATAGGGAGAACCGGCACGACCCTTGATCACATCTGGGTCGTCGGAAGTGACGCCGATTTCAGGAAAATCTCCAATCAACCCATGGTGGGGAACCCCCGTGTACCAGATGTGGGACACCCCTAATTTTTTGATTTCCGACAAGGCAGCATCCGTAAAGTCGTTGAACTTTCCAACTCCATTTTGTTCTTTGGTGCCCCAAGGAATGTTGCTCGTATTCGTATTTCCGAAAAGTCGTGTAAAGACCTGATAAACGACGATTTTTTTTGAGTTCATGGGGGTAGGATCTTCTGTTTTTAGGCGGAGGCTGGTAAGCAGGACCAAGGCCAAGAGGAAGGGGAGGATATTTTTTTTCATCGATTTATCGGGTCAATCGGTACAGTAAAATTGTATTTCGCTTGATTAAGGCCGAAAATTGCTTCATGTTGATGGTTTCCCCAGGGGCATGGGCACCCGAACCCGATGCACCGAGCCCATCCAAACTATCCATGAAGGAGGACACGAATGAGATGTCTCCTGCTCCACGGCTACCTGGATCCCCAGGCTTCACGGGGCCATAGCCCAGGTCTTGACTCACTTGACTGAGCACCTCTGCCAAGGCATAGTTGCCCGGGCTAGGCTCCATGGAAGGAATGCCATCGGAGAAGGTGATTTCTGCGTCGGTTTGATGCAGGTTATTGGCGACGATTTCCCGCATTTTTGCCCTTGCCGCCTCCTTTTGGGCTTCGCCCAAAAAGCGCAAATCTCCCGTCACGATGGTTTCTCGGGCCACAATATTGGTTTTGCCAAGGGAACTGCCGGCACCCGTACTCGAGTTGATGGCTACATCCGATCCACCGACGATTTGGCCGGGGTTGAAGGTGAGGTACTTTTCTCCGGCCAGGGCTTCGCGAAATTCATTCAGGATGCGTGCGGCTTCATAAATGGCTCCATAGCCTGCATTTTGGCCAAATACTCCACTGGAGTGGCCTTGCTTTCCACTGGTCTTCAAGGTCCAGCCCGAGGATCCTCGGCGCGCCACGGTGGCTCCGCCAAAACCCTGTGCGGTCTCATAGGCCAAGGCCAGGTCATGGGTTTTGGCTCTGGTGATGAAATCCTGTCTGGATAAGGTTCCATTTCCTGTGCTTTCCTCATCTCCATTGAAATACACGGTGATGGTTCGGTCTTCCAAGAGACCCAGTTCATGCATGGCCTTGAGGCTGGCAAGCACGAGCACATCGCCTCCTTTCATGTCGTTGGCGCCCTGGCCAGTGGCGGTGCTGTCGTTGAGCCAAGTGAAGGGGGTAAAGGGCATGTCTTTTTCAAATACCGTATCCAAGTGGCCAATCAGGAAGAGTTTTTTCCCTTTGCTCCCTTTGCGGGTAGCCACAAAATGTCCTGCACGCTTCACCTCTGCGGGGACTTCTACCCATTCGGTTTGAAATCCAATATTTTGAAATTCCCGCTCAAAAACGCGCCCCACTTCCCGGACGCCTGCCAGGTTGAGGGAACCTGAATTGATGTTGATGACCTCCTCCAAGAGCGCTACCGTCTCCTGGTAGTTTTTGTCGATTCGCTCCAGGAGTTTTTGTTCTTCTTTGCTCAGCTTTTGCTGCGCAAAAGAAAAGAGAGGAAGTAAGAAGAGTAGGGGGAATAAAACGAGCTGCTTCATGGTTTGAAAATTAACTAAAATTTAAGGGAGTGCACAGTACCTCAACTTTCTTTGGAAAAGGAAAGCCAACGCTTGAGTTTTTGTCGCTCTATTTTTTGGACCAAAGGCAAAAGGAAAAAGCCCATCCTCTGGAAGAGCATCAACATCCGGAAAAGGGAAGACGGGTAAATTTTCCGCTTTCCTTGAGCCGCTCCTTTTAGCATGCAAAAGGCCACGTGTTTGGAGGATTGGATGGGAGTTGGAATGGGAACCTGAGGGCCTGCGGCATCAAAAAATGCGGTAGAGGTAGCAATAGGAAATACAAGACTCAACCAATCTCCCTTTCCTTCGGCCCAAAGGGTAGATGCCCATTGTAGCAAGGCGGCCTTGGTGCTCGCATACATGCTATAGCCAGGTATGGCCCAATGGGAGATGGCCGAACAGGTAATCACGTGCCTCAAGGCACTTTTTGGATAGAGGGTTTGAAGGCCATAGCCGAGTTGGATAGTGGAATGCACATTCAACTGAAATAACAGATCCATTTCGTCCCAGGGTTGCTGTTCTGCTGGCGCATAAAAGGCTTTTCCGGCATTGGCAAAGCAAAAATCGACCCTGTCCCAATGGGTAGAAAGCCAAGAAAGAATTTTTGCATTCCCCTCTTTTTTGCTTAGATCTGCCTCTAGGATTCCCTCTATTTCTGGCATTTCGATTCGAAGTGCTTCTAAAAGAGGGAGGGAAATATCCACTGCTACTATTCTCTTGCTGAAGGGATAGAGTTGACGGACGAGCTCAAGTCCAATTCCTGAGCCTGCTCCTGTTATGACAATACACGCGTCCTTATATGGGCTCATTTAGAAGGGAGATCGGGATGGGAAATTGTAGGGTAAAGGGCTGTACGCGAAGGGCAAGCCAGGGGGAGCAGCTTCTTAGGTCTGGAAAAAGCTGGGGATCTAGGGAGAGATTCCTCATTTTCGCCAATTTTCCCCAACCCCTTCCTTGAGGCTGAGTAGCTAAAGTTTTTCCTTCCCTAGTTTGAACCAAGCGCAAGGGTAGTAGGGAAGTACTGATGGGAAAGGAAAGTCCACCGTGGGAAATTTCTGCAGAAAATACCACTCCCTTTTCCGTTATGACCTGTACGTGGTCCCTGTTTTTTTCTTTTTTCCAATGAAAGCTTGCCAATTCCTTGGGGATATTCCAATTTTTTCTTCCACTGCTCAGGCTTTGGGGGGAGTCCACAAAGATGTGGGTAATGGTTTGCTTCCCTTTTTTTCCAAACTTTCCTGGGATCAATAGCAGTTCTCGGTAGGGCCCCACGGGAGACTCTTGGTAGTCCACCAGCATGACATAGCCTAGGCCCCCTCGAGCTTTCCCTTGTAAGCTAGGGGGTAAAAGTCCAGCACCTTCCACCCAGGTCTTGTCGAATCTGTAAATCAAAATTATCCCTTCTCCCTTCAAGGTCCAGGGGGGAGGAAATTCGGAAGAAGGTAGGGGTGGCTTAGACATAGGGGGAAGGGCTGATGGCGGTCCAGCCCCCATCGATGATGAGGGTTTGGCCGGTGATGTGTCTTGCGGCATCGGAAAGCAGAAAACTAGCGGCTTCGGCGATGTCTTCTGGAAATGCAGGTCGAGCCAAGGGAGTGAGTTTGGACCAAGTATCCACATAATTGGGGTCTGCTGTGGTCCGCTCGGTGAGGGTGGCTCCTGGAGCGATGGTGTTGATGCGGATGCCAAGGGGGGCGAGTTCCAGGACGAGGTTTTTGGCCAGCATTTCAATGGCTGCCTTGCTCATGGCATAGGCAGCCAGATTCTCATGACTCTGGTGAGCGGTCACCGAGGAGGTGAATAGGATCGAGCCCCCTTGACCCTGATTTTTCATGACTTGGGCCACTGCTTGGGTGAGGAAGAAGGTGCCGGCTTGGTTGACACGGGTCACCTCCATGAAATCTGCTTGGGTATAATCGAGAAAATTGCCAAAAAGGGTGATTCCTGCATTGCAGACCAACTGGTCGATGTGCCCAAAATTCCGGATGGCAAGGGTTACGAGTTCAGCGATGACGTCCGTATCGGCAGCATCTCCCGAGCAACCGATGACAGATCCTTTTTTCAGGTGGGATAGACTGGCGACTGCCTCTTGGGTCAGGCTTTTTTCCCGATCATTGAGAAGTACCTGGATTCCGTTTTCTACCAATTTTCGGGCTATAGCTAAGCCAATGCCTTGTCCTGCTCCAGTAATGATGGCTACCTTGTTCATGGCGCTTGTTGGATAAAAGTGTTGAGGCTCGGTGAGAACTTCTTCCCGAACCAAAAAAAATTAGTGTGAATCTCTTTTTACTTCGGGTCCCGAACTGCCTTGTAGAAAATCAAAGTCCACGCCTTCGTGGGCTTGGTTGACCTTGTCCAAAAACAAGTTCACATAACCCCGATCGTAAGGAAGGGGGCTAGGTTGAAATGCTGCTTGTCTCCTAGTCATTTCCTCGTCTGAAATCAACAAATTTAGGCTACGCTTGGGGACATCCAAGGCGATCAAGTCTCCGTTTTGCACCAGGGCAAGTGGGCCTCCGATGACGGATTCTGGAGAGACGTGCAGGACCACCGTGCCGAAGCCTGTGCCACTCATGCGTCCATCTGAAATTCGAACCATGTCCTTGATCCCTTTTTCCAAGAGTTTCTTGGGAAGGCCCATATTGCCCACCTCGGGCATTCCGGGATATCCCTTAGGGCCAACATTTTTCAGCACCATCACACAAGTGGCATCTATGTCCAGTTGCGGGTCATCAATTCTTGCCTTGTAATCGTCAATGTTTTCGAAGACCACGGCTCTTCCCGTGTGGGTCAAAAGGCGTGGACTTGCTGCCGAAGGCTTCAATACAGCTCCATGGGGACAGAGGTTGCCAAAAAGTACTGCGATTCCGGACTCAGGTTTGAAGGGTTGGTCTAGGGTGCCGATGAGGTTTCTATCCCAACATTCGGCCTTGGCGATGTTTTCGCCTAAGGTTTTGCCATTCACTGTCAAGGCATCGGTATGCAGAAAGCCTTGAATTTCTTTCATCACAGCCGGCAGTCCTCCTGCATAAAATAGGTCCTCCACCCAATGCTCTCCTGAGGGTTGTACATTGGCGATGAGGGGAATTTTGGAAGAAAATTCATCAAAATCAGTAAGGGAAATGGGTACCCCCATCCGCTTGGCAATGGCAGTGAGGTGCAAGATGTAATTGGTGGAGCCACCAATGGCAGCATTGACCATGATGGAATTTTCTATGGCTTTTCGAGTGATAATTTTATCCATAGTCAAGTCCTCCTTGACCATCTCTACGATGCGCATGCCTGCCAGATGAGCGAGCACTTTTCTCCTGGAATCCGCTGCAGGGATAGTGGCGTTGTCCGGCAAGGCTAGTCCGAGCGCTTCCACCATGGCGGCCATGGTAGAGGCCGTACCCATAGGAGCACAGTGACCCACAGATCGGGACATGGCTGCTTCCGCAGCTACAAATTCTTCTTGGGAGAGTTTGCCCAATTTGAATTCCTCAGCAAATCTCCATACGTCTGAAGTGCCAATTTTTTTCCCTTTGTACCTGCCCACCAGCATGGGCCCACCAGAAAGTACCAGGGTAGGTAGGTTGACCGAAGCGGCTCCCATGACTAGGGAGGGGGTAGTTTTGTCACAACCGCACATCAGAACGACTCCGTCCATGGGATTGGCACGTATGCTTTCCTCTACATCCATGGAGGCGAGATTGCGAAAGAGCATGGCCGTGGGTTTGATGGAGCATTCCCCCAAGGACATGACCGGAAACTCCAAGGGAAATCCTCCAGCTTCCCAAATCCCTCGCTTGAGGGCTTCTGCCAAATCTCGGAAGTGGGCATTGCAGGGTGTCAACTCAGACCAGGTATTGCAAATGCCGATGACTGGTTTTTCTCCCTCAAAAAGGTGCTGGGGTAGCCCTTGGTTTTTCATCCAAGACCGGTAGATAAATCCATCTTTGCCAGTTCTGCCGTACCATTCCTGGCTTCGTAGTTTTTTTTTCGACATGTGCGTGGTTGGGTCCTCGTAATTGGCCAAGAAGTTACCAAAAAATCCTACAAAAGGAGAGGTATTGGAGCCAGAAATAAAAAATCCTCTTGACTTTTTAGCCAAGAGGATCGGAAAATGGGGTATTGAATGGAGTTAATCAATGCGGGTGATTTTGGCACCCAGCGCATTGAGGCGCTCGTCGATGTTTTGATATCCTCGGTCGATCTGCTCGATGTTATCGATCACAGAAGTACCGTTGGCTGACATGGCGGCTATCAGAAGCGATACTCCTGCGCGAATGTCTGGGGAGGTCATCTTGATGCCACGAAGTGCATACTTGCGATCTAATCCGATCACGGTAGCGCGGTGTGGGTCGCAAAGGATAATCTGGGCACCCATATCAATCAATTTGTCTACGAAGAACAAGCGAGATTCAAACATCTTTTGGTGCACGAGTACGGTTCCCTTTGCCTGAGTGGCCGTCACCAAGATGATGGACAGCAGGTCAGGGGTAAATCCAGGCCAGATTTGATCCGCTATGGTGAGGATAGAGCCATCGATAAAGGTTTCGATTTCGTAGTGTTGTTGTGCAGGAATGAAGATATCGTCTCCTCTAAATTCCAACTGGATACCCATGCGTCGGAAAGTTTCGGGGATAATGCCTAGCCTATGGATTTGACAATTTTTTATGGTGAGTTCCGACTGGGTCATGGCGGCCATACCAATAAAGGAGCCAATCTCAATCATGTCGGGAAGTAGGGTATGTTCGGTTCCTCCCAACTCCTTGACCCCTTCGATGTGTAGGAGGTTGGAGCCCACACCCGTGATCTGTGCCCCCATGCGGTTGAGCATGTCGCAAAGTTGCTGCAGGTAAGGCTCGCAAGCAGCATTGTAAATGGTAGTTTTCCCTTCGGCCATCACGGCGGCCATGACGATATTGGCCGTACCGGTCACAGAAGCCTCGTCTAGCAACATATAGGTGCCTTTGAGGTGCTTGCCATCGATATGGAAAATTTCATTTTTGGCATCGTAATGAAATTTTGCACCCAATTTTTGAAATCCAAAAAAGTGGGTATCCATGCGTCTTCGACCGATCTTATCTCCTCCTGGCTTGGAAAGTTTTCCTTTCCCAAAACGGGCCAAGAGTGGCCCTAGGATCATCACAGAACCTCTCAAGGCAGAAGCTTTATTCAGAAAATCCTCTGTTTCTAGGTAATCTAGATTGACTTGGTCTGCTTGGAAAGTGTATGATTCTGGTGCTAGTTTCTGCACCTTCACCCCCATGTCAGAAAGTAGCTCGATGAGCTTGTTGACATCGCGGATATTTGGGATTTTGTGGATGGTGACCTTTTCTGAGGTCAAGAGCACGGCACAAAGAATCTGAAGTGCCTCATTTTTTGCTCCCTGAGGAATGATTTCTCCTTTGAGGCGGTGCCCACCTTCTACTTTGAACGATGCCATGTGCTTATCTGCGTTTTTTATGCCCGTTTCGGTGTTTTTTACCGTGGTTATGCTTTTTCTTACCGGACTGTTCCTCCTCGATATGAGGGATTTTAAAATCTCTTCGGGTATTGGACTCAAATAGTGCGTTTTCTCGCACTTTTTCTAGGTCAATGTGCAGCTTTCCTTTAGAGAGGGTTTTGATATCGTCGATGATGATGCCGTCGTCAAAATTATCCCTGTTCCAAGTAGAATGGAAACTTCGCATCAGCTGACCTATGTAGATGATGGCATTTTCCTGCTCTTCATCGTTTTCTATTTCTACAGCTTTCTCTATCAATTTTTCGATATTCCTGCCGTAATGTTTGAATTTGATTTGTCCCTTGGGATAGCCAATGGGTTGGGGTTTTTTACCTAGCAGTTCTTTTTCTGGCATAGGGAAGGGGCCATCTACATCCAAGGTAAAATCGGACATGATATACAAATCGTCCCAGAGCTTTTGGTCGTTTTCCTGCTTTAGGGAGGGATTGAGTTGCTTGATAATGTCCACGATGGTGTAGGCACTTTGGGTGCGCTTTTCACGATCTGCTATGCTGCTGACGTGCTGGACCAATTGCTGGATATTCTTTCCGTATTCTTTCAAAATGAGTTGTTGTTTTTCTGATTCGGTATGCTCCTTAATGCCTCCCAATTTTTCCTAGTTTAAGGTAGCAAAAAATCACCAAAAGGAAGGAGTGCAGGCAGTTAGTCTATAATTCTGAGCTTGGCAAAGCTAAGCAATAAAGTTTTCTCCCCAAAATGTTCAAACCTAATGCTTGCCTTTTTGTTGAGTCCCTCGGTTTCAATTTTGATGACCTTTCCAAATCCAAATTTGGGATGCTCTACCTCTTGCCCTACTTGTAAGGCATTGGTATTGCTGGGCTTGAAATCTGGGCTGGGGGTATGTAGGTTTAGGGTAGTTGGAAGTCTGGTTTCTGGACTTTTTTTGATTCCAATAAATCCTCCAATCCCCGGAAGACCTTCCTTTCGGAATGCCCCTGGAAAGTCTCTGGTTGCAGACAAGCGTTTATTGACTTTTAGGGTGGAGGGATCCACTTCTTCTAAAAATCTACTGGGTTCACAGTTGAGTAATCTCCCATACCTATACCTTGACAGCGCGTAGCTGAGGTAGAGCTTGTCCATGGCTCTGGTGGAAGCTACATAAAATAGTCTTCTTTCTTCTTCTAAGTCTTCCCTGCTTTGCATCATCATCTGAGAAGGGAATAAATCTTCTTCCATGCCCACCACAAATACTTGTTTGAATTCCAGTCCTTTGGAGGCGTGTATGGTCATCAGAGTGATCGCATCGCTTTGGCTTTTGTCTTGGTCGTTGTCGGTAAGTAGGGCAATTTCCTGGAGGAAGGCACCCAAACTTTTGTCTTCATTCTCGGGGTTGTCCACGTACTCTTTGATCGCATTCAGCAATTCCTGCACGTTTTCGTAGCGGTTGAGCCCCTCTATGGTTTTGTCTTCGTACAGCTCCCTCAGCAGGCCGCTCTGTTTGGCCACGGTACTTGCAGCCTCAAAAGCATCCTTGCGTTCGATTTCTATTTGAAAGGCCTTGATCATGGTTGAAAATTCATCCACGGACACTCCTGCCCGCCCACCTAGGAAGCTGTACGCATTTTGCACCACCTCCCAGAGGGGGATGTCGTGTTCGTAGGCAGAAACCAAAATTTTCTCTACAGAGCTGTCTCCAATACCACGTTTGGGGTAGTTGATGATGCGCTTGAAAGCCTCTTCGTCTGCGGGATTAACAGCAAATCTTAGGTAGGCCATGAGGTCCTTGATTTCTTTTCTTTGGTAAAAAGAAAGTCCTCCTACGATTTTATAGGTAAGATTTAATTTCCGCAGGGCTTCTTCTATGGCTCTGGATTGGGAGTTGGTTCGATAGAGAACGGCAAAGTCACTATTTTGAAGCTTTTTGGTATTTTTTTCCTCAAAAATCGTGGTGGCTACGATTCGCCCTTCCTCACTGTCTGAGCTGGCCTTGATGAGTTCAATGAGTTCACCGTCTGGGTTGGAAGTCCAAACTACCTTTTTGAGTTGGGCTTTATTTTTGTCGATGATGGAGTTGGCCGCTTCCACAATGGTTTTGGTAGAGCGGTAATTTTGCTCCAGTTTGACCATAAATAAGTCAGGATAATCTTTTTCAAAATTGAGGATGTTTTGTATATCGGCTCCTCGAAAAGCATAGATACTCTGGGCATCGTCACCCACTACGCATATGTTTTGATGGACTGCTGCCAGTTTTTTGGTGATGAGGTACTGAGAAATGTTGGTATCCTGAAACTCGTCCACCATCACGTATTGGAAGCGCTGCTGGTACTTGTTGAGTACTTCGAGGTGATCCCGGAAGAGTACATTGGTATTGAAGAGCAGGTCATCAAAATCCATGGCACCCGCCTTGAAAAGTCGGTCTTGGTACCTTTGGTAGAGTTCTCCCATGCGAGGACGCAAGGCTGCCTCATCGTCTGCTTTCACAAAGGGGTCGTTTTGATAGGTTTGCCAAGAAATCAACCTGTTCTTGGCACCGGAGATACGAGAGAGAACCACGCTAGGTTTGTATACTTTATCGTCAAGTTTCAGCTCTTTCACCAAGGTCCGAATGAGGGACTTGGAATCGTCCGTGTCGTAAATCGTGAAATTGGAGGGATAGCCTAATTTGTCGGATTCTACCCTCAAAATTTTCGCGAATATCGAATGGAAGGTTCCCATCCAGGTATTCCTTGCTTCTAGGCCTGCCAACTTTTCGATTCGTTGCTTCATCTCACTCGCCGCTTTGTTGGTGAAGGTGAGGGATAAGATACGGAAAGGATCTATGCCCTTAGCATAAATTAAATGTGCTATGCGGTAGTTAAGCACGCGAGTTTTCCCTGATCCCGCTCCCGCAATGATCATCACTGGCCCTTCGGTCTGCTCTACTGCTTGACGTTGCGGGGGGTTAAGTTCCTTTAGGTAATCCATTTGTTCGTATCAAGTAACTAAACTTGGCATTTCAGCTGATGAATCTAGTGAAATTCTGTAATCAAATTAGTTATTCCAGGAGGTTCAGTGCTGCATCCACTAGAAAGTATAGGAATAGATGTGGAAACAGTTGGAGAGCACTTGCTCTATAGTTTCCAGCGCTTGTGACTCCACAAATATAAATCAGGCTGAAGTTGGATATTGGCTTCCAATCTTTCACAAAATGCATCGGTAATGGTATGCTCCGGATGTCCATCGTATGGACCTTTTGCTAGGAGTTCGTAGGTAGCCTGGTACCGTCCTCTTCCTTTTTTAGAAATTTCCCCAAAGATCACAGGAAGGTTCATGCTTTTTGCCATGTGCTCTGCTCCCTCATAAAAATATGCAGGGCGGTGCAGAAAAATCCTTTGGTAGCGTGTAGTTCTTCTGTTGGGGCGCTGGTCGGCGGCAAGCTGAACTACCCTGTGTTGGGTAGGAAGGGTTTTTACGGTTTCTCTAAACTCATTTTTCTCTGTGATGGTATTGCCAAAACGAGTTCTGGCTTCGTACATAAGCTTCGCAAAAAAGGGATTATTGATTTTTAGGTAGACCCCTTCTGAAGGCACTTGACTCAGTACAGCGGCTCGTTGAAGGCCCAGTTCCCAATTAAAAAAATGGCCTGCTAGGAGCAATACACTGGATCCATTTTTTACTTCCTGATCCAGAAAATCCTGATTGGTAATGGTAAATCTTCTCGACAATTCTTCCTTGGAGATGGTCAGGGACTTGATAGTCTCGGCAATAGAGTCAGTGAAATTTCTGTAAAATTTATTTCGAATGGCTTTTCGTTCCTGCTTCGTTTTTTCGGGAAAGGCATGCAGCAAATTTTCATCAATAACTCTTTTGCGGTAGCGAAAGGCATACCTAGCTAGGAGGTAAAGCATATCAGAAAAAAGATACAGGATTCCGAGGGGTAATAGGGAAAAAAGCTTGAAGAAAAGCATGCGTCCTAGATGGTGTTGGAATGATTGCCCCGAACATGAAGCTAATTCACTTGCAAAATAAAGGAAAAGCAAGGAAATAGGCTTGGGATTTAGGTATAAATTGAGGCATTGCTTACTTTTGGTTTATGTCTGAGGTACAGCGAAGGAAATATTCTCAAGAGGAGCAAACGAGCATTTTTGATGGAGAATTTATGCCCCATATCGATTCCATGTACAATTTTGCCTTCAGACTAACTTTTGATGAGGACGACGCCAAGGATTTGGTTCAGGATACCTATATGAAAGCCTTTAGATTTATCAACTCTTTTGAGCAAGGCACCAATGCGAAAGCTTGGCTTTTTCGGATCCTCAAAAATAGTTTCATCAACGACTACCGAAAAAAAACCAAACTTCCTGCTACTGTGGATTACCAGGATGTAGAGACTTTTTACAATTCCGACGACGTAGACTACCAGAGTACTACCGATCTCAGGGCTGAATCGGTACGAGACATGTTGGGGGATGAGATTTCAAATGCACTAAATTCCCTCGATGTAGATTTTC
>Ga0194133_10005098_pt1 | contig 16976 bp, 5 predicted proteins | sample TA2KigOf40mmetaG_FD_155448 | JGI IMG/M metagenome (GOLD analysis project Ga0194133, IMG submission 155448) | Freshwater microbial communities from Lake Tanganyika, Tanzania - TA2015055 Kigoma Offshore 40m | ecosystem: Environmental > Aquatic > Freshwater > Lake | place: Tanzania: Lake Tanganyika... | reverse complement strand
AATTTTTCCCCTTCAGATCAAAAAAAATCTAATCAGGTCCGGTCTAAAAGTACTGGGGTCAAAGAAAGGTCAGCATCTCATTTAACGCGCGTCAAAAGTGTGCTTGGTTAGGGTCAGGGCATATCTCTTAATACAACAGTCAAAAAACCTCTGGATCAGGTCAAAAAAATTTCCTCAGATCCTTCAAGTTCAAGTCCCAAATTCAAATATTAGTGCAGCAATCTTTGTTACTGTCTCATAAAATGTCCTTTTGCAATGTCATTTCTCACTTAAAAATCAATCTAAATTACCCTGTCCATCCATACCCCCCCTAGCCCCCAACTGGCCACACATATTCTCCAGTTCTTCCCCCTTTTGAAAATAGACAGACCTACCATGATTACATAAGGAGATAAAGTGCTAGTATTTCTTTGTTAAGTGAATTGCTGATTAAAAGCTTTAGATATTTTCCAAGAGAACTATTCTCCTAAATTTGAGCGCTCAAGTGGAAAGAAATGCATTTGAGAGAGAAATGAAAGCTCTTAGCCTGTTGCTTTTTCTTACAATTTACTATGGAAATATAACACCTTCGAAGAGTAAATAGAAGCTACACTTTCACTATCAGAAAAGTTAAGTATTTTTAAAAACTTTACACATTATAGCTTAGATCAAATTGCTATTTTAAGTAATGAATTTGGCTCTAAAACATTTTCTAAAACTCTGAAACCAGCATGTTTATTTCAAAAATCTTCCCTTTTTTGGGCAAATTGCCCTCATTTTATCAAAAAATGGTTTTAAGGCAATAAGTTTGTAATTTGTCATAATTTAAGTTTATCTCATTTCCATTTCAAGTTTTCTTGATTGATCCAACACCCAGTTGTGATATCTACATTCTTTGCCAATAACAATATCTAGAACTTGATTACTTGAAACTATCATTACTTCTATTCCACAAAGCATTACAACCAAGTAGATGAAACAAATATTTTAATTAATCTTATAGATGTTAGTTTCTGTACTCACTTTGTGCACTAATGTGCCAATTCAATGTTTTTAAGATTTCATTGTGTTCCTTGTTGGTTTTGCTTTCAAATTTCCAATTGTCATCTCTTAGAAGCATCAGATGAATGCAAAGTTCAGTTGCCTTTTTAATCTTCATGTTTTCATTATCCAACAAAAATATTATTTTACTAGATGTAAGAATCCCGGTACCAAAGAAAGTGTCCGTTGAATGCTAACTGATTTATTCCATCAAATACACATGTTTATATCATGGTCATGGGCATAGGCAAGAGCCACATCCTCCTGTTAGCTTGGCAGTAATAGAAAAGTGAGATGTCTCAGAGGCCATTATCAAAATACATGAAAATGGTCTCAGATGATCATTAGGGAAAATGGTGCCAGAAGAAACAAGATAAAGCAATTATATTGATCTGATAAGGAATAAAATAATTATAAAAGAATGCAAGTATATTTACAAGGAAATTCATTTACTTTATAATAAGTGAAAAATGTTAGGAAACCAAAAAGAAATGCTGCTGATCATGAAAAACCAATTTCACTTTCTAAGCATGTACCAAATCTTATATTATCTCTGACAAGAATTAAGTATCAAAGGTCAAATGGAATGAATATGAAATCACATTATGTAATAAACAGTATTGAGCTGAAAGTAAAATTCAACCTCTTTGGTGTGAGGACCGAAATCTATCATTGTAATGAAAGTTTAAAATCACTCTCTTCAAATTTTCAATTAAGTGATGATTGATTAAATGCATTACTTAGAATTTTTGTTGAGTTTAATATCACCAAATAATTGATCTCTGTTTTGAATACTCTTTATCTAAAGCATAAAAAACTATTATTGAAAAAGTTTTGAGAACCTCTCAAAGAAGAATGACCACAAAAGAGTAAATAGTCCACAAAGGATTCTTTAATGACTGACACTCAGGAATTTTTATAAAATATCCCTAATAGTAAGTTAACAAGCAACAAGCTCATAGATCTATAGCCTAAAGGTTTTTGACTTGGGCCTTTACCCAAACTGCCCCAACCCAAGCATACTTATGACCCGCAATAAATAAGGGGCTGACCAGGGTATTTTTTGACCCAACCCGATGAGATTTTTTAGATCCGAAGGGAAAAAAATGAAAACTTTGGATTTTTTGAGGGAAAATTTCCAGACCCAGAGGAGGCTGACCCAATACAAGCAACAAAAAAATGACCCAAACAGGGTGAAAAAATTTCCACATTAGGATTTTTATAATTGCATGATTGTTCAGATCAAAAAAAGGGTGCAAATTTAGCTTGACCAAGTATATCATTACAGTTTCTGGCTGGAAAAATCACTATTTGTTATTTTGAGCAATCTGGTGTCTAAGGTTGCTAGGAAATGTTGCCATTACCTCTACAGTTACGTTGAGTTTTTTTCCATAAATTTGATCTGTCAAAAGGAAGACAATTTAGATAATTGCAATTAGCTCTTTTGTTATAACTTGATACTCCAATGTTGCATCTTGTGATAAGATATGTGTAAGAAAATATCTTATGTTAGTCTTCAATTTTGACAATTAAGTCTTGATTGATGAATTATGTGATTACAAAGCTTATGTTGGAGAATAAATCGATACAGATAAATGGAGGATATGCCAGATTGATTTGATTGAACATCGTTCAATATAATCCTTTTACAATCGAAAAAGAGTTTTGGAAGAATACTTTTGACTTAATGGTATAACAGAATGGTATCAGCTCTTGACTGTGGCCTTGTGAGTTTCTAAATTTCTCTTTTCTTTTCATCATGGAGCTATTATATAGCCATTAAAATTTTCAAAAATAAATGTAATGCCTATTTTTGATGTCTTTTTATATCATTCTTGTAGGGTTGATATTTTTCAGATAAGGATTCTGTGATCTCAAAAAATTGTAGTTTTTATATAGGGGCTTCAGCATTAAACCACAAAAATAAAAAGTAAGATTGAGAAATCATTTGCCTTTTGCTTCTTAGTGGAATAAGTAAATTTTTAACAATTTCATATTTGTAATGCCTCCTTTCATACCAAAATTGTTTTTACCCTTAAAGCCATATATCCTATGAATAAATTTTTATTTTAAGCTGCTTTTATAGACTATCCTTGAAGACACTCTTGAAAAATGATTTTTACAACCATTCATTATTGTCTCTTTTCGTTTTAGCTATATGCCTACTTTTATCTTCATAAAGGTCATTCTGTTTTTCTTGTATGGTGTGTAATTATTCATCAAAAGCAACTAGCTTCTAAACTGGAAATCATTTTAGTATTGTTAGTGTGAAAAACTGCTAGGAGATGCAGGGATTTAATGTATGTATAACCCCAAGGCAGATCCAATTGCCAATAAACTATGATGAACACCATTCTGGGTCTCTGGTGAGATGAGGAAAAGACTTTCTTAAGGTCAAAGGTAGACAAAAACTTTGGCCAGAGTAGGTCTTAAATGATTGATTTCTTTTTTAATTTTCTCATTTAATTGAGATATAATAGCAAGTTATAGGTGCATTGGGAGGAGTAAAACCGGAGGTGGAAATTGCAAACAATGATGAGATGAGCGAAATATCCCAGCGATGACCTTCCCAATCAAGAAAAGAATCAATACTGAACTGTTTATTGATAGGGGCTTTATATACAAAAGGTAGATAAAGAACGGATTAAAAATAATATCTGACCTCTTGGAAGACGTTAAACTGAAATGGCGGGAAAAGCTAAGCTAAGCGGGAATGAAACATAACGGCAGCCTGTTTGGAATGACTTGTATTACATGTGAGGAAAGACAAACTAATGGCAGCCTGTATGAAAAGACTTTGAGCCTGAAAAGTAAAGGTTAGATGATTTGAAAATTGAAGTAGGAAATAAATGTTTCTCAGGTAAAACGTACAACCTGCTGAGTGATCAGCTTTACATTTTATGAAAGGTTAATTTTAGTCAATATCAGGCAAAGAATTAAAGTTAAGAGTAAGGCTCAATTGAATGAAAATAAAATTTATGAAACGGAGAAATATATGTGTTGAAAAATTGACAATGGTCTATTCCCAGCATGTTTTTATGTAACATTAGCTATTTTTTCTGAAACCTTTTGCCTGTAGAAAATAATTGATGAATTGTTATCCAATTTCTTAAGAATAATCAACGACCTTTTAATTAGAAAATGATATTGAAAGCATAAATCTTTATTGGAGTGTGATGTAATAAAGAACTAATTTTTTGTCTTTATAGGTACCACTAATTGCTTTTCTTGACGCCTCTGGTCATTTAGTATACCTGATTTTTTAAGGTATTGGTACATTCTTTGCTCTTTTCTAAGTTTCTAAGTGCTTCAACTTAAGCAAATTGCAGATTTTTGATCATTTCCTTAAAGATGTCGCTTGGGAGTGCTTTTTCCACTCTGTCTTTGTCGCTTTCAAGGTAACACAAAAATAGATATTATTTTCTTGGACATTTTTTTTGGCAGTTTACAATTGAGTTATTTTAGAATTTAGGTCGAGTTTGGGTGACCATATGAATATGGGGTTCCCATGGCAGAGCGATCATAGGCACTGAGAACTCAGATCTAAGGTTGCAGGTTCAATCCCAACCAATGTCAGCAATGTTTTTTAACCTCAGGTTGCAAACAAATCAGCAAGGCACCCTTAGTTAGGGTACTAGCAGTCTGCGGTGTCAGGAGATGTAATTCTGTGTATATGGCGGAGCTCTGGTAAAGGTGTTAATTGTGGAGTCCAGGATCTTTAACCTAATGCAAGTTCGTCTAATCAAGTTCGCTTAATGCAAGTTTGCCACCATGCAAGTTCACCAACTACAAACTCATAGAACTACCAACTATGAACTACTAACTTATCAAACAAAAAACTATGAACTCCCCCTTCCTAACCTGCAGGGTTAGGAAAAGGGATAAATGAGAGGGAAACATGCTTTGGGGGGGTCGGTTGGGTCAAGTTATGTTAGGGTAGCAGTAAATGCCCTTTTGGTTAAAAGGGGGGATTGGTTGGGATAGATGAGGGGGAAACATGCTTTGGGAGGTTGGTTTGGTCAGGTTAGATTATGTTATGTTACATTAGGGTTGTTCGATGAGTTTGTAGTTGGATGGTTGGCAAACTTGATTAGGCAAATTTGCATGGTTGTCGAACTTGATTAGGCAAACTTGCATTAGGCAAACTGGTATTGGCAATCTTGCATTAGGCGAAATATCATAGTATCTTGATTGTGCATTAACACTGCCTGAGTCTCTACAAAATGCATCAGATCACTATTATTTGGGAGGTGTTTGATGCTTTTTGAATAGATTAATAGTGTTTTGGAAGGTTTGATAGTTAGGGAAGTGAAAGAAAAGTGTACCATACTGGAAGAATGTGAAAGTTTGAGGAAGTTAAAGTTTGAGTGTAGGAGAGTTTAGGGAAGTATATGGGGTATGAGCCTGGAGTATTTAGAAAAAACAGGACAAATGTAGTAACCTAAATGTATTGAATGAGTTAGGTGTAACCTGGTGGGTCATGTGGCAAAAATTTCAAACTGGTCACACAATTACTTGAGAACAAGCCAAGTTTTTCGACTAAAATCAATATGAAAATATTTGAAAGGGCTCCATCTGTGAAGAAAACTGTCGCAATAGCCTCACCTAGTATTCCACTTTCACCAGGATCATCGGCAACTTCTCTGGCAGTGTAGGAAAAATCAAGTTTAATTAAACCATAATTAAAGTGTGTTTGAATAAACGATCCTCTTTCAGAAAATCTAAGGCTTATAGAACAATGTCATTGCCAAAGGACTCAGGAAAAGAAAAGAATGGCTTAGCAAGTATTTCATTTAGTTTGTCACTTGATCAAGATTTAAAGCAGTCTCCCAAAAATGAGAACGACTGTCCCATCAACTCACCGAAAATGGCATCTCTAATTATCAACATACATGTAAGTTTAATTATATCACTTTCTTCTAAGCAAAGAAAGTCCTTTCCTCTTCCCCAGTAAGTTATTTCATTCCACAAATTGGTCCTCCAAGTTACTAAGTAGAAACTTTTTTTTTTGTTTCAAACCATTTGCTAAAGAGAGAAAAGTATTTTTAGAGTAGCAACATTAAAAGCTTCCACTCTGAGAAGAAGTTCTATTTTTGCCTTATGTAATTCCCAAAAATCTTATCAAAGAGGTTAAAAAAGACACAGGTACAAAGAGGAGAGATAATCTGTAGATGGTTTCTCCAGATTATCCTTACCTAAGATGGTTTTTAATACAAACTGTTTCACCTTTTATTTTAAAGTTTAAGCTATAGTCATAAAAGGGGTTATCTTTGATCTATATTTTTGCACTTGGCAAGCTTGTTAAGTCATTTCAAACATGATGCCGTTAGGGAATACGGGAAGCCGTTGAATCCAAACTCGTCAATCTGAGCTCGACGAACAAACTAACTCATCAAATGGACTAGCTTGTCAAATCTGAACTCGTCAAATGGACTAACTCTTCGAAAGGTTCTCTGGGGTAAGGGTCAAACATCCCGAACCCAAAACCCAGGTTAAAAGGGGGCTGGTTGGAATAGATGAGGGGGAAACATGCCCCACAGGGTTATGAAGGGGGAAAAATGCTTTGGGAGATTGGTTGGGTTAGGTGAGGATAGGGTTGCTCAAAGAGTTCGTAGTTCGATGAGTTATTCCATTCTACGTGTTCATTCATTTGACGAGGTTGGATTTGACAAGTTCAGATTCGACGAGTTTGGAATCAACGAGTTCTCATAATATCCTGCCGTTACTGTCTCTCATTCTCGCCTAAAATTGCTCATTTTAAACAGGCTGCCATTATGATTTTCATTCCCTCTTATTGCTTGTTTTGCCGCCAACATTTTACCCTCTTCAAATTTGCCAGAAAGTTTGGCTTACATTGTTGTATACAATTAAGCTCTTCCCTTTCATCAAATAACAGTTCAATATTGGTTATTTTCTTGATTGGGAAGGCCATCACTGATTTTTCGCTCATCTCAACCAGGCTGATGCATCACACTCGTTAATAATTTGCAAGCTATAATTTAAAACATTATAAAAAACCATTTTTTCTAGTTTCAAATTTAATTTGATTTTTTTCTGAGGACAAAAAGTTTTAAAAAATAAAGCTTAATTCTTAATCAATTCCATCATGATTTCAATAATTTTAAAAGTTAAGCTTTATCTTCATAGGATGCCAAAAATCTCCCTCCAAGAGATTATTTCCCAACAAGAGATTCCTTTATCCAAGTCCAAGTCCTCAAAGATCGCCGGTCATTGCGTAAAAAATCCAAGCAATGTTTGGCTGAGTTCAACACTAAAACTATAAAATACCAGGTATGGTTTCACCCACACTTAGTTTTTATTTTTAAACAGTTAACTTTGAATTTTCTTTAATTGGTATTTTTAGTTAAATCCAGAATTCCATCAAGCATTCAGCGCAGATTTGGCTTTGGCAGATATCAAGGTATGGTTTTAAAATTGAAACAAAAATAAAAATAACATCAGAGAACTTGTAAATACCACATGGTTCAACCCATTTTTTATTAAAATTTCTTGTAATTTTTTAATTTATTTAGTTATAAGGTAAAACTAGGTGATAATTTACATGTTATGAGAAAGTTGATGGTTCATTTTTTTAGTTAAATTGAGCTTTTGAAAACAAATGCAATTACTTATTATTACCACAACAGTTGATAAAATTGAGAAATGTTGTGTTAGTATAGGATAAGCAATTATGTTTGAGTATTTTGATAGAATAAGTAAGAGACCAGGCTGGTAAGTTAGACAGAGTTCAGAATGAACCCTCAATTAAGCAGGCAGGCATTTTTTGCTAAGGGAAAAAAGTCAAACCCAAGAGCGAGCAAGCAATTCATAACAAAACATTAAAAAGTGTTTCGTTTTGTCCTCAAGCAAACAAACAAATGCGCTATAAAATACCTAATGTTCTGTTTTTTGTCATTTCCATCTTTGACATCAAATCAGCTTCTAGACACAATTTCAAAAATCTGGATGGTAACTTATTAAAAAAGGGTTCAAGCTATCTTCATGCAAAAAATTAGCTCTTTAGCTTAAAAACTGAAGGAGCCTTTTATGTGACGGACTGACAGACAGACAGTAATTGAAAAATATTTGGCTTTGGTATTACGTCTTAAATACCTACCACAATTTAAAAGTTAGAAAAAGTTCATGAAGTAACACTTATTGTCCAGTCATTTAGCTTCATATGTTATTATATAAACTTTTCTCTAGCTTTAAAATTATGGGAGCTAATGAAGATTTTTTTTTAAGTACGTCTTGCAACTCGAGGTCATGAAAGGCACACTGGGCGGTTAATTTTACGATCTTTTTTTGTGGTAAATTACCCGGGGTGGGAGTCAAACCCAGGCTCCTGGGATGGAAATCCAGCTTTTTACCATTGTACCACCCTGACTCCCTATATATGTATGTTGAAAGTCGAATAATATTTTTCCCCAAGCCTTAGCCATATTTCTAGCATCCACACATATCCCTCCTCTATGGCCATCTACCCAAGAAATGTTGATCCACATCCCCAAGTAAAATTGTTAAACCTTTTAAAACTTGCGTGCTTTATGGAATAAAACAGTTAGCATTCAACGGACTATTACTTTGGTACCAGAATATTACCACTTACTAAAACTATTGAATAAGAAATAATGTGAAAAGTACATTGGTAAATTAATCTGTTTTTAATGGTGATGGGTCCGGGTCAGCCATTTATGGTTTGGGTTTGAATTTCGAAAATTTCCCTTAAAAAATGTCAAATTTTTCAATTTTTTTCTCTTCAGGTCAAAAAAAATATCTTCGGGTCAGGTCGGAAAGTACCCGGGTCAAAGGCGGGTCAGCCTCTTACTTACTGCGGGTCAAAAGTAAGCTCGGGTCGGGTCAGGGCCCATCTCCAGTTTTTAATAATGCATACCATCTATACTCTTAAGTAAATTGATTGATTGTTAAAGACTAAAGTTATAAACAAAACATCTCAAACTTTGAAACATTATATGATAAAAAAAATTTTTTAATAACATAAAACTATAAGCAATATCTTTTTCAGCTCTTTTATTACTTTACAGAACATTCGAGTCAAGCTTGCTGCCATGGACTATGATCGCCATACTAAAATAAGGTAAAAAGTTTTGTACAACAGTTTCCTTCATCAATTCAAATAAAGCATAGGTTTCTTAATTCAAAAATGATTCAATATAGCAATCCTTGTTATGCCATTTTCACGCATACTTACAGCTGTGCCTTTATAAATGTATCCAACAAGTCTTAAACTTATTCTCACACTAAAATGCCTTTAAAAATTGGATTTTTATATTGTGTATCTGCCTAATTTTAAAAATTCAAGCTAATTCCAGATTATTTTTAGTTGTTTAGGATCAATGTCCATCCAATTGAAGGATGTAAAGTCACTATTTCATGGAAAAGAACCAACAAGGATCACAAACTTCCTGCCTCAAAAAAGAGAGGTTTTGATTTTCAACCATTTATAGCCTGGGCTCAAATAAATGGATTATTTGATAGTTAAGATTTACCTTTTTTCTTCTCAAAAGGAATTTGGTGAGATCATGTTTGGTTTGAGCTACCTACCCACTGCCCAAAGAGTGTCATTCAGCATACTGAAAACAGCGAATTTGAAATTTGACAAAATTGTTGATACCGTTGAAAAATTCCGTAAGTATAAAGATTTTCCCAATACAAATCAAAGTGAGGAGATTTGGACGTCAAGAAATAAGACCGATGAGATACCTGCTGTTTATTTGAGGAAGAGGCAGATTTATATACACTGAAGGTGGATCAATAAACATGATAAAATGGATCCACTCATTTGGCGGTAGAGATGTCTTGATGATCCGAAGATCAGAGCTAACAGTCTGGTTAAATCAATGTTTACTCATTATAAGGGAAATGAACATTTGCTCGTACCTGAAATGAATAGTGGTTGGTATTATTAAAGGAGAATACCATTTTTAAAGATATCAATCAATGAGATGAATCTAATGAATATAAAAAGGTCATTGAGTTGGTCGTATATTATCCTAAAAGAAATAAATTCTGAATTAAAATTATGGTGAAGAGACAATAATAATTTAACTTTACAATCCATTGCCTAGAATTCACTGAGTAATGTACTTTTGTTGCCCTTAATGAATTTACCTTGTAATAAACCTCCTACTTTGTTGCACAAAAATTCTAGTCAGAATATTATCTAATTAATCTAATATTATAGTGTTGCTTTCCATAGCTTGATCTTTCATGCTGGAGATTATTCATACAAGGCAATTAGTTAAATCATCTTTTGAAAGTACTTTTAAGAATATTTTTAATGTCCCAACAGTACATTAACTAAATAGAAAATGTTGCATTCTTTTACAGATATAGAATATATACTTGAAAATCTTTATGCTAATCAATTATAGTCAACAGTCATTGAATAAATTTTAGCTGTTTCATTATATATATAAATTCCATTTGAACAAAAAGACAATTGAATCAAATCAATCTCACAATATCAATTTGGTTTTAAATAGTCTGGATCTGGATTTTAGGCCAAATCTTTTTGTTATCTGATCATTTTGAAGTTTCTGAACATGAAGTCGATTGATTTAACTGAGATAAATTAGTTTTCAGCTTTCCCTCTGGAATTCTAACAAATGAATGTTTGTGAGCTTACTTCTGGAACCCATTATGAAATTACTTGGCTACATTATAAATGATAATGAGAAAAAATATTTTTTTCAATCTTTGTATTCTAGATCCATTTGTTCGAATCGTTCAATTTAACCTGTCTGGCAAGGTGGTAAAGAAGAGAAAAACTGGGTATGATCAATTATTACAGACTAGATGTAAACATTCTAAAACTAAAAAGCATTTTGTATAAATAAATAGTTAACACTTGTCATAGTTCATTGCTATGACAACTGGCTGAGAACTGGGAGTTTCAGGGCTCGATCCCTGGCCTGGGCAAACCTTTGACCCAGAGGCTAGCATAAATTAGTCATCTTATGATGTACATCACAGTCAGGGAGGTCTTTAGGTTCATTAACCATGAAAAAATAATGAGAAATGTTCAAAATAAAAACAATGAAAATTAAGTACGTGTTAATGTTTGGCGCATGGAAAAATAAGAATCCTACCTCTCTCCCTTTCATGCACAGCCCAGGGTAGCTTAGGAAAGAAAAACCCTCATATCTCAGCTCCTAGACAAGATTTCAAAAATCTGATTAGTAACTTTTCTTGCAAGGAAAAATGCTCTCTGATTGCAAAATTTCAGCTCTGCACCTTTAAAACTGAGGGAAGAGTTTGAGGTGACAGACAGACAGACATGAACCGTCCCGCTACCATAATGATTTTTCTAAACTCCACCTCGCTTTGCTTGGTAGGATGAAATCATAAGTGGATAACTGAAAAAGACCTCCAAAGATTGCATTGGAACTGTTGTGAAGTCGTAACACTAATCTCATTCACTTGATTCAGTGTTAGAATAACCAGTTTTCTGTACAAGCTATCTTTACTCCTTTCCTAAGTCAAACTGAACTACCGATGAGCCCTGACCCAACCCGACCTGAGCATACTTTTGACCTGCAGTAAATAAAAGCCCGCCCGCCTTTGACCCGACCCGAAAAGATTTTTTTTGACCTGAAGGGAAATAAATTTGACATTTTTAGGGGAAATTTTTAAATCCAAGCCCAAACCATAAAGGGCTGACCCGAAGTGACCCAACCCGAGCTACAAAATTTTTTTTGACCCGGATCCATCACTCAACTGAACCAGTTTTATTTTCTCTAAAAGTCTAAAAATTCAACTAATATGATTTTACAAAATTACAGGACCTTAGAGGGAACCAAGGAGCCTGTCTTCAATGAAACCCTAAATTTCAATCTTCCTCCTAACCAACTGGATGAAGTTTCATTTGTAATTTTGGTTTCCCACAAACGACAATCGTTTTCTGAGGACGAAACTAACATTTTTCAGGTATTTTATTGAATCTGAAAACATTACCTTTGTTCATTTATACCCTAAATTCTAGGCTGATACTCTTGGTGTCAGCGTTGACCGCGGGTCCGAGCTTTTAGCCCCTGGACCTACAAGATCTCGCTCTCGTTCTCCTGTATCACCTAGACCTTCGTCTCCATGTAGCCGTGAATATTGCCTGGGAAAAGTCTGCATTGGTGCCAAAGTTCGTGGTGAGAGGGAAAAAAGCCAATGGCTGTCAGTTGTTGCAAATCCAAGAAAAGTTTTTACACAATGGCAGACACTTTACTAAAGAATCTCAATGTTTAAAAAAACTTAAGCAAGGTTAATGTTCTTGTTTAAATATATAACTCTAGATAAAACAAAACTCTAGTTATTGGCTGTTGAACTATATAGACTCTAGAGATGGGCCCTTACCTGACCCGACCCGAGCTTACTTTTGACCTGCAGTAAATAAGAGGCCGACCCATCTTTGACCCGGGTACTTTCTGACCCGACCCGAAGAGATTTTTTTTTGACCCGAAGGGAAAACAATTGAAAAATTTGACATTTTTAGGGGAAAATTTCCAAATTCAAACCCAAACCATAAATGGCTGACTCAACCCGACCCGATCCAAGCCACAAAAAATTGACCCGACCCAACCTGGGTCAAAAATTTTTGACCCGGACCCATCACTAAATTAGACTCACAAATAATAGTAATAATGAACAAAAACAAAAGTAGGGAGTCAGGGTGGTCAAGTGGTATCAAGCTGGAATTCTATACCAGCAACCCAAGTTCGACTCCCGAGCAGGTAAACCACAAAAAAAGACAAAAGGTCTGTAATAATTAAATTGGCTAGACGGTCGATCAGAAAAGAAAAATTCTAGGAAACACTTTAGTGTTAAAGAATGCAGCAAAGTAAATGTCCTGATGGGTGTGAGGCTGTTGCCTGGGGTACTGAATAAATTGATTGATTGAAAGCTTTTTGTCAAGGAACTGATCATTCTAACACCTTGTGGTGTTGACTTTACAGCAACTCCTGTCACTGAAAGTTGTGTCTCACAGTCGCTTGATAGTATATGATAATTATGAGTCAAAGATTAAGAGATAATTAATTTTTGATCAAGTTTCCACGCAACAATTAATCCTGACTGAGATAACCATCTACAGGAAATGATTAACTAAGGCAAATTTAGATTTTGCCCAGACAGGGGATTGAACCCCAGTCTCCCAGTTCTAAGTCAGATGCTCTAACCATGAGGCCACAGAGACATGTGTGCATGTGGGAGCGAATAGCAAAACCCATTGATGACCTTCCATATGAAGAAAATAAGCAACATACTATATAATAGGCAGACCCTTATCTAAATAGTACTCAGATCAGCAAAGTATCCAGTGGAATCAAAGGAATGGAAGCTGTTGATTGAAGGGATGGTCATATGTCTCTTGCACAGAACTGTTTCCGTAACATAAAAGTGTGGGAATAAAAAGTAAGGCTATAACCTATCTTGAAATGAGTTTTACGGGTAGTGTGCACAAAAAAAAGTGAATGCATTTCCTCAAAAATATTGTGACATGAGATATAAAAAACAAAATTATACAGAAAAAATGATCATGTGCAGTACAGACTCATCATATGTTTGAAAGCAATCAACACCCTTCTAAGACTCCCGCCATAGTAGTCCATGGTTACTGCAGGTTACTATTACCATGACTCAGAATGCATCTTGTTGATTTTTTTGCAATCCAGGGTTGAAAAAATGCTGGCATAGCTGAGTATTGAATTCAAATCCTTAGATCTTAGTCCCCAGTCAGGTGCCCTTGACTACAGTCCAGTTATATAGAAGTTTATTTACATTCCAAAGAGTACTTAATTTGTTCTAAATCTTTAGTCTAATTCTGGAGACAATGACTGCAAGAAAGTTATGGTATGGTAAATACTTTTCATTACTGAAAGTACCTTGATGTGGAGGAGCTCGTGTAAAAAGACTCGAGTGATGATTGCTCAAACCCATTTTAAGAGTCACTGCAGGCTATTATTGCCCTGGCTAAGGGTGATTTTTTTTATTACAATTCAAGAAGAAAAATTGATAACATAGCAATGGATTGAGCCTTCAACCTTAGATCTTGTTTCTCATATGGCCACTTAGCCTGAGCAACCCCAAATTTTGATTCTTGACATATTGTTTGAAACACACATACAATCTTAAGCAAAAATACTTTAAAACATCAAACTTAATTTTTTTCATTGTTATATCAGACAAAAATAGTTGTACAAGCATTTATAAAATTGCAAAATTCGATCATAAAATTGAAAAAACTACTCAAATCATAAATTAAAATTAGACTAAACTAAATTGCCTAAATTATTAGATTGCACTCTTCCATCTACATTTCTGTGTTGCATTTTCTGTTGCTCCAATCTTGTTCTGCTTTCCTGCTAAAATTACACTAAAGCTATTCCAAAATGGAGACTTTTTCAGCCCTAGGCAAAAAAGTAACTCAAGTGTAACCGACCAGATGTTTCAAAACATCATCAAAGGGTACAAAATTTCAAACAAAAAGTTATCATTTTGCAATTCAAAAAAAAGTTTATTTAAAATGGAACAAGAACTAAAGTTTTTTATAAAAAGAGTTATTATTAGTACTTCCTTCAGAAAGATTGCTTGCCTAAAATATTTATTTTTTATTATAAACATGTTAGGCTATTTGAAACTCATTTTAATTATGCTTGGCTGGATGGCATCATCATACCCAGGCCAGGAAAGATTAACTTTGTGACAATGTCAGTAAAGATTTGAGGATCCTTTAACAGAATTCTGTTCAATTTTATTTTTGGTTCTTGTGAAATAAAGATGCAGTCATTTTCATACTGAAACTTTTATTATTCTGCAGAAACCAGCAAAGGCCCAAAAGTTCACATTTCTGCATAATAAATATGAGTTTTAAAAGTGTGTTGATGTTATCCATATTTGCCATATTGTCAGTTACATAATCCTCTATTAAGTCCCAATCCTGTGAAGAATGGCTAAAAAATTTTCACTTGGGCAGGCTAGGTCAGCCAATCTTAAATAATCCTTTATGTAGATATTGGTAATATACCTCTACAAAATTTTCAAAATGCAAATAAATTGTTTATTCTCTAACCTATCTTTTATCCAAATTTTAAATATTTTTATTCCTATAAACTTTAAATGAAAACTTAATCTATACTGACTGGCACTTTTATTATGAGATAAGATGAATGTTAAAAATATTTTTATTGCATGCCTCATGACTCTAACTCACTAAAGGCATACTAATAGTTTTTGGAGTCTTTTTTTGTGGTTTACTTGGGATAGAATTCCAGCTTCAAACCATATGACCAATCCGACTACCTTTTGTTATTTTACATTTCAGGGTAGTTATTATGCTCATTTTTCAGATAATCTAGTTGTAACAGAAATTGTAAAACTTATTTGGCACATTGTTTTCTGATTTGATGATCAAAAATAGAGCCAAATAAAAAAGCTTCAAAATATTTTATTTACACTTCACTTCACCTCCCCTCCCCTTCAATTCAATTCAATTTGTTTTGATTTAATTTTTGTGGATGAACCAATTATCTGTGGAGTCAGAGGCCGGGGAGGGGGCTTCAACCTCACTAAGATTACAAAGATAGAAAAGAGTCCAAGCATAGGGTTGTGTGATAATCTCACCAGACTTCTTCACCATTTGATGAAATATACCTAGGGGTATTTCAATTTAATCCCTCCCAAAGCGAAGCAAGCAAAGAGAAGGGGGAGTTTAGAAATTTTGTATGGGGATTGGCACTGACATCACATGAGAGTCCACTACCTCATTCTCCTCCCACACCAGTGAAGCAAGAGGCCTGAAATTTGACATGCATAATCCCCATATGGATAGCTCCAAAATTACCAAACACATTTTTGATATTTTGCCTAGGAGCTGAAATATTTAAGTTTAAAATTATAGTAAACTAGGTCGGCTGTCTGGGAGAAATAGTTGGAATTTTTCCCCGCACAAAAAATGCCCATCTACTTAATTTAAATAGGAAAAAAATAGTAAAATATGAAAAAGCCTGTTAAACCTTAACTTGATCTCTTTTGACAACTGCTTTATTACAATAAGAAATTAAAATGTAAGCTTTCAAATTTACAGCTATTCATTCCATTTAACCAATCAAACCCCATTTCTTGTAAAGGATCTGATCCCTTTTTCCCCACAAAAAAATGCAAAGAAATGCTTGGTAACATACTGGTAATTTTACAAAAATAATTTTACATGCACATACTAACATTTATATTTGTGTATTTATTATTCATTGTTAGAATCTCTGAAGAAGAGAATTTTCATAACAAAAGAGCAGGTTGAGTTACAAAAAACATCATTTTGCGTTACAGCTTCCATTTTTAACATATTTAAGTTTTTAGAAAATACTTGTCTAAGTTTTAGAATTAATACTTTTTTCTAAGCAAATTCTCATACAAAGAAAACTATTCAAAGATTTGCAAATAGATAATTATTTTGCAATTCAGTAGCTTACTAAATTTGTGAAAAAAAATCCTTATCTTTTTAGTTGAATTTTTCAACATTTACTTAATTTCCTTGCAATGTATAAACATGTAATATGTGTTTTCAATTTTAATTTATGGACATTTTCATTACCCTTTTATACAGATGGGCCTTGACCTGACTCGACTCTACCAGAGCATACTTTTGACCCTCAGTAAATGAGAGGTCAACCTGTCTTTGACCCGGGTACTTTTTGACCCAAGCCGAAGAGATTTTTTTTGTTCCGAAGAGAAAAAAATGGGAAAATTTGGGATCTTTAGGGAAAATTATCCAAACCAAAACTAAAAATGGCTAACCCGACCTGACCTGAGCCACAAAAAATTGACCTGACATGACCCCGGTCAAATTTTTTTGACCCTAATACCCAGTGCATGGGAAGCGAAGCCGAGAGGTCACGTTTTTCCTTGGCTCCCAAGAAAATTAAGTTTTTGAAGGACGCAGATCGAAA
>Ga0194133_10005097_pt1 | contig 16976 bp, 20 predicted proteins | sample TA2KigOf40mmetaG_FD_155448 | JGI IMG/M metagenome (GOLD analysis project Ga0194133, IMG submission 155448) | Freshwater microbial communities from Lake Tanganyika, Tanzania - TA2015055 Kigoma Offshore 40m | ecosystem: Environmental > Aquatic > Freshwater > Lake | place: Tanzania: Lake... | reverse complement strand
ACCTTACTTGTGAGGTGTTCTTTCGCCAACCTGAAAAATATAGTCTTGATAAAATTGGGTCAGAGATCCAAGGGCTGAAAGTTCGATTTGGAGAACACACTGTATTGCAGAATCTAGAGTCAAGAAGAAAGAGCTTTGTTAATTATCAAAACATCATATTTCTTTTGAACAACAATGACTTGAGGCAACGACATTGGATAAACTTAAAGGTAAAAATGTAGTTTTCAAACCTTATCGAGATTAATGTTTGAAACTTAATTGTCAGGATCGCACGTCCGTGGAGACTAACGAAGAATTTCCTAAGATAAAAGTCAACACATTCATTAACCTAGATATGGAACTTCTTGCATCTGATATTAATGAAGTTGTAGAATTGGCCCAGGTATGATCGCCACATCAACTTTTTGGGTCCCGTATAATAAGGACTTTTGTAGGAAGAGTCTAAAATTGAAGAAGAGCTTCTTGTGATTAGAAAACGTTGGGAAGACCGTAAGTTTGTTCTTACAAGGGAACAAGTGGGACCCTCATCACCCAAGTTGACAATTATCAATCAGGTAATGAAAAAGCAGATACACAGAGATTTAGAATACCCAGCTATTTCATCATCTCATCTTAATAAAAATAATTAAGAAGCTCATCTACCTAACCTTACTCAGACTTACAACAAATGAGTTGTTTGCTTGTTCTAATTTTCTTAATTTTGCACCTGATTCACAATTTAGATTTCTGTTCTACACGAAGATGTGGAGCACGATGATCTCGTCATTGACAATATGATTCATTCAAGCAGATCCAAGTTCTTTAGGCCTGGTAATATGAAAAAGTTTATCAAATATAGACTTAAATATAATAGCAACAACCCTTTTCCAAAACAAGATCTTGAGAAAATGAAGTCTGTTCTTGCTGAGATAACCACCATACTTAAAACTTGGATTGCCACCCAAGAAAACTGCCTTATATTGGCAAGGTAGAGGGAAAAAATAAAATCGCCATCATTCTTTTTCTACCCCCTTTTTTCATTTTAGAGTTCTCCTAACTTACGTCAGTGCAGACTTCCGTGATTTGGATGACCTCAAGAGCAGTTTTGAGGACGACTTTAAAAGCTACAACAAGCTTATGGAGGAGGTGGCCAAGAAACCTATTGTTTCAAAGTGTTGCCTTATGCCTGAAAGAAAAGCCATGCTTGTGAGTTGAATTTTCTTAAGCTTGTTGAAACTGATCACTAATTTTAGAAAAATACCACCCTAGGACTTGTACAAGTCGAAGTTTTTTGAACACAAAATGTCATGCAAATCTCTCATAGAGCTGAAGCAGAGGTCCCTCCCGAGGCTGACATTTTTGTCCGACCAGGTATTTTGCTAAAAAAAGACAAGATAAAATTTCAGCACAGCATGAAATTAAATTTTAGGAAGCATTGATACTTCTGGGTGGATTGACAGGCGAACGCGACATTTTCCAAAGAGTCTCAAGAAAAATATTTGGCCATGGAGTAGGTCAGCTTTGCTTCGATACTCAGGTAGGATTCTTGGGGAAAGTTGAAGTGAAGTATTCTGACGAAACATATTTCATTTATAATCCTCAGGAGTTGGAGGACGAGAACACTGGAGAAAAGTCGAAAGTAACATATGTTTCGCACGTGGAGAGTTTCAATGGGGAAGTTTTACCTATCGTCAGGTATCCGGATTTTTTAGCTTTCCACTAATCTTATCAAAGTTTTTTTCATTTATCTAGGAGAGTCGATTGCAATCAACCGACAGACGTCTGGCTCAGTCTTCTCATTGAGGTGCCAATTAAATTAAAACTTCATTTACATGATTTATGAGGCCGTTTGATTTTGCTTGAACTATGAAGGAAATGAAAAGAAGTACTCGTTACGAAATGCGTCAAAAACTCAACCTGACCATGGCACTCGAAGATTATGAATTTGATCATTATGCCCAAACGATCGAGCTCATTGCCTTGGCACACTTTGAAGTCATGTGGACCAATGAAGTGGAAAAAGCCATGGAATTGGATGTTCCAATGAACAGAATCAAGACAATGTACAAACTCTTATCTGAAAAGATCCAAGTAAGCTAGATGATTAAAATAGTCTTTGTTATAATGGAAATAATGATTATTTTTACAGGCTCTTTGCGAAGGTGTTGCCTCAAGTGAAGATTCGAAAAATCAGGTACGGAAGGTGGACAGTTTTTTTTCTGACACGTACTTATTCTTTCGGCAACCCATTTTCAGAGCACTGCTATCAAAGTGAAAAATCTTTTAAATTTATATGCGTCTAAAAGGAACATCTTGTACCAGTTTCTTCAGAAAAATGTACATTCTAGCGAAGACTTTAGCTGGAGGTCCAATTTTCAGCTCATTTGGAGAAAGGAAGTGGACGATTTGGAGGCTAGGCAAGGTTTGACAGACAGAAAATCTTCTCAAGCAGTCAGTTTTTTTCTCATGTCTCTTTATTACTTACTTAAAAAGGGATAGCAGTACAAAGATTTGGATATGAATATCAAGCGATGATAACTTTTCCTGTCAATACTGAACTCTCAACAAGGTCAGATCTCTCAAGTTTCATTATGGCCCAACCAATATTTAAAGGACCTCATTTTTCTCTTTATGCAGGGTTCAGTATGCCATGTTTATGGCTTTGAATGAATTCAAACCAATCTACCTCCGAGGCCCTATTTACACGGGTAAAACAACTATTGTGAAAACCATGTCTGTGAGGCTTGGAAGGCTGCTTGTCTTCCTCAACCTTAAAGGGTCGTTTTGCAACGAGGACATGCTCAACACCCTACAAGGTCTTTGTCAAGCCAACTGTTGGGGCCATTTTGACGGACTTGACTTGCTCAGCTACGACACTTTGTCGATTCTTACAACCCATTTGCAACAGGTATGATTCACAATGCCTAAGCTTTTACACACAAAAAAAAATTGTAACGTGAGAAATTGCTTACAGATTAATGTGGCCCAAAGCATGAACCTGAAGGAGTTCCACTTGGACGGCCACAAAACCCAGCTAGGTCTTCAAACGGGATTTTTCTTCATCAGCCGGATCAATGATACTTTTGAAGCAGGTGCCTAGAAGGAGGCCGCAACTTTAAATTTGGTGAATATTTAAAGATTTAATAATGTAAATCTCAACAGGTGATGCAAAGTCCATGCCAGTCTCGCTATCATCTCAGTTTCGAAGGGTGTGTCTGACAAAGCCAAATCTGTCAACCATTATTCAAGTAAAATGAAATTCTAAGGAATATTTCTAATGACCTCTGAGGCTCTGACACGAGTTATTCTTTAGGCAAATATGATGACTTATGGTTTTGGAACGCCAAAAACTCTCACTGCCTCACTCATGGCCGTCATAGAAACTTTTTATAAAATAGCTCCAAAGGGCTTGGCAAAACTACCCGGCCTCTCACTTGTCCGGCAGGTATAACGTTCAAGAACATCATTTCTGTCGTACCTATTTTTGAATATTCTTTTTGCTCTACCTAGATATTTTCCAACTTACAAACTGACATCGGTTATAACTTGACAAACCTTTCTCAAGCCGTCGTTCGAACCTTCAATAACATCCTGCCCGACGACGACGTCGACATCTGTATGCCTCTCGTAAGAGAGCACTTTCCAGAAACGTCCGGCATCACCTTGACCATGGATCCCGAGGACAAAAAGCAAGACGAAATCTCACCTTTAGTGGAAGAGGTTTATTTGTGCCATTTACTTTATCAAGCTGCCCATAACAACTGTCTTACTTGCATTTTAAAGGTGGGGGCGGAAATTCTGACAAAAAACACTTGGCCGCTAATTGTGGGAAAGCAGTGCTCTGGTAAATCTCGTACTATCCGTTCAGCCATTGAGTGGATCAAAAACAAGGTCTGTCCAGCCTCAAAAATAAATCCCTTTACACCAAAAAAGAGATGAATGTAAGAATTTAATTTTAGAGCAAAAACAACTTTGACTGTGAGGTATGCGAAGTCACCTTGGCCAGTTACTCCGTCACTGAGCTTTTTGGATGGGAAGATGCTCACGGAAAATACAACTTTGGCATTTTAACAAGCTTTTTACAACAGGTGATGAGTTCGATAGACAACTCTAGTATTCAAAGCGTTTGAACCTGTTTTATTTTTCTCCAGACAAAACCATATATAATTGTCCTTCGTGCACCCATGGACAATGAGACTTCCCAGATGTTGTCCAAGATTTGTGACACGGGCTGCTTTGAGACAGATGGTAACCATACCATAGCTGTACCGCAACAGGTAATGCAATCTCACATCTTGTCCAAACTATAACCTAAGAATTTTTTTTAATTAGGTTAACTTTGTGCTCGAGGCTCTAAGTCCTGAGGATGTACCCCCCATTTTGCTTGCCCGTTGTACTATATTCTGCGTAGAAAGGAAACTCACCGCTATTCCAAATCACATCGTAACGGCACTTGCCAAAATCGGTCACCTAAGAGACTCTGCAAAAATTCACGAGGCTTTGAATGCCCTAGTAAGTAAACTTAACTATAAATATCTAGAGTGAATTGTGGCTTTGCGATTCTCGCGAAATTTTTAGATTGAGCCAATCCGATGTTTACCATTTGTTGAAACAGTCAAAAATTTTCCCGGAAATCTGGATCAGGTTAGTAATGAATATCGTGGTTCACTAGGTGATCTCATTTTACTTCGTAGAACTTTTTTAGCTTGTCTCTATTTGCGAGTGCTTCCGATTGGACAGGCACAGCGGCGAAGCCGCTTTGCTCAATGTCATTGTTTTTGCTTTTTGCTGGTCATTCGGAGGGCCCATTCAGGTCAGGCAGTGGAAAAATTTCATTTCAAATTTAAACCGTCTAATTTTAATCCTCACAGATTCTTGAAGAAGTGAAAAAATTCGAATCGATGCTTAGGAATGTTTTAAAGTCTGTGAAAGTTTTCGAATGTGTCAATTTGAACGAAGGAGTCAGTGTTTTCCAGCAAACTTTCAATTTGAAAGAGAAATATTGGGAGGAACTTCCGTCCCCATTTGAAGCAATGTTTCAGATCTGCGAGCTCCTTGCTGCCAAGGAAAGGCCAATTCTTTTGGTTGGGGGATTGGAAACAGGTTTATTGACACAGGCTATACCTTTTTCAATTCACTTTCCCTGAACAAAATTTGTACAACTTTCAAGGAATTTTGTTGGAAACTCTGACCAAAAGATGGTTTGAAACTTTCAAGGATCCAAACTTGGTGAAAATAGTAAATCCTGGGACTCAGATGACAAAGCCCGAACTTGCTGCCGTGCTTACTTCAGGTCTTGTTTCTTTAAAACAACAGACTGCTGTGCCATTCTGTTTTAGCCGACTGGTTTCTTACTTCAGGAATGACGAAACTTGGAGAGCAAACGATTGGCCCCAGCGGAGAGGATCCATTGTTGCTGACGGTCAAGGGGCTGGAGGCTCAGTCCCACCAGCCAAGTGGTTGTCTGTTAACGTTTCTAGGAGACCTGGCAAAAGTCAATTTTCTTTACAGCGAGTCTGAGGGGTTCAAAAAAATCCGATTATCAAAGGTGGCTCTCATCTGTCAACTAGACAGAACAAGGTAAAAAACGCCAGTATCTATGAACCAACAAAAAGTGTCGTGCATTGAACTTCGTTATTAGCAATACCAAAATACTTCATCGATATTATGGAGCCAACTATTTCAACGTGTTTTCGAGCAAAGACTTGAGAGGCATTTCTTCGATGAACGTGTTACAAGCAAGGAGATGTTACGCTCCCTCTACACCAGAGATGATAGTTGAAAAGACCCATGAGATTTACGTACTTTTCAAGGTGGTCATAGTTTTATTGAAGAAAGCTTGAATTCTTTGTAAAAGTTGCACTCTTTTTTTCAAAAGAAATATCTGACTGGTTTGAACATCAATGACCCTGTTGAAATCCTTGGTATAAAAGATTTAGAAAATCTTTTGAGATGCCTTCAAAGTGAAAATTTGGACGAAGCTAAATGGTTTTCAGTTTTTTACCTTCACAACATACGTATACCCTACAAGTTGGCCTCACTCTAATTTTTGTTTGGGTTGAATTAGGTATTCTCTCCTCTACCAAAATTGTATTCTACCAGTTTGGACAGCTGAGGGTCGTGAAAAAGTGAAAGTAAAAATTGCCATTCAAATTTCAATTTTTTCTCTTTTATTCAAAGTATCTATTTATGTCGTTTGGTTGTAGAGCATCTTGACTGAACTGGACATTGATATTGGAAAGCGTGAAAACGAGCCTCTTGAAGCTGGAGGTCAGAATCCGTCAAAGTGTCGAAACCTTGTTCGAACGACATTTGAAATCAAGCATGCAATCAAAGAGAGGCACAAGTTTATAATCGTTGTTGGTCCCCCAGGTAAGAAAACAAGAAGGCACTCTCGAGTAAGGTTATAGTTTGCTACCATAAGACTTGTTTAGGAGCTGGAAAACACACCAGTATCAGAGATGCTTGTAAAGAAAGCGGAGTAGCACTTAGTGACAAGTTGGTGCATCCTTTATTTGTTGATGATTGTATTGAAAAAAACAAGTTCTCTGGAGCCTTCATGGTCAACACGTTGGTATTCTTTCAAAGTAGCTGCAATGCGTTTGAAAAGTTTGCTGCAAAACTTCAGGCTTTTGCGAAAACAAAATCTGTAATATTTTAATTACGACCTTAATTAATAATTCAAAACTTCAATCTCAATATCCCGCCAGGTTACTTTTTTCTTGGCTATTTCTACGCAAGACTTTGAAGTTGAAAGGCTTGCAACACTACTCTTGACTTTTAGGTGTTGAGAATTCGCATGAACTTTTCGTATTTTTTGTGCTCAATAACCTTTTTTCCTCTAGACGTCAAGACTCAGCCATAATAGGCATGACTGATTGGTCGGAGGACGAGCTGTCATTTGGCGAAGGTGGGGGTCGTGATATCCTCCTCAAAATTCATATGAACATGAAAAAGTTTTGTCTTGAAAGAAGTTCCAAAGTCACACCGACTCCAGCAATGTTGAGGCTAGCCTGTTTGGTGACTGACTCAAGGCTCAAGACAAAATTTACCATAATAAAACAGCAACTGACTGTGATGGATTCTGTCTTGAATAAACTCGACACTTTAGATAATTTGGTCAGAAAAATGTCAATGAAGTTGGCTTTCGTTATGATTTCTGTCAAATCTGTTATTCTAGGTTGATACTTCAAGTTCGGAACTCTCAAAGATAGAAAGTGAAATGAGCCAGTTGGAGGAAAACCACATGCAGAATTCTCTGGACGTTGAAACCAATCTGATGGCACTAGAAAATACTTTAGAGCAAATAGAATCTCTGGCCTCCCAAATTCCTGATTTTCAAAGACAAGTTGGTTTATATATTTTTTGGTATTGCTCGCTCTCTCTTTTCAATTTACCATTTGAAACAAAGGTCGAGGTCCGTCGTCACGACCTTCAGGCCAGCACTTCGAAACGTCACTCTGTTTTCTCTAGGGCAGTAGAAGTTCTTCAGGTTAAAATTTATAAGATCTGAGCTATATTTTTCATTTCAAATAAAAAGAGCTTATTTAACAGGGTTTTAGTAATAAAGACATTGAGAAATTCTGCTCTCGATCAATTGTCCCAATAGAAATTGAGCTCGTGTGTTCCATGATTCTTGCAATTACAGAAGGAACCAGACAGCAGGACCCCTCGGCTGATACCTCATACATCTGGTAACTTGCTGATATTTAGTACAGCCTGCATGTGGTAAATAAATTTATTTTTTAAAGGCCACACTTTAAAAGTTTATTGGTCGACGAGGAGTGGAGGAGGCAATTTTTCGAAATCGACCCAGAAAGACATGGTAAAGTGACATCCTTTCAAATTGAAAGGAAAATGGTTTCATTTAGACGAATGGGGCTGAAAAGGTCCCAACTAGCAGAAGATCAAATTGCTGACGCCTTGTTAGGTGAATCAAAAGACAAACATTTTCATTTCTTTTTTATACATACCTTATATCATTCTTTTAGAGTACTGCGAGGGGTTTCTTGAAATCATAAATACTGTAGATGAACGGATAGAATTAGAGAGTCGGCTTAAAGTTTACCAGGAAATGTACGCCAATATGAACGGGGAAATGGAAAGGCTGAAGACAAATCAGACAAAGCTTAACAACCAAGTATATTTTACAAGTTTTTGTCGGTTCATAGGTTTTAATTTTTTGCATTCTTAGCTTTCAAGCTTGAAAGAAGAGGGATCATTCTTAGTGTCGAAAATGGACTCACTTAAGAAATACATAGAAGTTCGTCAGTCTAAACTCAAGATAGCTTTGGAAATTAAAAATTCCCTCGAGTCTCAAAGGCAATCCTGGAATGCAAAAAGAAATGCTCTCATCACCGACGAAGAGAGTCTTGAGGAGCGTGAAATTGTGACAGTTGCGGCATCTGTCTATCTTGCAGAAATTCCTCACTTCAGGTTTATTGTGGCATTTTATCGCTTCATCTTTAAAGCATAAAAGCATAAAAGTCTTCTGATTAACTTCATTATAGAAGACAAGAAGCTCTTGAAAATATTCTGACAAGTTTGCAACAACCGAAGTTTAGTTACGAGCATTTGGTGAGATATGAGGAAGTCTAGTAGACTTTGTTTGGTCGCTCAAATAAAAGACTCAATATTATTTCAGTCAAAGATTTTTGATCCGTGCTACGATGATAATTTGATCGCCTCTTGCCACCTGTCCGGTTGGAAAGAGGGTCTGGTAATGAAAATTGTCTTTACACTTATGCTGCAAATGCTTCACCTTATTTAGCTTTTTATAGATAAAACGTCTCTGCGTGGTTTACGATCCCCACAATTTTCTTCCAACAATTTTTCGAAACAAGCAATTTCAATTGCATTATATCGAGAATATTGACGATATGGAGGGTGTGCGAGAAACTGTAGAAGGATGTTCAGACGATGACATTGTGATTTTTAATTTTGGCTCAAATACTCACCTTCTCTTTGATGTAGTATCTGCCCTAAAAAAGATTGCAACACGAAAAATGTCAATTTTCTTAGCCTTATCATCATGGGCTCCTTATCCTACCAGGTCAGACAACTTTTCAAAGTAATTATATAAAGTATTCAATATCATTTATGCTAATTCAGGACAACTTTTATAAATTTGGAAATGACTGGAAAGGAGCTTCGTCGGCTTTGCTACTCTCTATTTACTGAAGACAAGAAAGAAATAATATCAGAGGAAAGTTCCTAAAGTATGAAGATTTTTCAAATAAATGTTTTTAGCTATATTTCTCTTACCTACAGACGGTTCTGTCTAAAGATGACGAGGATGATCTTCGGCAAAGTGAAGACCAATTAGTCGAAAAGCTTACCACTGCATCTGATCTCATGGAAATCCATCAAGACGTCTTAGAAATTATGGATAAGATCAAGTACCTAATATATTTGCTTTTCTTCTTGCAGTCTGAGATGGACAACATTATTTTCGACAAACTTTAGGAGTGCCCAATCTAAAAGGAAATCGTCTCTCGCGATCCAAGACACCACCATGGAAGATCGGGAAAGTCCTGCCCGTTCTGCCCTTTTCCCAACTGCAGTCCTCTCAGCATGTTGTGATTTAGCAACTCTCTTAAACCATCCATTCACCTCACTCACTCAATTTGTAGAATTTGTAAAAGGGTTACTCTCCGATGAGTCAAAGACTCTAGAAGAGGCACATGAAATAATTTTTCACAGATATTGTCTAGCATATGCAAACAATAATCAGCTTTTTTTCCAGGTTTGTTTTTCGGTTTCAAAAAAAATTTCGACAGGATTTCCAAAGTATCTTTTTTCAGACAATGGTCACTGTTCATTTACAAATTTTGAATGGAGAATTAACAGATGCCGAGTACTCAGAGTTCATAGCAATCATAGTCAACGATGGAGATGTCGAGTCTGACGAAATTAAAACCGATCCAGGAGAAATGTACCGAATCGAAACACCAGACTGGATAAGAGACCACAAACGATGGCAAAAGCTGCTCTTTTTCTTATCAGAATCCACCTTAAAAAAAGTTCAATACAGTTTTGAGGTAAAAATATCGGTGAAGTCTTTTTTTGTTCAATTTCTTATGATTTGAACCAGACATTCGATTGGAAATCATGGTACACAACCTCAGACTCAGCTGACATGTGCGAGTTTGAAAGTGGAAATTTCACATCTCTTTTGATAGCAACACTTCTCAGGCCAGATCATCTCACTTTACACCTTCAAAATTACATAAAGACTGCCAGTGATGTCATGACAGAGCCTTCCACGATCTGCCTTGATTATGTCCATTCGTTTTCTGTAAGTTTAAGCTGAGTTACGGAAAAAATTACGTTTAATGATTATTATTTCTAAGTCATCAACAACACCAATCCTTCTGTATATCGACCCGACTTGTGCTGAAGATCCTACATTCCACTTAAAGCAGCTAGCAGACGTTCAGGGGATTGCCAGTACAAAAGTGAAGTACATGGCCCTGGGTGCAGACAATGGACTCGTAGCAACAGACCTTTTAGACACTGCTTTCATTAGAGGCCAGGTAAATCTGATAAAGAGTGAAAATTCACTGACAATTGCGTCATTGCCTTTTTCTTTTAGTGGCTCATTTTTCAAAACCTCCAACTCGTACCCAATGTCATTGTAGCGTTGCAAGTAAAAGCACAAATGAAAAATATTTTTAGATTCAATAGTGTTAGCTTATTTTTTCCCATCTTAGAGACGAATCGACGAGGCCAATGATATTCATGACGACTTCCGGTTATGGTTTACGTGGCAGAATGATTGTCTACCCCAGCTTCAGTTGCTTCAGAAGAGCATTATTATTCATTGTCAGCCAGTGAGGGCACTACGATATCATTCGAATCTTTATATTTATAGGTATATCAGATCTCCAAATAGTATTAATTTTCAATTGTTTCAGTTCAAAATGCAAAAATTACGATAATTTCAGCTTAGAAGAGAAAATCTTTGCCGTTGATAACCTCAGAAGAAATCTTATGACTGTTCTCACGATGTTACACAGAAATTGGGATTACAGACAGGTTATTTTGAAAAAACAGCATAAATAGTTTACCAATCAATTTTTTCACTTTTCAAATCTAGGAGTTTGTTAATTTCTATTGGCATGCTCCTTTCCACCTTCACAGCACACGTGTGCTTCATGACGCTGATGATCATCTTGATTTGTTAAAGTTAGTGTCATTATACTTTATTTTCGGTTTTACTATTACAAGAACATTTGATTCACCTAAAAAAGCTGTTTTTCTTCAAAGGCAATTTGGTTCAGATGGTCGACGCTTAATAACGGATGAACAGCTTCATAACAGGTAAAGTGTTTGTTGGCTTCAAGTGGAGTGTATTGATATTAAGTTATTAAAGAGAAGAATTGAAACAAAGAACTTTTCTGCTAGGCTTACTCAGTTTCTCTCGTTTCTCTACTCGAATTATATAATGGATGAGCGAGATCTTTCTAACATAGAGGTCGATGTAAACGATGCTCTCCTCACCCTGATTGTAGATCAGGTAGTGTTACAGTTTTACAGTTCGCAAAATCTCTTCTTGATTTGCTGTTTCTTTTTGTATTAGATTGCCACTACAAAATGTGATCCAGAGATGCTAAAAACTGAACTTTGCCAGAGCCTGTTGCCAATAAGGTTTGAATATAGATTTAATGAAAGAAACTTTAGATAGTCAAACTTGTTTTCAGGAAAGCTGGTGGAAATATTTTCACCACCCTTGGGGTTATAAAGAGCGTTGACATTGTTTACATTAAGAACAAATCTATTGACCTTGCCAGGAATTTCCAAGATTTGGGAAGCAAAATCGAAGGTATGAAGTCGCGGTCTGTTTTCATTTGTGAATTTAAATTTTGAAATGAATTACAATTTGGAAACCTAAAGCAGTTCAGATTACTCATCAAGAGCTGAATATTCTTGACAAAGTTGTCATGCTGCAAGGTCAGGTCGAAAAGTTCCACAACGTTGATTACAGCGAGGATACCATTTACAAGTTGGTCAAAAATAATTTTTAGTAGGAGTTTATTATTATCTCAGTTTTTTCATGTTTCAGAGAGAGTTCCGATAAACTCGCAATTATATGTGAGAAGAAAGAGTTTTTCGAATCGATTAGTCTTCTTTTACAAGAAATCAAAAGTGAATTGGTAAGGATTAAACTTGTCAAGGTTTTTTAAATGATGTTTTGTACCGTTGAGCAAAACTTTTCAGGAGTCTGCAAATATTCCTCAATGGAAAAAAGAAGTTTGTCACAAGTGCAATAACCCTAGGACACCTTCGGCTTGGATTCAAAGGTCTTGTTAAGTGTTGTTTGCTTTATTGCCAAACCAATTTTATCATAACCATACTTTATTATCCATCAGATCAGGAGTATTTGAAAAGTGCCTAAAGAAATGGCTAACACAAGTAGATATTAAAATCAGGTTTATCCTTTTACACTTCCACAATTACGTCGTACACTTAATTGACTTTTTTTAAATCAAATTTCAGAAAATTCCTTGGAGGAATCGAACCTCTGGATCTAGGTTGGCTCTTTCATCCGCAGCGGTACTTAACTGCTGTATCAATACGTCAAGTTATAAGCTCAAACCTTGGCACTGCTAAAACTGAGATAATAATTACTTTAAGTGGAATAAGTGACATTTCAGAATTAAAAGAGGTATGACAGTCTTGTCTTAGAGAAGGCCTTTTTCAGACACTTTTATTTTTACCTTTTAGGGTTTGCATGCTGGTTGTTACTCTACAGGCATATATCTCTACGGAGCTACTTGGAATGACATTAATGAGGGACCAGTGCCTAACACAGAAAACCAAACTTCTGTGATACAGAACTTAGGTATTGTGAGTCTTATACCGATAGAGAGCGACAAACTCAAGGTGGGTCACTATGCCAAAATTCCATTACATCGACACTTGGGAGTCGATACAGCAGAGCCAACTTTCATTGAGTTTTTAAAGGTCAAGGTGAAAAGACCATTGCCAACGACATTAGGCATCAAATTTCTGTTGTCTGACAATACTTGATAATATCAGTTAATTCTCTTTCAACTTTATTTAATTAAAGTTGACCATCCAACAATAATGAGACTCTAAAAGAACAACGTTTTTTTATGAAATACCACAGAGAACTTAATCATAACATAAAATGTGAAACAAAAATGCTTCTTTTCAAGCTTAAAAATTTACTTAATTAAGAAATGTAAGTTAAATTTGTTTTTGTATCTTATTATGCCTTAAGTAATAATTGGGCATGCAGGAAGAGAGAGTTTTGAGCTTAGGCATGCATTGGATAAATTTCTTATTTTTTGCCTGGAGGGTTGTTTGGTGCAGATTGCTCTGGAATTTCTATAAAATTTTGATTATTTTCATTGCTTTTAAGAGAGCATAAAATGAATCCTTCGACTAGCGTAGAAATGATAAACTCTTAAATGGATCTGGTTGCAAATCAAAAATGAAATTCTAAGAACTTTCAACGCATGTTGAAATCTTGAGATTAATTATGCATTTGTTTCGTCGACTTGATGAATGAATTTTTTTGAGATTGGTTGAGATATTACGTCCCCATGGCAAGTCCGAATCTAGAGGATTGTTCGATCATTATTTTCACGTGGTTAACTTATCCAACTGGAATCGTCTGAATGCTAAAAAAATGATTGGATAATTGTTTAATTACCTGGTAAAGGTATTTGTATTTTCGTTGCTTCCTCTCTTCTCGAGATTCGTGCTTCGATGCTGGCTTTCTTGTTGGAAATTGCTCGTGAAAAATTCCGCTTCCGGTAACGATTAATTGTGTAACTACGCCTGAATTTTTTCAAGACAAAAAAGGAAAGGTTAAACTTTAAGTTTAGTTAGACATTTATCTGAATTTACCCAAAACAAGTGTCAGAGGCCACGATGCTAATATTCCCCATGAAAACCAACAAGGGTCGGGGGATTCTTTGACTCTGACTCGATCCCAAACCCAAGCAAGCATAACCGAATTCTCGATGAAAAAGTCAAAGCCTACATAAAAAGAATTAACCATCTGTGGAGGGGTCAACAAATAACACTACCTACCTGTGGCCATGATTGCACCACCGTAAAATGCTGAGCAGAATATGGTGAGACTTTTCTAAAATAAAGTGATTTTGAGTTAATTTCGGTAAAAAAAACCTTTGATGCAAAGCTTTACTTGGAAGTAGAGGTTGAAAAGAGCCATCAGAAGTCCTGTGGAGAGTAGAATTCCAACAGATACCCAAGGGCTGGAGATCAAGTTCCATGGTTCCATTGCACACAACGCAACAATGCCAGCTAGGAGACCGCCGTGAAATCCAAGCATAAAAAGGCCAACATATTGCACAAGCAAAGTGATGAGGCCGAACAAAATGCCCGCAAGAACAGCGATCAAGACGTTCGTCCACATCTGGAGAACATTTTCTTCTAAGCAAATAAGATACACCAAGATGGATCCGAAAATGAAACCAGTGAAGAACATAATTGCCTGTATCAAGAATGATATGTAATTGTCTCGAAACTTTTATTCACTCGTAGGAATTGATACCTTAAAACAACGGTAGCCGAAAAATGCACAGAAAATTCCAAACATGAAGTAGAGGGCACAAATAGCAGCAGTAACTACGTTATAATCTGCAGACTGATAAAATACGAATTCTTAAGTAGGTAAAGTTTAGTGCGAAACCTAACCAAGATATATTTGTCATGCCTGAAAAAAGGGTGGTGGGAACGTGCAGTTGTCTGGCATTCCAGTCGGAACAATGGTTGGTTGAAAACCTAGAAAGTAAACATACAACGATTCTTCGAGATTTTCTTTCAAGCTAATGGTGGCAATAATTGAAGGTCTACCTGTTTCACCATCCCTCCCCGTTTCAGTAGTTGCTACTGACAGATTTGGAGGTTCATCGTAGAGCTCACTGATTCCTTCTAAGTTTGCCATTTGAGTAATCCTAAGTCAAATTAACTGTGTCTATAATTAATGCTCTAGAAAAATGACAGATAAGTGAGCTTACCTTCAAAATTAGCCTTCAATGAAATAAAGAACCCCAACTTGAATCATTGCAGCTTTGGAAAAGAGTGATCCTTTCATGAGTTTTACAGCTGCATAATTTATCTTGAAGGTGTTTTAAAATGAGTTATAATTTTTTATGGCAACAAAGAATGCCCCAGTAGAGTTATTGTTTTTGTTGTCAGAGTCAGACAGCAGCTTTTTTTGTTGTACCATACTGACCTGAGTTCTGTCACACCGCATGCACTTACATGCACCAAAGGATCTTCAACTCACTTGATCACCTAAGAGCTACTATTTCAAGACAAGCAGTGTTAGTGGAACTTTAGAGCTGAGAACTGCAAAAATAAGTATCAAATAACGTTACAGTGACTAAAGAGTCTTTTTATGAATTCACTAAAACTAGTAAGCAAAACAGATGCGTTGCCACAGATGTCTATTTATACATAAAACCAAAGGATCGATTTTTATTTGTGAAATAAGCTGAGTCTTTTCACAAAAAAAGATTTATTTTTGTTTTAAATCGTGAGAGAAATCAATGCTGAGGTTGTGCGATTTCATCAAATTTGTTTAGCTTTTTATACTTACATTTTAGCAGCCATTCCATTCTTCAGTGTTGATAAATTTTTCAGATCTTACTGCTTACTGAAGTACCACTTATTGTAGATTTGTAGTGCAAAATATAAAAAAGGGAGGGTTCTAAAGTACCATTCACGTCATGTCTCCCAAGCTATCCTCCTTCTTTCTGTCAACGTTAAAGGTGAGCAACAAATTGCATGATTTAATTTTAATATCAAAAAGCAACTTTTTATCTTAATTAACGTAATTTAAAAATTTTAGGCAGTCAATCCCCACATTCCTATGATAAAGTTTCGGAAAGGTGGAATCAGCAAAGTTCAGGCTTCAATTCCAGTGATAGATCAGATCGTCGTCACGAAGTAATTTTTAACCAATACTCACCGAAACGTCTGTAAAACCTTTAAATTTTGTTAGCGTCAATAAGGTTGAGACAGTTTTGGCAGCACCATCTTCCTCATTCAAGATTGCCCAGTCAGAATCCCTAGAATGGTGGCAGTTACCTGAGAAATACAAACGAAGGAAAATAGATGACTCTGAATGTGACTTTATAAATGTGAGTGGGGTTTTTGTGAGAGTCATAATTTACAGAAAAAATAATCAGGCCATTTAAAAATCACATTTTGTCTCTTTTTTAGAGTGGAGGAAGCGACACCATTTTTAATTAGTATTCACGCTTTGAAATTGATTTAAAAATATATTAGTTGCGACTTAGGTCGCTGCAGTCAAAAAATAAACCTGCAAAAAATTAAAAAGCTAATTAGTAAAAAAATACGAACACTTATTCCCCTCAACGACGTTTACAGAGGTTCGGAAACTTCGAATCAAATTTGAATGTTGGATGGAACGAGCAAAGACTGTCAAAGAAAAAACTGTCTTAAAATCAAACATTCTGTGTGAATTTATATAACCAAGCATCCCATTTTTTCCTAACCCACTTTTTTCAAATAGATGGTCAATGTAGTATTGGCACCACAATCCTACCATTGCTAAATAATGATAATTATTTTTTACTAATTAAAGTTGTGAATACGGTACAATACTTACAGACTTTTTTAAAAGTTTAACTGACAGTTTAAGTTAGGCTTCAGCAGGATTTTATTCAAAGGTCAATGATGATCAAAATATTTCTAGAGACAGGTTATTTAAAGCTCGAAATTTTACTTTATACATAAATAGTTTAATTAAGGTTGCTTTGCATTGCAGCTGTGGGTGTTAAACGTGTTCATCCTCTGACTAGAATGGTAACAATCAACCTTCTTGATTCCCCTGGAGCTGTGCTGTGGATCACCTTTGAATCCCAATGGCAGCTGTTTGCACTGACCTTTCAGATTCTCTTTTGGAAAAATTTGCCAACAGCAGGTTCCTGAATTTTCCATAAGGAATATCTCACTTTCTGAAAAAAAGGATT
>Ga0194133_10005095_pt1 | contig 16977 bp, 12 predicted proteins | sample TA2KigOf40mmetaG_FD_155448 | JGI IMG/M metagenome (GOLD analysis project Ga0194133, IMG submission 155448) | Freshwater microbial communities from Lake Tanganyika, Tanzania - TA2015055 Kigoma Offshore 40m | ecosystem: Environmental > Aquatic > Freshwater > Lake | place: Tanzania: Lake... | reverse complement strand
AGATCTCCCCCAGAATCGAATCAACTTGTCCGTTCGATGAATATGGGTGCCAAAGGGTTAGATCAGAAGCCAGAAAACTCAAACTTCTGGTGAGTTATTTATTTAAAGATTGTATGAAAACATTTTGTTGATTCTAATTATTTTTTCAAGGTCTGATGATGGACCTGGACAAGTTCAGGATGAGACAAATGAAGTGTCCCAAACAAAGTATGATCTGCTTGTATTTGATAAAAAGTGGTTGTTGATGATCAATTCATTTAACTTTAGGTCTGGCTCTATTGACACTGAATCACGCGTTGGAATCACACCCTCGGGTTCTTCTTGCTTTGGAGAAGAAGATTCTGACTCAGATGTTGTTGGAGAGGCTGACTTTGAGTCTTTTTCCGGGACAGATGAGGAAAGCGAATCTGCAGCAAATTCTACACTGGATACTAGCGGGGGGTAGGTTTTACACTATGTACTAGTAGCAACTCAAGGTCATTTTCACTTAGCAAGTGAGCTAAAACCGGTTACATTGATTCTTTAAGTCTTAGAAAAGTAGTTTTAGACTAGAAACATATCAGTTTCTCGTTTGGGAATCTTTATACAAGATTCTGGATTTGAGTTGTGAAAACAAATTGTTTTACATGCTATTTAATATTTTCAGCACCCAAGATGGTTTTTGGGGTGGCAAGTCTAACTTCACGAAGACAAAATCTCTTAGAGAAAAGTTACGCGATTCAAGGCCTTGGACAACTCTGAGGCGTTCAGCTGAAAAAGAAATCACCCAAGTGCCACAGATGCAACAAAGTCCTCAGGCCACTCTCCAACAACAAGTTTCACAAACAAGTCCTCACCCTGAACCAAATCAAGCAGAGAGCAAACTGTCCAGATTATTCTCACTCAGAAGATCTATTGGGCCCAGTAAGTATTCTATTTTTTAAACATAAATGTTATGATGTTGATGCCATAATATTTTGTCTATCCTTAACTAGGCAACAACCCCTTTGATGCGAACAAGTCTGCAATGCCTCGCCTTGCTGAAGAAGAAGAACAGATGACCAACGGATCAAATACAGCTCCTCTTTCACGGAGACAGCAACCCCCTACTTTATCCCCAATGCCATCAGGTCTGACCCCTGAGCAGTTGAAGCGTCGTCACATTGTTGCATCGCTTGTACACAGTGAGAACAATTACGTCTCATCCCTTCTTAGGCTAGTCAATGTAAGTTATTCATCACAACTAACCCTGTAAAATTAATTATTCTATCAACACAAGGTGATTTTTTTCAGGATTACAAGAAACCCTTAGAGGAGAGCAGCCCTCCAATTTTAAGTACCAATAAAGTTCAACTACTTTTTCATCGAGTGCCAGAAATTTTGGAATGCCACTCACTCTTTCGGTACAACATTTTTGTGTCAATTATGAGATCAATCCTTTTGCAATGTTTTTTTTCAGAATTGCACTCTCAGATGCCATAAAAAATTGGGACCGTGATGAAAAAATTGGAGATGTTTTTGTAGCATCTTTCTCCAAGGCTGTGGTTCTCGAAATCTACTCTGAATTTATCAATAACTTTACTGCAGCCATGGAGTGTGCCAAGCAAGAGTCAAAAAGGAAATCAGCCCTGGCAGATTTTTTAAAAGTGAAGCAAGTAAGATATAGAAAATGAAAGAACAAAGCTGTGGTACTGGTTCAAGCACCACATTTATTTTAATAGATTACTGCCCACGACCGTGTTTCATTCTTTGGTCTCATGGTAAAGCCTGTTCAACGATTCCCACAGTTCATTTTACTCCTCCAAGATTTACTGAAAGAGACACCACCAGGACACTCAGACCGAATGGCTCTTCAGGTGAAGATTTCATTTACAGTCTTAAATAATGGCATGAAAGCTCACAAAAAAAATTCTCATGGTGAATTCTAGTTGGCCTTAACAACGCTGGAATCTTTGGCTGAAATGTTGAATGAGAGGAAGAGAGAGGCCGAGCAGTATGCAGCATTTAGAGATAAAATGAGAAATATCTCTGGGAAATTTCCCCCTACTAAGGCACAACAGTTTTCTGGTGAATGGGAAATGCACATAACTTTTTAAAATGATAATTCAATTTTTTTTATTCACTTTGATTTTAGGCTCATCATATCATTCTCTCTCTGGCTATGATAATTCCATACCATTTAGCAGCCAGGGTAACAATGGAAACAGTCACTCAAATGGAGCTACACATCATGTTGGATCAAGGTTTCTTTTACGAGAGGATGATATGACTCAGCTGGAGTTCAATACTGCTGGATTGGTGGCCAGGTCGAAGCAGAGAAGACTTCTTTTACTAAATGATCTCTTGGTAACAAAAATGTTTTCAATCATCTGGAATGACCTAAAAATTATTAATCATTTATGAAAAGGTCTGTGCCACTGTCAATGGGCGAACTTCAGAGGTAGAGTTTGGAGGTGGAAGTAGCCATCTCACTGGGTATGCCAATGAAAGGTTATCGCTGAAGTGGGCAGTACCAGTCAATGATGTGGAACTCATTGGTGAGAAATATTTGAAGTAAAGGCCTTTACATGAAGTAATGTCAATAACTTTATACAACAGACGGTGCAGCAGGAGGCACTCTAGCTCGTGTTCTAGGTGCTGGAGGAAGCTCTGGTTTTGGCGTGGGTGCCACTGCAAAACGATCAAGCTTAACTAGAAGTGTCACTCCGAATCACCTCGGATTGTCTAGTCTTACATTAAGTAGTACTGGTAGTGTCACTGGACCAAGTCAAGTAAGAAAACAATATTGACTTTGCAATTTTTTTAGCAAATTTTCAATCATTTTTGTAACCAGCATGACAGTGGTCAGGCTGAAAACCTGGCCCAGGATATGAGTGACCTGATGCATGACTTTGACGTTGTCTCAAGAATTTCTTCCTTAATTGGAACTTTGAAAGGGCGATACGAGGTAAAATTTAGTGGTTTGCTCTTGATTTCAAACCCCTTTAATGCAAGGCCATCCTTTTAGACTCTCTCTACAGTCGTAACATCTCAGATTATGGCTGAAATCCAGCGCTCTATTCGACAGAAAGACGAGGAAATGTCATGGCTAGATGCCTGTTGCTTGCACTTTTCAATTAAGGGCAAAGCAAAAACTGAATCTTATACTTTTCAAACTAGGGATCCAAATGTGAAAAAAGAGTGGATTGTTGGTAAATTATCTGCCATTGAGTAGAGAAGTGCATGAAAATGTTTTACTCTAACTGAACTAAAATTTTCAGAGCTTCGCCTTGCTCAACTTGCTTTAGATCCAAATAACTCACCAGGATGGGATGTTCTTGAACAGGTATTAACTTTCATTGGGCATTTGAAAAAGTTACCAATTAATAATCATCAATAATAATTGCAGGAGAGAAGTGTCTCAACAAAGATGCCACTCTTTGTGAAATCCCATCTTGTACTACAGTGTCCTCGTCGACCAACTGAGGTCACTTGTGCAACATCATATACTTTACTGATTAAGACACCTACAAGGGCCCATAGACCTCAAACGTAATTTAGCTAAAAAAATTATAAATCTAAGTTTTGAAAGCTAAAGGAAGCTTTTGTCCTGAAGGTACATATGGGCAAATGCAACTGATGGTACAAACAGCTACCTTCGCATATTTAGTTCTTTCACCCAACACTCTGGAATGAAGGAAATGGGTACCCTGTCACTTTCGGACACCGAAGTTAAGGCAATACAGTATGTTCCAGGCATTTATGGAGGAACCCCCGGCCCTGATAATGATCCCCTCAAAGGGGATCTTGTTTGGGTTGGCACAGACGCTAAGAGGTATGATTAAAGCTTAAATTGCCTTTAATTTGAATAGTTGAAATCAACCCTAAATTACTTTTTCTAGAATCACTATTTATTCAGCTGTTGATCCAGACCGTGGCACAGAAATCGCTGTTGCACAAGTTCCAGGTTTGATTGCTAAAATGCCAACATTTTTATATAGCATGTTGTCACAGTAACCTTTCTTGTTATCTTTTAAGGTGATATCTTATGTATGCAATATCATTGCGATGCTGTCTGGGTAGGACTTTCGAATGGAAAGCTTGCTGTATTCAGAAGAAATTTGATGACTCTCGCTTGGGATCCATCAAGTGTTCAGACTCTGTCTTTAGGAATAGATCCAGTAGTTTGTCTCCTACCCTTTAGAAATGCCGGCAAGTTACAGGGATCTAATTTTTCAGCAAAAAAAGTGAGATAATCATTATATTTCAACAGGCCTTTACGCTGCTTGTGGCAAGCAAGTCTGTGTCGTTGATGGGAGCAGCAATGAAACTTTAAAGAGCTTCACAGTCCAGCCCAGAAATTGCACTAATGGGTCTGGATCCTCTGGAAAAGGATCGGAGCAGCAATTTTTTGTTCATCAGGTCACAAAAATCAAATGTAAATTTTCTGTTCTGCCAACTTGAACTTTTTTATGTTCTTATAGTTGGCCCAATCTGGTGTTGGCCTCTGGGTTGCCTTGCGCAATTCATCAACCATTTGCTTGTACCACACAGAAACCTTCAGACATTTACAGGTCTTGATTTAAGCTTTTGAAAATTTTAACTAAAGAAACAAAAATATCCTCAAGTTCTGTACTTTTAGGACATCAACATTGCATCAAATGTGTCACGTGTTTTAGCAGCTCGTTATGTAAGCCAGCCTCAAAGAAATATCCACGTGACAGCTCTGCTGGCCTCTCGTGGTCTTTTATGGGTTGGCACCAATGTGGGCATTGCTCTCACTGTACCACTGCCACGTCTTGAGGGTGTACCAATTATTAGTGGCCGTGCAAATATATCATACCATGCCCACTATGGAAGTGTCACCTTTTTTCTGAATATCAACTCCAAAGTTGAAGCTCCTTCACTTCTCCTTCCTCACTCTCTAAATGACGGTCCTAATGAAAGTGTAAACCATGACAACAACTGCACAGTTTTGCCACAGGCTCCTGTAGATGACACCCATATGATTAGAGAAGAAAGTGAGAGAGATTCATCGGACGACGAGGACCCACTGGAAGTTAATGAAGACCAGAAAAACACGCTGAAGAAGAAATACTCAGACAGTGTTTTGCCGAATTCGCCAGGTGAGTTTTGTTGCAAAAACCTTGTCCCAATGAAAAATTAAATAATATTTGTTAAAATTGGAAAATCTTTCTTTTCCAGAAAAAAATATCAGTGGAAGTGGCCCACCTCAACAAGGCAGCACAAAGCTTAAATACAGAAACAGTAGTCCAGGTGTAGTAAGAAGACCAAGGACTGTTGCACCCAGTTCCAATGCATCAAGGTTAACTTTTTTTGATTATTTTCTCTACCTCAGAATGAAAGTTTGAAGCTCATTTTTGTTTTCAGGCGTGCAAGTAAAACTCTCCCCAGAGGTTTCAGCTTAAACAATGGGGATATTCCAAGCAATGAATGTGATGTTTACGGATTGTATGGGGAGCTTTTAAATGTCAGGAACTATGACTTTGATTCTGGGGAGCTTGATAAGCAGGGAGATGATCTGAGAAAGTCTGATCCTGAACTTTCAACTCTTCCATATCGCGTTTCCACCCTTGACCGCCGTGTATTCATGAAGACAAGTAGGCCAAGATCTCTTGACATGTCTTCATGGAGCATGGATAGCAGAGGATCATCTGGGCAGACAACTAGGTAGATGCTAAAAACTTTTTTCACTGAGAATCAAGTTAAAAAGTAATTTTCTTACAGCTCTAGTGAGGCAGGAAGTGAGAGACCCTCCCCCAATGTCAGCAGAAATGCATCCTTCCAATCAAATTCTCCTGCAACTGTCTCCTCATCATCACAGGCAGCTTCTTCAGGCCCTGCATCAATCAATTCTGTTGCTTCATCTACAGCTTCATCCACCACCTCAACTGGCTCACAGTTACAACCACAAATCCAATCCCACTCATCCAAACAGCTACAAAAAGTGCCAAACAGACCAAAATTAGACAATCCCAAAACTGTTACTACTTTGATGGGTGGGAGAGGTTACATTAATTGGCGAAGATCTCAGGCATGAAATTACTTTATATAAAGATTTTTTTGAGTACCTAACTTACCCTTTTTCAGGTTGAGAAGCAGAAGACCTCAGCATTGGCACAGATCAACAACTGTGATGCCTTCCTTGTTATCTGGGAGATGAAGCTATAAACTTTAAACCATTTTCTGTGTTTTCAATTCAAATTCGTCCAGTTGAGATTCGCATCGTCTTTGACCTCCATTGAATTTTTTCTACTCAACGAAAAATGGCCTTTAAATAATATCCTGAAACAAAAAAAAATTAGAAAGTTGACCCGGAGACTTATTTTATCACTTCTTGAGAAAATAATATTTATATATATTTGTTTGATTTATATAGAACACATTTATGCATCTTTTCCAAATTTTCCCCTCAGATTTAGTTTCTTAGACAAATGCTCTTTTTTTAGTTTATCTGTTTAACTTTTCTGTCCGATTCTGTGATATTTACATTTATATATTTCCTTTGTTTATTTTATCTAAGCCAAAATCAAACCTCACAAATGTTTTTGAAAGAATAAAAATTGCTTGGACCTCTTTTAGTTGTATTTTTAATGTTGGACCTAAATTTTTACCCCATCTTTAAACCTTTTTTCAATGAGTTCCCTGCATCCGATAGGGTTGCAAGTGCCAGGGTCTCACCATCTAAAATCTGTCTTTTTGGGATGAATTGGAGGGACTTTTCTTCAAACTTTTTGGTGAACTCTCAGCTATTTCCTTTCCACAACTAGTACTTGAGTGAGGAATCTGAGGGTCTCCAGATCACCACTGGTTGTAGAGAAGAAGTTCGCACCATTTTAACAATCTGCTCGTAGCCAAACCCAGATTAGAGTTGGGTAACTTTTCCCTCACAAGTTTTTTGTGAGGGGGGCAGAGAGGAAAAAACCCATTTAAATTCTGAAATCTAACAAAATTATCTATTTATTAATTTATTTTGCACTAGCTATGGGTACTCAGTAGACCTCTGCTATACCCCAGTTCCTTTATACTCACCGGTCGGTGTGAAATCCAGGAATTAATGGGGCTGGTGCTTTATTTAGTGCAGTTTTAGTGCCGAGCTGGGTCTTCACTCAACTCTACACCTTGCCCTGCCTTGGACTCAACTGCACTTTTTATTATCACTACTAGCAGTTCAAGAGCAGCTAGGCTTCCCCCCTGGCTTCAGCACCGCACCCCCTATTATGCTCATGTGAGAGAACACATATTTTATCTTCTTCTACCTATATATATGTAGATGGGACAAACAATCCAAAAATACCAACACATGAACTTTTTCCACTAAAAGTCTTTTTCCCAAAATCCTCATAAAATTCAATCATCAATTCCCTATCTGATCCAATGACAAGCAACCATCATTTTTTATCCGCAGTTGCCTCTTCTTAAAAAATAGCCATGTGCTTTCCCTTAACTTTATGCAAAATTATGGCAACTCCTCAGCAATACAATTTCAACCCTTTCTTTTATCCTAACCAGCAAGCGGAATGCCTGAATACGAAAGTATAAAAGTTAGACCTCTTTTAGACTGGTTATGAGAGTTTACCATCGCCCTTTGCCATTACAACACCTTAAACTATGTGTTTATTGTTTGACTGCTTTTCCATATTCTGTTGCTGGCTCACCTGTTTTTTTATCTTACCATCATTGTCAAGAAAGGTACTAATAAAGCATTTTTAAATTACTTCCTTGTTTTATTCTAACCGGTGAGATAGAAGCTCAGAGTAAAGCCGAACCTCTCGAATCTCAGGGTACGAGATTGTTCTCATAAAAACATCTCTACATATATAAGAAATTCAAACTTTATAGAACTTGTTTTGTTTTATACTTTTTAATCTAAAATGACCCTTGCTACCTCAGCCCCATGCTGGGCAGCTCAAGGTTGATAATTTTGTAATAGAGACCTGACCCGAGCATATTTTTGACCCGCAATAAATAAGAGGCTTAACCCATCTGGTATTTTTTGACCTGACCCGATGAGATTTTTCGAACCAAATGGAAAAACCATAGAAAATTTGGGATTTTTAGGGGAAATTTTCCCAACCCAGAGGTAGCTGATCCGACCCAAGCAACAAAAAAATGACCTGACCAGGGCCAAAGATTTTTTTTCCAGGACCCATCCTTATTTTGTAAACAATTTTCAAGTTTTTAACCCCTGGGTTTTAAGTGTTGCTATTTTAAGGACAGGGTTCAGCAATTTGGGCTCCAATAAAAAGCACTAACACACTTTCAATATTATTTATATAGATTTCAGTAAAAATTTGTACAACAAATCGGGCTCCAAGACACTTTCAATTTTATTTATAGAGATTTGTTCAAGTTAAACGTAGAGGATGTAAAATGCCATGAAGTTTCGCAAGAAAGTGATAGTTTTGATTTTGAAATTCTCTTCATTTCCTGTGTTCTCATGGAGGTCACCTTGTAAGCTGAATGTGTACATAGTTTTGTCTCCAAAGTTGGACTTACTAACTCTCAGCCACATCAGGTTGTCAGCGTTGCACACTTTGTCTAGATCCTGAAGGTCACCTTTCACAACATACACGTGTCCAAGGGCAGCCTTAATTCGCATCCCAGAGGTCCAAGAACAGATTTTATCACCATCTAGCTTCAGAGCAGATTCTATTTCTGTTATCATACGAGATGATAAACTGTCAGATTTTTCAATCCCAAAAGGATGTAGAAGATATGCTTTCAATTTGTAAAAGACTACAAAAAATTGTTTCTCCACAAAGAATTGCACCTCTTTTCTTATATTGTCGCCTTTAGATCTTCCTGTGGGCTTGAGACGAAACCTCCTGATTTTTTGGTCTCTTGTCAGATCTTTGGTCTTCCACAAATAATTATCACAGGAAAAGATTTGTTCAAGGTGAACATCACAGCCTTTGAAAAGAAAGACCTCACCAGGTTTTCCAGATAATTTGATGCTTGAATTCCATGAAGGCAGGTTTTGTTCCAACTCAGGTCCCATCGTTTCAATCTTTTCCCAAAAGGTTCTGTCGAACTTGGTCACCTCGCAAGCATATGGATTCGGGGTAGAGGGAGGCTCTGGCAGTGAAGTTCTAGACTCGTAAGATACAACAAATATGGATGTCTTCTTTAGGAAAGTAATATTTCGTTTCATTGTTTTCGAATAGTCATAGATATGAAATTTAAAGCGACTGTCAGATTTTACATGGTTATTCCACTTTAGGTTGTCTGCATTCATAATACTCTTCCAATTATCAAGAATTCCTTTAAAGACAAAAATGTTTCCAGATCGTCCCTCTATTTTCAGGCCTGACTTCCATTTTGGTAGCTTGGCCTTCTCTTCTTTGGACAAATTGGAATACTTTTTAACAATTGACTTGAGGAGGTTTAAAGATTCAGATTTCCAAAAGGCATTTGATGTTTCTTCAATTGGGACCAAGTCTATGATAGTATTTTCTGGGTCCAAGGACTTCTTAGGTCGGCCAGGCTTTCGCTTTCTTGGAGTGGATACAAACTCAGAACTCGCATTCAATGGTAAACTCTTGTCCGTCGAAAAATTGGAATACTTTGAAAAGTGATCTGAAGATTCAGAGTTTGAAAGAGCCTTTGGTGTTTCTTCAATCGGGACCAAGTCTATGATAGTTTTTTCTGGCTCCGAGGACTTCTTAGGTCGGCCGGGCTTTCGCTTTCTTGGAGTGGATTCAAACTCAGAACTCGCATTCGATGGTAAACTCTTGTCCTTCGAAAAATTGGAATACTTTGAAAAGTGATCTGAAGATTCAGAGTTTGAATGAGCCTTTGATGTTTCTTCAATTGGGACCAAGTCTATGATAGTTTTTTCTGGCTCCAAGGACTTCTTAGGTCGGCCGGGCTTTCGCTTTCTTGGAGTGGATACAAACTCAGAACTCGCGTTTGATGGTAAACTCTCATCTACTACTTGCTTTGAGGGAGAGAAAGCCTTATCCAAAATATTTGGTGGATGTTCTTGGTTCACAGAGTCTGCTTTTTTTGATTTTGGACAGCCACGTTTCCTTTTGACACCAACAGAAATTTCGCCACATTTAAAAATTTTGTTGGGAGGCTCTTGTCCAGAGGTACAATCCTTTTGTCTTTCTCTCTCCAATGACATCGAGGATCTTGTCAAATCACTTGCTTTAGGCTTAACAATTTTAGAGTTACCATGCCAAGAATCCAAGTCCAAAGGGCTCCTCACTTTAGTTGAAGAGATAGATTCAGAAGAAAGACATCTATTTTTCTCAGTCAAGGATCCGTTTTTCGGTTGAGATAGACTTGTCGCCTCTGAATGACCTTTTGTTTCTGGACCTGAAATCTCCACAGAAGAAGTTTTCAATGTCGATTCTTCTTTTAAGCTGAAAAGATGGTAAAAAATTATGTAAATCCTAGACTTCTTCAGAAATATTATATTCTTTCTGAGCTGAGGTTTGCCAAGCTGTGAAGAATCTTCTTCTTGGAAAAGAGCAGAAATGTTTCTCTTTTTATCCAATCTTTTCAAATTACTCCAAGCTCTCTCATCCGCTCCCTCGATTTCTTTAAAATGTTCTAACTTCCCACGAAACACGAAAACGTGTCCTCTTTTGGCCTCCATTAAATTTTTGGATTTCCTGCTCCAATTTTGTAACTTTTTCATTCCTGCGTTGTTTTCGAAATCCTTTAAGAAAGCTTTTTGAAGTTTTCTTGTCCCAGTTTCATACGGTATCAACATTGCAAGAGGTGGAAAAACAGAAGATTGATCTTTTTTTGAGTTGTCAATCGTTGCTGAAGGATTTGTAGGACATTTTTCAGGATCCAGATTTTGACCATTTTTCTTTGAGTCGACTTTATTTTGTCTTGATTTTCTCTTGGTTCTTAAACCTAAAATACAAAGAACCTTATAGAAAATATTTCATATAATCTTTTCAATCCTATGACTTTCCAAATTCTGAACGTGATTGTAGCATAATCAAAATATAAAAATAAAGCTTTCATACCTTTGAGTTGTTTTTGAGCAAGAATTTTACCTTCTCGATCAGCGCCACTCGGAATCGTCTGGAGAAAAAAATCACATTTCCTTGTGATACTAGTTTGGGAAGTATTATCTTTTACCTCATTTCCAGCTGCGCCCTTAAGTTCAATATGTTCTGGAGAAATTTTCGCATATTGCTTCTCTAAAAGTAATTAAATTATAAAGTAAAATAAACTAGTACAAACAATAAAAAACTTCTTAAGAAATTCAAAAGTTTTGAATTTTCGCTGAAATATACCTGTCAGAAAAAACTTTAAAGCATCGTGGTTGAAAAGAAGATGCAACATCTTAGAATGTCAAAAAAACGAACATTTTTACTGTTATTTTGAATTTTCAAGTGAAGTATAGGTTACCTTTTTGAAATCACTTAAATTTGAAGCTTTCTTGCATCCCATTTCATTGCACAGACTTGGATACAAGTTAAGTAGCTTAAAAAATCAAATTCAAAAAAATTTTTACCTTAAGGATTTTCTTTATTGATTAAGAATAATAAGGAATCAAAAACAATATTTGTAAATCCAGAGACAAAGAAGGGTTAGCATGAACTGGTACCTTGAGTTTAAAGTGCGCCACAGCCATGTGTCTCATGGCTCCGGGGCGATTTCTATTAATCCTCGAACAAAAGAAGCACTTTATGGCCTTTCCATTTTTGAACGTTTGCTAAAAATAAAAACTTATCAAAACTTTCAGGCTTTCTCTTTTTACTAGAATAATTTTAGTTTAGAAAACTATAAAATATCTATCGAAGGGATTTACCAAGAGAAAAAATATGTGAATGTTTAATATCAGCTTATTGACAAATTTTTTAACTTTGAAAATACCTTCTTTTTTTCCATGATGGGCCTCTGAAAGTTACTGGGATCTATAAAATTAAATTATAAAGATGGAATGAGTTTTGATTTTAGAGATAAATAAAGCTAAATGTGGTGATTTAATTGAGTATGAACTATATTATAACATTGAAATACATATTCGCTTTAATCTTTAAATGCCTCTTACCAATTGTGGGATGAATCTCTAATTCGTGTTCTTCAATGAGGTGCTCTTGTACATCCACCAGTTGCTTTTGAGCAGAACAGAAGGGGCATAAAAAGCACCTAAATAAAAAATTGAACTAAATCGATCAACACTTAGCCATTTCCTTTCATGTATCGAAAAATCTAATCTTTAAAGAATTTCAAACTGGTATGGTATCTTTTTGTACTGTAAGTGATCGCTTTCAAAGAAGGTTAACCTGTCCTGTTCTTTACCAAACCCTACAAGAAAGTCTAGTTTTGTCTATTATTGGCTATATTCAAAGCAAGCATAATTATTTATGTACTCAAAGTGTCATTGTTCGATTTGTTATTCTATCAACTTACCCAGTCTCGCAATCTTTTTGAATTATGATGTCCCACAAATATTCTTGATCAAGACTAGGATTTTCAAGTGGTTGATGAAAAGCATCTTGTTGCGGGGGGTCTTCATTTTGAGACGCAACTTCTGCCCATAACCCATCAGAGACGATGAGTTCTTGATTCCGTTTTTCTTTTAATATTTCAAGGCTACTAAAAGATACAAGCAAGTTTTAAAAAGTATTAAAAGTTGAGCTGAAAAAATAATACAGGATTCATAAATTTATATTGAGTGATAGATGCAATAGGGACCCAAATAAAGGTGAAAATATTCCTTACTTTTGTAAAATATCATCAGTGAAGTTATCATTTTCTTCCAAATTTGAGCCTTCGGAGAAGAAATTCATCCTTGATTCGCCAAAAACTTTTTTGAAAGCTTTGACTTGACCTTGACGTTCGACTAGTGAATTCTCACATGAGTTATCATAGAACCGAAGAAGAGCCTTTCTGGTTGTTTCAGAGTTTGCATCCGGCAACAAAAGAAGAGCGTCTTGGTAAGAAATTATAATTGATAGATTGCCGCTACAGTGTTTGATTGACATCATCCCTTACCATCTCCTGAACCTTTGGTGGCATCAAAGTATATCGAAATTGAATAACATCTTGATAATATGGCCCTGTTCGCCTTGAACATGGCCCCATCTCCGCATACTATTTTAACGTCCGAAAACTTAGTGGACAGATTGAGAACATCGTTTGCAATTTCGGCAAAGTATTTAGGCTTGTCATTTATCCTGACATTTACAGTTCCATCAGTATTTTGTTCATAGACAGCCATGAAACTGTTAAAAAAAGATATTTCAATTGTAATATTTCATGCTAGAAATATATTAATAAATAATTAAAATACTGTAATCTTCACTAAAACAACTTAAAATTTGAAAGATATTTACATAAAATGTACCTTGATGTTGCCAACATTCTGCAAGTGGTACTTAATCCAAGGCTTATAATTCTTTGTTGACCCAAGGGTATCCTGAACTGGTAATTTGATGTTAAATGTAAAAACAATTAAGAGATTTCAAAAATAAAAAAATGATTTACTTTTCCTTGGTAAAGTGAATTAACATTCACAAATTCTCTGTTCTGATATTCTCAATTATAATTCAAATAATCCAAGCCAAATTATAAGCAATTAAGTAAAAGAAAACAATATTTCACCGCCTTTTCCATAGAGAGAGAACGGTTAATCGATACGTCGGTTTTTGCCAACGGCGATTTTAAACTTCGAAATTCTGCAGTGTTTTGAAATCGGATTTACCGGTTTCCAAAAGCGATTTTGTGCGCATGGGGTAGCTGCGGCCTGATGGTCATAGCATCTGGATGGAGATCTGAGGGTTGGGGGGTTGAATCCCTGCAGGGGTTGGACTAGTGATGGGCGCGAGCTGGCTCGAGCTCGGAAGATTTTTTCCAGCTCGACTCGACACGGGCCCTCCAGCTCGCCTAAACTCGAGAGCTAGCAAAAAATCGGCGATACTTTTTTCATAGATTTCTCTGAGTTTTTTAACAAATATATTAGAGTTCTATATTCTAAAATGTTTTGAGTTATGAGTTTATGACTTAATTATGTTAAATTGGTAAGGGTAACAGATATCAAAATGTGTAGTATTTATGTGTGTGTTCTTTATTTGCCATTTTTTACCTACCACAAAAACTGGTGTTTTGAAAGCATATTTTTTTAAGTAAAAAGCTCGACTCGAATTTGTTCAGCTCGACTCGGCTCGCTGTGTTTTGGTGTTGGCTCGGCTCGACTCGCTGTTTTTCGCTGTTGGCTCGGCTCGACTCGAATTCAAAAATTTGGCTCTTGCCCATCACTAGGTTGGACCCAAACAGGGTTGAACCTTGACACCTCTAGCAATCTTTGACCCCGGGTTGCCGCAAAAGGCACAAAAAAAATTAAGTAAAGTGATTTCACTAGAGAAGCAAAAAAAATTATTGGGAATATAAGGGGCACTTCAGAACAGAAACCCTGCAAATTTGGAGGGACTAACCACAGTTTAAGTTTGAGATGATAAATCATTTTTGCATAGGTAATTTCTTATCTGGATTCCTTAGGTCAGAAATCCCATGCAAGTTTGTTTTGTTTGAATTCACTGCCTCCACCCTGAAGGGTGGAGGTAGAGGCTACCGACTTAATGCCAGTCTTACCACGAGTGATATAGGGGATTTTGGGGAAGTCGGCTAGGGATCACTGGCTCATACCCCTGATAAGTTAGCCTTTCTTTGGAGCAAACTCCTTCGTGTTTTTAGCTGCAAACAGCTTCTGTTTGGGGTAATCCCTAGATTTCAGACGGGAGATCTGCTCTGAGTACTGCAGGGGTGACGTAACCAAACCTCAGACGGGAGGCTATGTAGTCCCCTTTGATGTTGTCTCCTCAAAGGTTTTCTGCAGTCGGATTTGGGTAGGGATGAAGGGATGGTGGGAGGAACACCTATTGGGAGGATGGTGAAGTGGGTGGAATCTAGGGCCTAAAGATCCCGGTCAAAGATGTTTAGCCACATATACCTTTTGAAAGGTTGTTGGTGCACCAGACCAGCCGCAGGTTTTCTGTAGTTGGATTTAGGGTGGGGGTGGAGGGATAGTGACATCTATTGGGATGGGTGGGGAGAGGGGTTGATGGTGGATTATCTAGCTTTCAGGACCCCTACTAGTGGCAAACAATTTAATTTTCTTTTTCGAAGCTATTTTGATGCACTCTGTCATCATAAAATAAAGCAATATTTACGTTAGAAACTATTTACTAACTATACCAGCTAACACCATCAGATGAAAAGAGGTCCAAACTTTTAGAATAGTGCGAGATCATTCCGGCACGAGGTCTCTAACTCAAAAAAACCATTTTATCTTTCTTTAGTAGTATTTATTGTTAAGTTTTCGTGTTAATTTCGTTTGTACTTTTTAATGATGCTTACAAAGCTTTTGCGTTAGAGCATTGTGTAGAGTAGATAGACGCATTCCCTAAAGGGTACATTTTTAAGGCTTGTGAGATACTTGCTTTTAAAGGATAAGTTTCCGTCGGACAATTGTTTGAACGCGGTCTCATTCATCGGCACCATCTGTCGAACCAACAGACTAAAATAAACTCATTTTAGAGCTGTTAAAGTACAAAGCTTCACGGGCAAAGTGGGTTAATTAACCTACCAAGTGTAAGGCAAACATTGTGCCCCCTCTTGATTTTCGCTGGGGGATTCGAAACTTTCTAAGGAAAAACAAAACTTGGTTAAGTATTCTTACATTTCAACTAGTATACGATCACATTCACTGTAGAGAAACAAAAAGATCCTGCTAGTCTCAAGAATCTGAAACAATACTGAAAAGTAGAGAGACTTTTTTCATGAAAAATGGGGGACCGGGAATGATATGCTGACATGAATGAAAGTGAAATAAGTAAATTGCACAGGATCCTGGCTTAAGATTTGTGTCAAGTACACTCCGAGGTCATCTTCAGGAGTTCAGATACTTTGGCTGACACTAAAAGCTCTTTGATAGCTGCAAGTTCTTTCTCTGCAAGTGCTGCTCTAGATGATAAACTTTTCAAAGACATCCTTAATTGGTTATTTTTATCTTTGAGCGCTTTCATTTCGACCTGCAACTCCTCAGCTTCTCTCTTCTTCTTTTCGCGGTTTAGTTTTGCATTTATGGCGTTCTGCCTTGCCTTTTCTCTCTCAGGGTTCTTAAATGGCTTCTTGGCATAGAGTTTTGGCTTCCCATTCCCGAAAATGACCGAATCGGGAGACTTGGTCCTTTTTTTGACTTTACTCTGGCATTTGCTGACTCCTTTTCCTCGCTTTGGCGCTTCCTCTGGCACGAACTCAACGACTAGATCATCAACACTTCTAACCTCTTCCATAGTATGCTCCTGGCAAGGTATATATTCACCCACTTGTCCCCATGGATAGTCGAGAACTAACATTTGGTTCAGGTCATCTGCAGGAGATTCACCTGAGATTAAATCTTCGCAAAAACCGACTGGATCAGCAGCAGGCGTGTGGAGGTCCTCAAAAACAGGCTCGTCCATTGGAAGGAAGTTATCGTTACAGTCCAAGTCCAAATACGCAGTAGACAGCATCGGATCATGCCCAAACAACATTTCAACATTGATGTCCATGTTTGACCTGAATTCAATTGGTTAACGAATTAAACTTGAAACATTTTTCAATACAAAAGAAGATTTACCGGAATGACGAAATCAACAAGTTCAAATATACTATTCGAATTTGGTTGTGGCTCAATCCCAGGGTATTGGCAAGGAGAGTTCAGTCCCAGTTTCTTCGACTGAAGGGCTTTAGGCGATGTTGACAACTTGATGCACGACGATCATATCAAGATCAAATCTCAGAATTAGATTTAAAGTTCACTCATAGAATATCTGCACGAGTTTCTTTTATAACCGCGCTTCAAGCTTAATTGCGGCAGAGAATGTGTAAACAGCAGCTGGTTTACTTATAGTTCATCAATCAATCGCAAACAACTTTACGACAAAGTTTGGCGCTACTGTATTTCAACAACAATCGCTTTGAAACAAGTTCAAAAAAGCTATAGTGTTTGAGATTTTAGAAAATATTTTTTTTTATTTATTT
>Ga0194133_10005093_pt1 | contig 16978 bp, 20 predicted proteins | sample TA2KigOf40mmetaG_FD_155448 | JGI IMG/M metagenome (GOLD analysis project Ga0194133, IMG submission 155448) | Freshwater microbial communities from Lake Tanganyika, Tanzania - TA2015055 Kigoma Offshore 40m | ecosystem: Environmental > Aquatic > Freshwater > Lake | place: Tanzania: Lake... | reverse complement strand
GATTGATCCTGAAGGCTACCTGCGGATTACCGACCGTAGCAAAGATGTGATCAAGTCGGGCGGCGAGTGGATTGGATCGATTGATCTCGAAAATATTGCGGTGGCGCACCCGGCGGTGCTTCAAGCAGCCTGCATTGGTGTGTATCACCCGAAATGGGATGAGCGGCCGCTGCTGGTCGTGGTGAAAAAGCCGGGTATGGAACTGACCTGCGATGAGCTACTCGCTTTTTACGACGGCAAAATCGCCAAATGGTGGACGCCAGATGGTGTGGTGTTTACTGACGCATTGCCACTGGGCGCGACCGGCAAGATTTTGAAAAACAAAATTCGAGAGTCTTATCGGGATTACAAGCTGCCAACGGTGTGAGGCTTTGAAAATCCTTGTGTCGGTGGTTCGCGGGCCACCAGTAAAGTGAAGCCCTCTTTAGTGATAACGGGGGCTTTTTGCATTGTGAGGTTGGGGAAGGTCAGAGCCGGCCAGGGAGTCTGCGGGCTACCAAGTATCGGGCTTACACATGCGAGAACTTGGGATACGCTCCGGCAGTTAAGCGTTCTTCAAATGGACTGGGCTGGGTATTTTTGACCAATCGGCGTATTTAGAAAGGTCTTTCGAAATATGTCGGTAATCTTCGCCAAGAATCAGGGCAACCAAACCCAGGCGAACATGAGGGAGATACCTTTTGATAGTTGAAAATGCACCTTCCAAGTCAGAGTCGTTGCTGCACAAAACGGCTTGATCAAATACATCCGTCCATGCTCCTGCCAACATATCTGAAGCAAGGTTTACATCGGTCTTTTTCTCATTGAAGTCAAAGACCTGAACTTTTTCCAAGTGTGGCGCCTCAGGAATCGGCTGCACTAAGCGTTGAAAGGGAGTAGTTGCGAGAATTTTTCCTTCGATGATCTCAAGCTTTCCTGGATACATCTTTCTCAACGCTTGAAGATAATTGCGCTGCCACTGAGTTGACCTTGAATCATCAGACATTCGCCCAAGAACAGGGGCCGTGTAATACCTAACCTGCAACAGGTTCGCTCGATCATCGAGCACATGTTCATTGAACAATGAATACAAGTCCAACCGCTTCAGCTTGGACTTTCGTAACAAGCCGAGATTGTAGCCATCTACATAGACGATTGTTCGCAAACCGCACCCCGCAAAAATGACAAAGCCGCCCAGAGGCGGCCTGTCGCCCATAGAGCACTTGGCCTAACCAAGCGGTCATTGGGTGAGTCGTGGCTCTACTATACACATCCTAGAGCAGGGAACGCAAATCTTTCTAGCTAAGTTGTCGAATCTCAGGAATTAACAAAACAAAAGCTAAAATTTTCTAGGCTTCTATGCATTTTATCAATCGCACAACCATTAGACACATGATTGCCAGATCAGACACTCTCAGCCCGGTTCGATTCCGCCACGGTCACCATCATCCGCAATTATTAGGAACGTTCCTTCGCAACCCGCAGGTGTCTGTAGGTGCCAGTAAGGCTTCGCGAGTCCCCTGAGGGTCGCTGCTAATTACCTACTCGCGTTACGTGCTGATGCGCGCTCAGCAGTACTGCTGCGAAGAGAATCTTCCTCGAAGTCGATAATATCGGAAAGGCGATAGCGGACGCGTCCCATCATCTTCAGATGTAAAGCTGTTCAAACGCAACAGCCTGTATATTCTCTGTATGTCCCGCGTTGCCTATTATCAAACCAACCTCCAGGATTTCCTGGCTGCCGATGAGGATGCGATTCTCGGCGCACTGTCTATGCAACATGGCTTTGCTTTGGAACATCAACAAAAGCATGCTTGGCAGGGCCAGATTCGACTTCTGCAGCGCCTTCTGTCTATGACCCTTAGGGGCTGGATCTACTTCGAATTTTCAATCCCTAGAATGGGAAAAAGGGCCGATGTTGTTCTGATTACTGGAGGTACAGTATTTGTCATTGAATTCAAAGTTGGTTCGCACAGTTTTGATAGCTACGCGATTGAACAGGTCCATGACAACGCGCTAGACCTCAAGAATTTCCATCTCGGCAGCCACATTGCGCCAATCGTTCCAATTCTGATTCCTACAGCTGCAACACGTCAGTCCGTACCCGAAATAAAATGGGCTGCAGACCAGGTCGCCGAACCGCTGTGTTTATCGCCCGAAGGATTACCTCAGGCGATTGAGGTGGCTGTAACGCAATGCGCAGCGTTACCTATTGATCCCATCTCCTGGTCACAATCGGGCTACCAACCAACACGTACCATCGTAGAGGCTGCCTTGGCCTTGTATCGGCAGCATGATGTCAAAGAAATTACTCGATCAGAGGCTGGAGCAGATAACCTTGGTCTGACCGCGGCGCGCGTTGATCAATTCATCGAGCATGCCAAGACAGTCAATCGCAAGGTCATATGCTTCATTACGGGTGTTCCTGGTGCCGGAAAAACGCTTGCAGGTCTAAGTATTGCGACATCACGTGCCGAGCGACATCCTAATGAACATGCGGTCTTCCTGTCTGGTAATGGCCCATTGGTGGATGTGCTCCGTGATTTGCCTTATCGGAGGCGGACAAGAGATCAACACCGGCGAGGCTGGTCTATCGGAATGGCTTACCGTGGTGCGTGATCAGCATCCTGACTGGGATGTTCACGTTTCGAGTCGTCTCGACGATCGCGACTACATCTGGGATGATGAATTGGCCAAGGAGTTGTCTAAGACTTCAGCTTCATGGGATGAGGCTTTGCATCTTAGCGTTTCAATTCGTTCATTCCGCGCAGAGGCATTGTCTGACTTTGTGGGATTTGTCGTGGATAACAAGCCGGATCAGGCGCGTCTGGCCTATCTGGCAATAGCGGACAAGTACCCGACTCAGTTGACGCGCAGCTTGGCCGAGGCACGTTCTTGGCTAAAGTCCAAAGCTCGTGGCAGTGAGCGCTATGGCCTGATTGCCTCATCTGGCGCAAATCGACTGCGACCAGATGGCATCTGGATAAAGTCAAAAGTCGATGCGCCAGTTTGGTTTTTGAATGACAAGACCGATGTACGCTCTTCATATTACCTTGAGGAAGCAGCAAGTGAATTTGATATCCAAGGCCTTGAACTAGACTGGGTTTGTGTTGGCTGGGATGCGGACTTCCGTCGTGTCAACGATGAATGGGGGCACTTCAGTTTTCGAGGGACGAAATGGCAGAGAATGAACGCCGCCGATCGCCAGCTTTATTTGAAAAATGCTTATCGGGTATTACTGACACGCGCTCGACAAGGCATGGTGATATTCGTTCCACCTGGTGATTCATCGGATCCGACAAGACCTCCTCATTTGTATGACAGTATCTATGAATATCTCCAACTTTGTGGAATACCCAGCGGTCGGGCGATTTAGCCAAAACAGGATCACCTGCTTTCAGACGAAATACGGCCATCAGCTGATCTGTGAGACAGGATCCGGACGATAGGAAGTGGGCCCAAAATCCATGGGAAATGACATCAACTCGCTTTTACCTGAACCAAACATTCGGTTGCTCATTGGTTAACGGTCCAACGCAACCACTCAACACAAGATTTGACTTCGATCGAGCATATTGGCATATTATGCCAATCTGGCTTTCGCGAGATTCCCATGCCTACAAGAAATGTCGTACTCACCGATCATCAAGCGTCGCTCGTAGAGCACCTGGTTGCCAGCGGCCGTTATCAAAATGCCAGCGAGGTTCTTCGAGAGGGTCTTCGCCTTGTCGAGCAACGCGAGGCTGAAGATGCCTATCGTCTTGAGGCACTTCGGTCCGCCGTGCAGGTTGGCATCGAAGACATTGCAGCCGGAAAATTCAAGGCTTTTGAGGGAAAAGAGTCGCTGCGGGCTCACCTGAAATCCATCACTGACAAAGCAATCGCTGCTAAATGAGCCTGACCTGGCAGGTTCGCCTGGCGAGGCAGGCTGAACAAGATTTGCTCGATATCACCCTATGGACGGCTGAGAATTTCGGCCCGAGGAAGGCCGAGCATTACGCCGAAACCATTGCACTGGCAATCGAGGCCTTGCATGACGGACCAGAAATTTTGGGTGCCAAAGTGCGAGATGAAATTGGAATGGGGATTCACACTTTACATGTGGCGCGTCAAGGCAGAAAAGGACGCCATTTTGTCGCCTTCTCAGTATCTGAAGGACACGTTATCAATGTCCTTCGATTACTGCATGACAGTATGGATCTCGCCCTGCATCTCCCAGAAGACCATAATAAATCGCACCGGGGCAGATAACGGGGGCTTTTCTGTTTGGGGGCTTGAGCATACAATGTATACATTGTATTTGTGGAGATCCAGATGGAATCCTCAGTTCTCACCTTGCGAGTCAGCGCCAAGACTAAAAGTCAGCTGGAGAAGCTCGCAGCCGCGACTAACCGCTCCAAATCTTTTCTTGCAGCGGAAGCTCTCGAACGCTACCTTGAGCTTGAGGCTTGGCAGATCAAGGAAATCAAGCAAGCACTTAAGGAAGCCGATGCCGGCGAATTCGCGTCAGACAAGGATCTTGCAAAAGCCATAAAGAAGTATGCAAGTTAAGTGGCTAGCGAAAGCGCTTGCCAATCTGACGGATGAAGCAGATTACATCGCCAATGAAAGTCCTGCCAACGCCAATGCTTTTTTCGCACATGTTTTCGCCAGCGTCGAGCAGCTGAAGGAACATCCGCATCTGGGTCGGGCCGGAAGAGTTGCAGGCACAAGGGAATTAGTCATCACCCATTACCCCTACATCGTGCCCTATCGAATCAAGAATGGCTGCGTTGAAATTCTGAGGGTATTTCATACTGCGGGAGCTTGGCCAAAGCAACTTTGATTGCCGGATCGGGCATCCTCAGTCCGGTTCGATTTCGCCCAGGGTCACCAAGATGTACAAGAACCACCTTCGGGTGGATTTTTTTATTTGTCCCTTGTTCGCTTGCTTCGCAACCTGTATACTTGTACGACTTATTGAACAAGTGTATCCGGAGGCTCTATGCGAGTGATCAACTTTTCTGATGCAAGAAACCGATTCAAGCAAGTCATCGATCAAGTCGTCGATGACGCTGACTTTACAGTGATCGCCAGACGCGATGCGCAGGATGCTGTGGTGATGTCGTTGGACACATTCAACAGTTTGATGGAAACACTCCATCTGATGAAAACTCCTGCCAACGCCAAGCACCTAGAAAAATCTATCACCCAATATCGCAAAGGCCAAACCAAAACCAAGGGATTGGTCGATGCGGAGTAAGTTAGTCTGGACCAACGCCGCGTGGGAAGACTATGTTTACTGGCAAAGCCAAGATAAAAAAACACTCAAGCGCATTAACCTGCTGGTAAAAGAAGTGATGCGCGATCCTGAAGTAGGCATCGGTAAGCCCGAGCCTTTACGAGAAAACCTGTCAGGGTTCTGGTCAAGACGGATTGATGACACCCATCGCTTAGTTTATGCGATTGAAAAAGATCAAATTGTCGTGATCGCTTGTCGATATCACTACGAATAAAGCGCAGCCCCGGACTAGGCGACGCACCAACGATTTGAAATCTGCGTCCGGATTTCATCGTCTCTGTTCAGTCACCCGACGATTCAACGCAATGACGGTGGGTTGTGCGCCACAGTTGATCTGTCTTGATAGACATCGCTGATCACCTCCCTACAATCTGCCCCACGTTAAGCGCTTGGGGAGATGGCAATGCAGCTTTGTTTTATTCAGCGTACGGTTGGTACACAAATTCTGAAGATGTTCTGGGCGCAGACGCTTCAATTTACTACCGCATTGATGCTCTGGTTAATGCTGCTGACTACAGCATTCGCACAAATCGCTGAGCAGTACCGCGCAGCATCCAAACCGCCAACCACCCGACAGCCAAGCTCCCAGCAGCCCACCAACCAAGAGCGCGCAACACAAACAGATCATCAATCGATCCGTATCGGGTTAAGCGGTCCGTTGAGCGGTGGCTCGAGCCCGATGGGCGAGAGTAAGCGCAACGGCATTCGGTTGGCGGTGCAAGAGATCAATGCGATTGGCGGTATCCATGGTCGCACGATCGAGCTGATCGAGCGCGATGACCAAGCCAACAACGAGCTTGGCGCCAAGATCGCCAATGAGTTAACCCGCATGAAAGTTGCGGCGAGTATCGGTATCGTGAACACCGGTGTCGGCTTGGCCTCGATCGACATCTATCAGCAAGCGCACATACCGCTGATGATTGCCGTATCGACGGGCCCGGTGCTGACCCGTCGCTATGCACCACCTGCGTCGCCGGCAAATTATATTTTCAGGGTGTCGCCGACGCTGGATCTGGAGGCTCGCATGCTCGCCGCCGATCTGAAAAAAAAGTAGCATCAGCAAGGTCGCGCTGCTGGCCGATGACACGCCTTACGGCGACAGTGGTGTGAATGCATTTGCAGAGGCAGCGCGGCTGGCTTCTGTCGAGCTTGACCATGCGCAGCGCGTACCAGGGTAAACCGCGTTTGAGCTTCGTCATCGAGCGGTGGTAAATCGGCGCGCTGAATGGTGATGCCTTCTTTGAAATGGGCGATGCAGCCCTCAATCAGGCCATGAGCGAAATCGGCCATATTCCGGCGCGAACGGTAGACGAATACCATCTGCTGCTGATCGTCTTGCTCGTAGCTGAAAGTGGGCAATTCGGTGTCGCGATAAAGCTTGTTTACATCAACGTGAATGGTGTGCTCTAGCGCGTTTAACAGCGAGAACACATCCGTAAACGCATTGGTGAAGTTGTGGTGTATTTCAACAAAACGACCAAACAAATGCCGGCCAAAGTGACGCAGCAAATCGGGCACGCTTTGGCCCGTGTGCGCCGATAGATTGCCGACCAGATCCACCATCTCTTGATGTGGGTAGGTACCCACCGTGGTGTAAGCGCCGTGCGTCGACAGCGACGAGAGCTGGATAATGGCATCGGCGGTTTCCAAAGAAAATTGCGACTCCACCATGTCGATGAATTCGCGGAAAACGATGCCTTTCAAGTAGGGTGCTCCTGCGGGTCACATGAGGATTTGCCCGCTCAAACCTGACATCAGACTACCATTAGTACGCTTGTTTAGATAGTTGGTTATAAAAAGAAAAACACGCCCACTGAAATAGTTTTGAACTATGGCAGCCGAATCGTTGGATTTAAAATATGGATTAAAAGCCCGATGGAAAATTCTGTATTCGGCGCAAAAAATTCGAAAGCCGAAAACGAGAGGCGAAACGGAGGCTAAGCGAGATTCAGATTAGAAAGCAAAAAATACAATGTGCAAAAAATGAAACCCGCCACCGACCGAGGAGATCGGATCACCACTTAATTACGCGGAAAAAAATTCATCTCTAAGTGAGCTACTGAACCGATCCCGCGGTGGCGCGCCGGGCTTGAACACAGTCCACCACGCGCTGCTCGCCATCACGCTCGACGACGCACTCAACAGCAATGCCGTCAGAACGCTCGAAAGCACCGCATTCGCGCGCGATCGTTAACAGCAGCAGTAATGCAAGCAGCGCACGCGTCATGCTCGGTCTACGGGCGCTGAAACGCAGCCACCGGCAGTTGCGGTGCTTGCGCAAACTGCGTGGGTATCTCGCCAGTCAAGGTACCGAGAAAGGCCACGATCTGACGAACATCGTCATCAGACAACTGACGCCCTAACTGAACGCGCGCCATCACGCGTACCGCATCGTCGAGCGTTGCTACCGAACCGTCATGAAAGTAGGGTGGGGTCATCGCCACATTGCGCAGCTGCGGTACTTTGAAGATCCACTTGTCTTCCTCCTTGCCGGTGTCGTGGAACTTGCCCTGATCGCGACCCTTCAATAGCGCGATCTCGACACTGCCGGTGGCTTTCCAGTAGTCCTCCACCAAGCCGAATTTCTGAAAACTTTGACCACCCACGGTGGGGCCGTTGTGACAACCAGCGCAACCGTAGTTGATGAATTTATCGAGCCCGGCTTTGGCCTCGGCACTGATTGCGCGGGTATCACCTTTCAAGTACTGGTCAAATGGTGCCGGCGTTAGCAGCGTGCGCTCGAAGGCACCGATCGCCACTGCCCAGTGCTCGGCAGTGACCGCCTCTTTTTCGTTCGGGAAGGCGGCTTCGAACAGCTTCTGATAGCCCAGTGCGCGAAGCTTTGCTTCTGCCTCTGCGTAATTCTTGTTGCCGTACGCGAGCGGGCTGGTGAGTGCTTTCATGGCCTGCTCTTCAACACTGACCCGGTTGCCACCGTAGTGCTGCGCGACGAGTAGCGGCGTATTGAATACCGTGTGTGCGTTACGTGGCAGCACCACACCGTTGACACCGACTGATCGGGGCAGTGAATCGGCACCATAATGACTCGGGCTATGGCAGCTGACGCAGCCGGTGCGGCCATCAATCGATACGCGTGTCTCGAAAAACAATTTTTTGCCGAGTTCGACCCGAGCCGCCGAGTGCGAATAGTCGTCGACATGTGCGGTGTAGGGTAGCGGCCGGAACATTTGCTTGGCGCGCTCGAGTAGCGCGCTCTCCGTATCAGCTGCCGTCACAAGCCCCACCCCTAAGGCACTTGCTGCCAACAATACAAAGATCAAGCTGCCACGTGTCGAGAATTTGAAGTGAGGTTTCATCGATGTCTTTATGTCAATCTTGAGTTTATGAAAGTAGTTGGATTGTGCCGCGATTTTCGGCCTTGCGCAGCACGCATGACAAATGACGCACTGTGGGCTCGCGGGCGCGTGCAAGTGCGTCAGGTAACGCGGGGTAAGCGCGGGATGCTATTGGTGCCGGTACGCGAGGTAACGCAGGGTAAGCTCGGGCTGCTATTGGTGCCGGTACGCCAGGTAACGCGGGGTAAGCGCGGGATGCTATTGGTGCCGGTACGCCAGGTAACGCAGGGTAAGCTCGGGCTGCTATTGATACGTGATTGAGGTGTTTGCAATCACATCTATCTGCTTATTAAACAGCTAAGTGTTCAAACGATGGCCAGTCACTGGACAGATTGGTCTTGGCCAGTGCACAGTCGCTTTAGCAGATAACGATTAAATCGTCATGCCGGCGGAAGGCCGGCATCCAGTGTGTTGATTCTTTCGGACTTAGGCTTAGGCGGGCGCGACGAGTGCGGTGTGTCGCACTTTGGGTTTGCCCTGTACGTCCGAGATTCGATATTTCCCGCGCCGGTCACCCATCAGATCGCGTAGCTCATGAATGCTGAGCTCGGTCACTTCATGCATGCGAATCAGCATTGAAGCACCAACGGGTAGCGCGCGATGCCGGATCTTGCTGATCACCGGCGGCGCCACCTCCAGTGCGCGTGAGAGTGCAGCATCATTCTTGAGCTGCATGCGTTCGCGCAGTGTGTCGAGCAGTCGGCTGGGGTCATAGCTCTCTTGCGAGGCAAGTGCATGCTCCAGCGTGTGTGGGCGGTGCCGAATTTCCATGATGCTCCTTGTGGCGACGTTTGTCTGATGACTGCGGCCTGCCCAACAAGTTCCGGCTACCCTTGGGTGTCACTGATCGAGTTAAAAACAAAAAACCGTGCAGGCCTCGCAGCGCTGCACGGTCGAAGTATGCGCAGATGGATTTACGGTATCACCATCAACGTGAACGGATGAACATAGGCTTGCATTGTCACCAGCAAACCAACCAATGCGGCCAGTGCGATCGAGTGGAAGAACACATAGCGCAAGATTTCTCCTTCGTGGCCGTACCACTTGGTTGCAGTGGAGGCGACCACGATCGATTGCGCATCGATCATCTTGCCCATGACACCGCCCGATGAGTTAGCGGACGCCATCAGCACCGGTGACAGGCCGAGTTGTTCTGCAGAGGTTTTCTGCAAACCACCAAACAGCACATTGGAAGCGGTATCTGAACCGGTCAGCGCCACGCCGAGCCAGCCCAGCAGGGTGCCGAAGAAGGGGTAGAACATGCCGGTGTTGGCAAATGCCAAGCCCAGCGTAGAGTCAACGCCCGAGTAACGTGTGCAGTAGCCGAGCGCCAGCATGGCGGCGATGGTCAGCAACGAGTACTTCAATAACTTCAGCGTGTCCCAGTAAATAGCGACCATTTCACGGACGCGATAACCCATCAGCAAGGCCGAAACAATCGAGGCGATGAAGATGCCAGTGCCGGTGGCTGACAGCCAATTCAATTTGAAGATAGCTTCTTCGATTTTAGGTGTGGCGGCGACCGGTGGCATTTTCTGCACCATGTTGTGCAGATGCGCCCATTCAATCTTGATGATCGAGATGCCATCCAGTGCTTTTTTCCACTCGGGGATACCCCAGATCAGCACCACGACCGACAAAATCAGCCAAGGTGTCCATGCGTTCATGACTTCTTTGCGCGAGTACTCATGCGCTGGCGCTTGCGGGGCCTGCTCGTCAGCGCCTTCGAATTTGCCCGAAGGCGAGGTCATGATCTCTTTCGGGTGCCAGACCTTCAAGAAAAGAGCGAGGCACACCATGGAAATAACAGCAGCGCCGACATCGACCAGCCAGGGTCCGTGGTAATTCGAGATGAAGTACTGCGGTATTGCAAAGCTTGCACCGCCCACCAAGATCGCTGGCCAGATCGCCAACATGCCGCGGAAGCCGCAAAACGCCCACACCAGCCAGAAAGGAACGATGATCGAAAAGAAGGGCAGCTGCCGTCCGACCATGGCAGACAACTGCAACATGTCGAGGCCGGTCACCGCAGCCAGCGCGATGATCGGTGTGCCTAGCGCACCGAAGGCGACAGGCGCCGTGTTTGCAATCAATGACAGGCCTGAGGCTGCCAATGGGGCAAAGCCGAGGCCGATCAGCATTGCACCGGTCACCGCCACAGGCGTACCGAATCCACCAGCACCCTCGAAGAATGCGCCGAAACAAAATGCAATGAGCAGCAGCTGCAGCCGGCGATCGCCTGATATGCCGGCGATGCTCTCACGCAGAATTTGAAACTGGCCTTTGCGATCGGTGAGCTGATACAGAAAGATCACATTGAGAATGATCCAGCCGATCGGAAACAGGCCGAATGCGGCGCCATACAACGCAGAGGCAAGCGCAGCATCCGCCGGCATGGTGAAGCCGACAATCGCCACCACCAAGGCCGATACCAGGCCCATGATCGCTGCGATGTGCGCCTTGATGTGAAAGAAGGCCAGTGCCGCCAGCATCACCACCACCGGAATGGCGGCAGCAATCGTGGACAGCCAAACATTGTTGAACGGGTCATACACTTGTGACCACATGGGGGATCTCCTCCGCTTGTCTCAGCGTTTTGAATGCGAACCGGGCATCATATTGAACCGTAGAAATATTGTCTATGCGTTTGCGGGCGTCAATTGATCGATTCGACAACCACTTGGTGACAACTTTTTCGACGCGTTTTGAAAATTTTTTGCTTGTCAAACCCGTGCGCTGGCCGGGGTATGCCGGCTAGCGCTGATTGGTGGCGATGTCACCAAAGATTTTCGGCATGGTTGAGGGTAGGCAGCGATAGTACTGCGGCGGCCCCTCGATTTTGCCCCCGAGGGCAGCGGCGGCGTGCCATGGCCAGCGTGGGTCCGAGATAAACGCGCGTGCCATGGCCACCATGTCTGCTTGTCCTGACTGCAAGATATCCTCGGCTTGTTGGGGCTCGGTAATCATGCCAACCGTGATCACAGGCATCTTGACCGCTTGCTTGACCCGCGCCGCAAAGTGAGCCTGATAGCCCCGGCCGATGCTGATCTTCTGCAGCGGCGAGACCCCGCCCGACGACACATCGACAAAGTCGGCGCCCGCCGTTTCCAGCCGCTGACACAGCGTGACGCAGTCTTCGATGGTCCAGCCGCCGTCGACCCAGTCGCTGCCGGTTACACGAACGCCCAGCGCAATACCCGCGCCCAGCTCGGACCGCATCGCTTCAAAAATCTGCAGCAGCATACGCATGCGGTTATCGAGCGAGCCGCCGTATTCGTCATCTCGCTGATTGGCAATCGGCGACAAAAATTCATGCAGCAGGTAACCGTGCGCCGCATGTAACTCGATGGCATCGAAGCCCAAACGACGCGCACGCCGCGCTGCATGAGCGAAATCAGCGGTCACACGCTCGATATCAGCCCGGCTCATGGCACGTGGCGTCGCTTCGTCTGGTTTGTGCGGCAACGCGGAGGGCGCGATGGTGTCCCAACCGCCCGCCGCTTTAGACAACAGGGCGCCACCTTCCCAAGGCCGTGCGCTGGAGGCCTTGCGGCCTGCGTGCGCGAGTTGCAGCATCAGCTTCGTATGGCTGGCGCCGCGCAGCATCTCGACCACGTGCCGGAGCGACTGCTCGTTTTCCTCGCTGTACAAACCCAGACAACCCGGCGTGATCCTGCCTTCCGGGCTGACTGCAGTCGCCTCCACCGTCAGCAGGGCGGCGCCCGAGAGTGCGAGCGAGCCCAAGTGCGCCAGGTGCCATGCATTGGCATTACCGTCGTGCCCCGAGTACTGGCACATCGGCGAGATCATGATGCGGTTGGCGAGCTTGAGCGGGCCGAGTGAGATCGGCGAAAACAGCAGGGAAGATGACATGATTTTTATATTTTAATTTAATGGGTTACTTGATATTTTTCAAGTAATCTATGATGGCGGTACGTACAGCGGGATCAGGCTGCTGATACATCATGTAGGTACCCTTGGCGACTTTCTGCGGGTTTTCCAGCCACTTGTCCAGCAGCTCCGGGCTCCAGGATTTGCCCTTCAGCGCAGTCTTGAATTCTTTCGAGTGCGCAAAGCCGGGTATGGCGCCAGCGGGTCTGCCCACCACGCCATGAAGGTTGGGGCCCATGCCGGGCGGGGCGTCTTTTTGAATCGCGTGACAGGCCGCACATTGTTGCTTGAACAGGTCTTCGCCAGATGCATTCTGTGCAGTTGCGTGGTTTGCCGATAGAAGTGCCGCGACAAAAAGGGCGCCGGCAAGAGGTTTTTTGGTGTTTGACATTGCTTTCTCCTCATTCGATCGATACCGGAACTCGCTCTCTGGCGGGGCTTGATCCGAGCGCGTATTTTGGCATGCGGCGCGATTTTTTCGGCGCAACCAAAAAAATGCTCCCCGGCGGGGAGCAAAACCTAAGAGGAGATTAGGCGGAAACGAGGAGATCAAATCGAAGCCCTCGAAGCCAAGATTAAGCATGTTTCTAAATTGCTATTTGAGTAATAACAAGGCCATGAATGATCGAAATCAATGATTTCGAAATGGCTGCGGCCAAGTAAGGCAGATTCCTTGAGCAGTGGCCTATTTCTCTGCGCTAGCGCGGACGGGGGTCAGCAAATGACCAAGTTTTTTGGCCTTGGTTTGCAGGTATCGAAGGTTTTGGTCTGTGCTGCTGGCAATATGCGCCACCCGCTCGACGCTGATTTCCAGCTCTTTCAGCGCGTCGAGCTTGCGCGGATTGTTCGTCATCAGCCTCAGGGAGCGTATCCCGAAATACTGAAAAATCGGCGCGCACATGCCGTAGTTGCGCAGGTCGTCGGCAAAGCCCAATTGATGGTTGGCCTCAACCGTATCCGCGCCTTGCTCTTGCAGCGCGTAGGCGCGAATTTTATTCACCAGGCCGATCCCGCGGCCCTCTTGTCGCAGATACAGCAGCATGCCGCGTCTCTCTGCCGCGATGCGTTTGAGTGCCGCCTCGAGTTGCGCACCACAATCGCAGCGTTGACTAAACAGCGCATCACCGGTCAGGCATTCGGAGTGCAAGCGGGCTAACACGGGTTGTCCATCGCTGATATCACCGAGCACCATGGCCAGATGTTCTTTGCCAGTGTCTGTTTCCTGAAAGGCGTGCAGCGTGAACTCAGCCCACGGTGTCGGCAGAGCGCAGCTGGCCATATGGGTCAAGCTGGCGTGATTAGCGAGGGCGGTACTTGATGACATGTCGATGCATTCCTGCGAGCCGGCGCTGAAATGCAAATGCGGCGTCGCGGTGCCTCGCGACCGCCGCATGCCGGACGTCAAGCCGGATTATGCCACCGCACGAGCGTGGTAGGGCGCAATGGGTTGACGCGCTTCCAGATGCTCTGGCGCGCGCGGTGGGCCCTTGCCCGGCCGCAGCGCGTAGCCTTCACCGTAGGCGCAGGTAATCGTCAGCTGGTTACGCGTGACGAGCTCGATCTTGAATCGCAATTGAAAAATCGTGACCCGAATATTGCTGCCGGATGCCGCGCGCCCGGCCAGCTTGAACATCAGCAAAACCTCTTCCATCGGCACCACACTGCCGATCCGACTGATGAACAACTCGGCCAAGGGTACTTCGGCCGGCGATAGTTGAATCACGTCGCTGAAATAAATCAACCGGCGCGATTCCTGATTAAGGGTGAGTAGGCCAAGACCGAGCTCGTCGAGTAAGCTGTTATGACGGCGTAGTGCGGTCACGACTCGACGGGCAATTTCATTCATGGCGTGTTTTCCGCACACCCAGTCATTCACCAGCTTGGGAATATCAAGCGCGCTCGGGGCACTCGGTTGCTCATCAAACACCAATATCAGTGGCACTGCAGGCAATGACGCATCGGCACCATAGCAAAGCGTGGGGTACTCGAGCCGACCGAAATCCCACAGCATGTTGATCTGGGTTGCGTCATTCACCTCGACCAGTACGGCGGAAAGACAGCAGTGGTAGGTGCCGTAGCTTCGATTCAATCAAACGGTGCCTCGGTGAACCAAACTCATCCGCTTGGCTGACGGGTACCAATTTATCTTTACCGAGCGTGATGGAGGGCGATAACTTTTCGTCGATGGACATCGGCACCAATGGGCTGTGATACGCCATCAGCAGATCGCACCGACCACTACTGAGCGCAATCACCCCTTCATAGGTTTCACCCGCTTGGATATCAAACTTCAGGCCGCTGATGCGCTGGTTGATCTGATGGATCCACTCCGGCAAGGCTTGCTGCACCAGCGATTGCGCCACAAATAGCTTGATACCCGAGAACACTTTGCTGCGATGTCCGAGTGCGATCCGGGCGTCTTGCAACTGGCGCACCATTTCGCGCGCCGCGTCCCGAAACAAATGCCCAGCCATGGTCAGGCGAGGCGGCACGGTGTCGCGATCCACCAGCGAGATGCCGATCCAGTCCTCCAGCGATCGTATGCGGCGGCTGAATGCGGACTGCGTGACATTTCTAGCGTGAGCTGCCCGGGTGAAGCTCGACATATCGGACAAAACCAGAAAGTCTTCAAGCCATTCGATATCCATGGCGGCTCCAATCCAGAACGCGGTGTACGCGCCATCGCTTTGACGCGTATTATAAAAACGTTAACTTCGGACTGGCGTGACTGTAATTTAATTAGTTCCTTACGGGTAGGGGGTTGGATAGCCGATGCAAAACCGAGCCGCGCCGATCACGCGACTTTCTTCAAATTCTGTCACGCAAAAACAACGAATCGACACGCCCACCGGCAAGCACACAAGTGACGCATGATGCATCGCAGGTAAAAAAAAGCCGCCGGCGAAGCGGCGGCTGAGTGAGCTTAGGTTGGTCTAGCCGTGCGCGTGAATATCGTTATCTTTGGTTTCACGCACAAACAGGGTGCCAATCACGAAGGTGAACAGCGCGATCACAATCGGGTACCACAAGCCGAAGTAGATATCGCCTTTGAACGCCACCAACGCGAACGAGGTCGTGGGGAGCAAACCACCGAACCAGCCGTTACCGATATGGTAGGGCAGCGACATCGAGGTGTAGCGGATACGGGTCGGGAACATCTCGACCAGCATCGCCGCGATCGGGCCGTACACCATGGTGACGTAGAGCACCAAGATCACCAGAATCACCAGCACCATCGGCTTATTCAGCTGTGCCGGATCAGCTTTGGCCGGGTAACCCGCCTCGCCAATCAAGGCCTTCAGCTGCTCGGTGAACGCCTTGTCTTTCGCCGCCGCTTCTTCTTTTGGTAGGCCTACAGCGCTGTAAGAAGACAACTCTTTATCACCAACCTTGATCACGGCGGTAGTGCCGGGTGGTGCAACTTCATTTTTATAGTTCACCGAGGCCGCAGCCAGCTTGGCTTTTGCAATGTCACACGACGAGGTGAATTTCTTGGTGCCGGTCGGGTTGAACTGGAACTGACACTCGGCCGGATCGGCAATCACCACCACCGGCGAATTGTTCTGCGCCGCTTCAAGCGCCGGGTTTGCGTAGTGCGTGAGCGCCTTGAACAACGGGAAGTAGGTCAGCGCAGCAATCAAACACCCTGCCATGATGATTTTCTTGCGACCTATCTTGTCCGACAGACTACCAAACACGATGAAGAATGGCGTGCCAATCAGCAGCGAGGCTGCGATCAGAATATTTGCGGTCGGTCCATCCACCTTCAGTGTCTGCGTCAGGAAGAACAGCGCATAAAACTGGCCGGTGTACCAAACCACCGCTTGGCCAGCAGTCAGACCTACCAGCGCGAGAATGACGATCTTCAGGTTTTTCCATTGACCGAATGCTTCCGATAGCGGCGCTTTGGACACCTTACCTTCTTCTTTCATACGCTGGAAGGCGGGCGATTCATTCATCGACAGTCGGATCCAGACCGAGATACCAAGCAAGAAAACCGACAGAAGGAAAGGAATGCGCCAGCCCCACTCGGCGAATTGTTCTTCACCGATCGCGGTACGCGTGCCGAGAATCACCAACAGCGACAGGAACAAGCCCAGCGTTGCGGTGGTTTGAATCCATGCGGTGAATGCCCCGCGTTTGTGATCGGGTGCATGCTCGGCCACATAGGTTGCCGCGCCACCATACTCACCACCGAGCGCGAGGCCTTGCAAAATTCGCAGCGTGATCAAAATGATGGGCGCGGCGATACCGATACTTGCGTAGTTGGGCAACAAGCCCACCACGAAGGTGGATACACCCATGATCAAAATCGTGACCAGGAAGGTGTATTTACGGCCCACCATGTCGCCAAGGCGTCCGAATACGATCGCGCCAAATGGGCGCACCAGAAATCCGGCAGCAAATGCAAGCAGCGCAAAAATGAATGCTGTATTTGGGTCGGTGCCCGCAAAAAACTGCTTTGCGATAA
>Ga0194133_10005091_pt1 | contig 16985 bp, 7 predicted proteins | sample TA2KigOf40mmetaG_FD_155448 | JGI IMG/M metagenome (GOLD analysis project Ga0194133, IMG submission 155448) | Freshwater microbial communities from Lake Tanganyika, Tanzania - TA2015055 Kigoma Offshore 40m | ecosystem: Environmental > Aquatic > Freshwater > Lake | place: Tanzania: Lake Tanganyika... | reverse complement strand
AAAATATTCAAGGCATCCATATTAGCATTTTTTGTGACACAAGCTACTCTCTCTCAAATGACCAGTTGAGGATCTAAAGCTTTATGGGCCCATATTTGTGTGGGAGGTTTAATGATTCATAACTCAAGCTGTAAAAAAAATTCAATATTATAGCTGTCCTTTTATTTTATGGAAATCCAAGATTGGGCCATTACATAATTGTGTTTTCAATTTAGTGATAGGTCTGGGTCAAAAATTTTTGACCCGGGTTGGGTCAAGTCAATTTTTTGTGGCTCGTGTCAGGTCAGCCAATAATGGTTTGAGTTTGGGTTTGGAAAATTTCCCCTAAAATTTTCAAATTTTTCAATTTTTTTCCCTTGGGTCAAAAAAATGTCTTCGGGTCTGGTCAAAAAGAACCCGGATCAAAGACGGGTCAGCCTCTTATTTACTGCGGGTCAAAAGGAAGCTCGGGTCGGGTCAGGGCCTATCTCTAGAATTTTCATGTATTTTTGAAGGACCAGCCAATTTGATCCAAATCTTAAACTCAAAAATACCCATTTTTAAATGAATATGGAAGATTCATCTGATGGTTTTCATATAAATGTTTATTTAAGTCATGATGAAATTTTTGTCAGCTTAGGGCTTAGCTTGATAACTTGAATTCCAAGATTAGTCCACAGCAACCCTATCTCTTTTAATTAAACTTTAAAATTGACTTTTTTCCATAGTTTTTGTAAAAGTTTGAGACATATCTTGCATCAATAGTAATTGTTTGAATGATTTGTAAAAAAGCTTTTTTTACAATGATGTTTACTGAAATCAAAATTTTGCTCAAGAATTTGCATTTGATTTCTGATAATTTTATATTAATGAAAAAAATATGGCTTTTTTACTATGAAACCTGTCTCTGATTTCTCAAGGGACATCCAAGACAACAGATGTTTTTTAGAAAAAGATAAACATATTTTTCTAAAAACATTAATACTGAAAACAAAATCCTTTACCTTTACTAAAGTTACTGTAATTTAAGTAAACAGAGCCAGGAGGGCCAAACATCTGAACCAAATGCTTATAATAGGAAGAGGAGGGGGCTTTTGTTCATGCAATTTACATGGATCCATAAATTTGGTGGTCTGGAAGTCCCAGTGGTTAATAATAATAACAATAATAATTTAGTAGATGGGTATTTTTTGTGCGGTGAAAAATACATAACCCTCTGAGCGACTTGTCTACATAAAAAAATTCATGGCTCGGACAATTTTAAGCAAGAGAAAAGTTTATAAAACAACATTTAAAGCTAAATGTTTGAAGAAAAATGGGAAAACTTTGATTCAACTACTGCTGTTTTGACTACTGTCATTTCGCCTACAATGTTTTGCCTACTGCCATTTCACCTAGGTCAATTCGTCTACTGCTTCAATTTGCCTATGCCGTTTCACCCACTACAATGAGTTCATAGTTGCAGTTAGGTTAGGTTAAGTTAGGTTAGGTTAGGTTAGGTAGTAGTAGTAGGCAAATCGACATAGTAGCCGAATTGAAGTAGTAGGCAAAACTATTGGCAAATCAATGTAGTAGGCAAATTGTAGTAGGCGAAACCACAGTAGTCAAAACGTCCGGTATACGAAATGGCAAGGCATCAACAAAAATTATAAACTTTTCTCTAGCTTTAAAATTATCGGAGCTATCAAATATGTACATATAAAACTTTGAACTTAAATATCTCGGCTTCTAGGCAAAATCTCAAAAATATGGATGAAAGATTTTGAGCCATCCATGTAAGCATTATGCATGCCAATTTTCAGGTCTCTAGCTCCACTTGTGTGGGAGGAGAATGAAGTGACATACAGGAACGTAATGTCACTCCCATTCCATATACAAAATTTCTAAAATCCCACTTCGCTTTGCTCGCGAAGAATAACATTGTCCAGTATAGACTCATACAATGTTAATACGCAATCAACACCTTCAGTCCCGCCATAGAATTTTATGGTCACTGCAGATTACTATTAACCCAACTGAGTGTGCCTAGTTGAATTCTTTTGCAATCCGGGTTTGAAAAATTCCTGATATGGACAGCCAGGGATTGAACCCACAACCTTAGATATTTATTCTCTCAGCCACAGCAACCCCATATGAGTTGGTGGTTAAGCTTGGGGTTAAAATTAACCATTATAGTTGAAAGAATAATAATAATAATAATCTTGTGCAGAATGTTGCTGGTATTCAAAGTGAAATAGCGGCGTATTATTTATGGATAGTTCCAGATAATCGTTGTCGATCAGCAAAAGGGTGTGGTGATGAAGATAATGGAAAAGTTCATTGAGATTATCAAATAGTATATATTATAATGAAAAATGTAACTTTAATTCAAATACAAGAAAGTACAAAAATCTTATTTTCTTTAATAGTAAAGGATATTAAATTTCCATGAGAGAGTAGTTTTACTTTTTGTGCATAATTTACATGTTATGGCAAAACCATATCAAATGAATTGTATTTCATAATAAAAGTTGTTTAATATTCGGTGCATAATTTTTTGAAGTGTTGAGAAATAAAAAGCATGTTTTGATCAGTTTTGAAAATAACTATATAGGAAGCCATTGTTCGTGACGAAGGGTTTCTTAAATATGAAAAAGTCTAAAATTATCCCCTTTTCATTAAAAAAAAGAATGTCTGCAAAGAAATGCTTGAAGGAATACCAGGTTGCTATTCATACTGAAAAAACTTCAAAAAAAGTTCTTCTTTATGATTGTGACATATAAAATGAAAGTTTTGTTCCATTCATCCATAGAGTTGGATACATTCAGCAAAAAACCTCAGTGAGAAGTAGTTTGTATCAATTTTGATTGATTGACAGGTTATAGTCGGTTGAGGAACTGATTCTTCGAATACCGAAAGTATTAGACTTTACAACTATTCCCTACACTCTTATTGTGTCTTTCAGTCATCTGAACTATCCCAGGTTAAATTTTGGGAATGCGATATGCACAACCATCAATCCTGACTAAGGTAATCATCATGTTAGACAATTATTTTAAGACAAATCCTGGGGTAAAAGATTTGTCCCGCCCGGAGATTGAGCCTCAGTCTCCCAGTCCACTGTCTGATGCCAAAACCATTAGGCCACGGCAACCCCAATATTGTAATACTCATACCATAATATTTTTAATCCAAATTTTCATTTTATTCACATTTTCCATGAAAGTCATTTTAAGCTTCTCTGCCAAGTTATTTTTTCCCCACAATCAAATTTCATGCTACAATTACTGCCTACAAAAGATACGCCCCTCCAGACAGCAACAAAAGATTCTATCTCTTTGATCCCTCCTTACATTGTTACCTTTTCTATACTGTAAAATGACTTGAGTTCCCTTATTAGACAGTTCAGTACTGACTCTTTTCTTGATTGGAAAAGTCATCATTGGGTTAATGTACTGGCTCGCTCTCACACTCTCTGAAGGTCAACTCATACTTTGCTCTAGAACACCCTGGAGATGGACCCTGACTCAACCTGAGCATACTTTTGACACCGCAGTAAATAAGGGGCCAACCCATCTTAAATCCGTATATTTTTTGAGCCAACCTGTTTGGATTTTTTTGACCCGAAGGGAAAAAAATAAGAAAATTTGGGATTTTTAGGGGAAATTTTCCCAACCCAGAGGCGGCTGACCTGACCTGACCCAACCCAGGTCAAAAATCTTGACCGAGACCCATCACTAAGAACATCTCATTTTGCTATGAAGATAAATTATTGCTTAAATATTTAAAGAGACAAAGTAAAAATATAATGAATTCTGTAGGCATGTAATTTTTCAAAATCTCTGCTCTTCCTTACACTTTTTATCTTTTTGAAATCTGAGTTGTTTTTCTGTCTGTTGGGAAATGTTCAGGTTTCTTTAATGTTTTTCCATCCAGTTTCCATGAATGAACTGGCCTTTTGATTTACATTTTTTTGATTGTAAAAGAATCATTATTGTCTGTGAAGTTACTCAGCAACTTTCATTCATAAAACTATGTCAGACTATTTATAAAACTGCCATGATTTTTCTGGTGAAAAACCATACATCACCATTTGTTCAAAATAACTTTTTTTTCTTCACAAGCACCTAACAAATTTTATAATTACAGATGTTTTTTGGTCTTTTTTTGTGGTTTACCCGGGCAGGAGTCAAACCCAAGTTGCTGGGATAGAATTCCAGCTTCATACCACTTGACCACCCTGACTTCCTATTCATATTGCTAAAACTTTTACTCTAAAGCTGGTAGAAACTCATCTACAGATTAAATACTTAAGCAAATTAGATATTTTTAAACATTTGTATGTAAATTGCTGCTTTAAGGTGAGTGTAAAGTTTCAAAAATTGACAGCATAAAATCCTTCCAAAAGGTAGATTAACCAAATACTAATGGTAAAATGTAAATGATACTTTTTTGAAGCTTTAAATCTTTTTTACAAAGTCCTTCAAAACACCCATTGCTCATTTTCTGTCCAAAAGTTTTTATACTGCCAAAAACAAAGGAAATATAATGTACTAAATATCTATGAAAACAACATTAGGAAAGGTAGCTAAGAGTTTGGGAGTAAGATTAATAAAGGAAGTTTTTGAATGGGATGAGTGGCTCTCAAAAAGCAGGGTAACGTGATTTCTGGAATACAGGAGCCACCTTGAGCTGACCCCTGGAGCAATGTGTGCGATAACCCAATGATTGCTTTCCCAGTCAAGAAAAAAATAACAACTTAAGTGTTTATTGATAGAATGTAAGCCCTTCTAAGGGGATGGGAATAGTACTAAAGAGTAGCAATTATGTAAGGCAGCATTGAAGAGATGGCATCTTTTGATGGCAGTGTGAAGGGATGCCTGTTGGAGGCGGAAAACCATTGTAACGTGAGGAATCTAATTGTGGGAATGAGAGATAGCTTGAAATGACTTTTTAGGCAAATTTGTATTTATGCTGTACGGCTCCATCCAAAATGTCGAAGAACATGAAACAGTATGGCAATGACTGAAAAATAGCAAATGATTTGGTACAACAGAGGTGCTCTGAAAAAGTGGGGATGACAAAGTCTAGGGAATGTCTTTGATCCTAAGATCTTAATGCCTTAAAAAGCATTACTCGACCAGACAAATCACAACGTATCGTGCTATTTTCTTTCTTGAGTGTCTAGCGAAGTTAATCATTTCAGACACTTCTAGGTCCTGGCTGGAAATCATGTATCTATTTTTTGTCTATTTTGTGGCAACCGGGTGTTAAGGGTTACCAGAGGTGTCAGGGGTCCTACCTCCTATGGGATTTGAACCCCTGATCCTCAGACCTCCAGCCAGATGCCATGACCATTAGGCCATTCTGAGTACATTGAAAATTAGCATATTGTCATACTTTATTCCCATATTCAACGTGAAATACATGATTTCTTTCATTTTATTGCACAACTACTGAACAATAGCTTCAAAAATTGGTGTGCCGTACAATCTTTTGCCACAGGATATCACAAGGGTATTTCATACAGTCCACTTTTTTGGTTGGGTTTTCTCACTTGAGAATGAAAAAGTCCTTTTATGAACTGAAAAATAAGTGTCTTCTCCTTTCCATAGTCAAGAAAATTTTGGCACAATAGTCTTATTCATTTAAAAAATGTCTTTATTTAATGGATTTAAAAAAACCATTTTTTACTTTTCACTTTAGATGGTCTGCTCTCTTGTTGACATTTATCTTTTCAAGATAATTACAACTTTAATCAAAACTTTTTGGGCACTCTTCAACAAAAACTTTGATCAGCACAATTTAAAATGCCAACTTCTAATTTTAAAGTTGCTTCTGATAAAAATATTCATATTCAGAATAAGGAATAAAAGAAACATATTTTTAGTGAAATGAATTAAAATATGTATCATTTAAACTTTTCAGTTGAGGAGAAAAATGATCTTAAAGGTCATGCTTGCATCAAATGCCAACAAATAAGTTTGGAACAATAAAGTAGCCTGATTTTTTTGTTTAAATAGGAGAAAAAGTAAATCTTCTTATTCTACCTTTGAGGCTTTTTTTCATGAAAATGGTCAAATATTCCCTTGTCAATAGCAGCTTTTGTTGGTCATCATCAAAGTGAATCTAGAGAAAAACCAGGCCAATAATTCAAGACAAATAGTACAAATGAGAGAATCTTTAGTAATTTTGCTTTTTATTTGAATGTTAAAAGTTAATATCTTTTCATATTGAAATATCATTTCAGTTTTTAAACTATTTTAACATTCAAACATGAAATCTACTCCATTCTTTTGAATTTTGTCTACAAAAGATTTTTTTATGGATGATCAATTTCAGTTGCAAAATTTTTCTATTTTCACTGTACATAACCATTCTTTTACAAGGTTTGCAAATAATCCCAACTGTTTTATTAAAGTACAAACAAAACTGGTTTGGAAAGCCTCAACCTCAACATCAGTTTCTTTAGTAGCAAATCCGAGATGAGAAACATTCAAAACTGAATTGGCAATCGTCCCAAACACTGAGAACTTAATACAAGAATGCCAAACCCAACCAAACTTTTTTCAGCTTATTTTTTTTTGAAGTGGGAACTTATGAATGGGGAGAGCTCAAGCAAAACTAATTCTGAGTTACATTGTTTAGACTTAGAACATCATAAACTGTTTAACCTAACAATTCACAGTTTCTTTTTCACTGATTGATTGATTGACAGCTTTTATATATCCCGTGCAAAGCGAATGGGGAGTATAGAATTTTTGTATAGGGATCAGGCCAAAAATGGCTTGACGTCCGTCCTTCCATAAGTCACCTTATTCATCTCCCACACCAGTGGAGCTAGAGACTTGAAAATTGGCATGCATATTTCCCACATGGATGGCTCAAAAGTTGTTTGTTTGTTTTGCTTTATTGGATCATACATCTTTTTAAGAGCCTAATGGCTGTAAATCAGACAATTGTTACAATAAATATCAATATAATGAATAAAATAAATCGAGTTGTCTTTGCAGCTTATGCAGTGTCATCAAAATACTTGAAGTCGGCCTTCTTTAGGGTATGTCTTAAAAGGTCTTAGGTCCATTCGCTGTCGATCCAGTCTATATCCAAATCATCCGTGAATTTAAGTTTGTTACAGATCTTTTGCTTTCCTATTTTGCCTCTCCTGTTGTCAAAAAACCTGCCCATCAAGGGGTTGATTCTGGTCGAGTAAAATGTCTGGTTTATAAAGCTGTAAAGGTAAAAAGGTTCTCTATGTATATAGATTTTAATAGCAATCGATGCTAGTGTATATTTATTCCATTCCATTGTTGTTAGTTCATCTCTGGTTAGTTTCCTTTGGTAGTCTCTGAGTGCTATTCGTAGAGGTCTAGTTACTAACCAGATTTTTGATTTTTTGCCTGGAGGCCGAGATGTTTAAGTTCATTCCTTTATATTTATGTCCTTAATAGCTCCCATAATTTTAAAGCTATAGAAAAGTGTTTAAAATAACATTTTTTTAAACACTAAGCTAAAAATGTTGTTTTATTAACTTCTAGTTAAAAATGATTTCTTCATCACAATTCTAATTTCACGATCGTTCATTTCCTGATCCAGCCTTCATGGTTCAAAAATGTCCACCATACACGGGAGTCTGTTTTGCAAGGATTCATGTCCTTTCGTCTTCTTCGAGATGTCAAAGAATTTACCAACACCCCATCATCTTTGTTTAACAACAAGATTGTTACCTAGAAGATAAAACTAGGGTTTAGTCAGTTTCTCATCTCTTTTTTCTTAAATTATTCAAGGTGTCAAAGAATAGGTGCTTATATTATGTACAGTTGCTTATATATAAGGGTTGCCATACCCGTATTGGCACATCATCAGGTAGGTAATCTGAAGGTCCAGGTTTGAACCCCTGCCCAGGAACCTCTAGGAAGCCTTTGACCCTGGGTTGCCTAAAAAAATATTTTCAGCTTCAGTGTACCTTTAATGAAGGAATTTGCAAGACTTAGAGAGTTTAAGTGGCAGCCGTCATGAGGAGTTCAAAAATAACTCTCGTGTTCATAGCTTAACTATTACAACAGTGCGCTCTCTATGTATATCAGACATGCCACCAATCTTCCATCCTATAGGAATAGGGAGTCAGGGTGGTCAAGTGGTGGGGTATGAATCTGGAATTCTATACCAGCAAACCGGGTTTGACGCTCGCCCAGGTAATAACCACAAAAAATATCAAAAACCACCTTGTGTGCCTTTAATGACCGTGAGTTGCAAGGCGTGCTTAAAAAATAATCAAAAATTGTAAAAGTACACTTTAAAAGTGTTGATTGTATGTTTTTTGACAAGATTTATAAATTTGACATTACAAGCCATATTCCTATATTGTAGCATTAAATTTTGTATTGTTTTAGCTTAGTATAAATGTTTGAAGAAATAACCCAAAATATTTATCCCAAAAATTGTCTGGAAACAAGAATTTCGTGACCAATATTGAATCTTGATATGTCAAAGGATGCATCATGAAAATACTTTTATTACTTTATTTTGCACAAAATTGTTTATTTCCTGGTGCTGCAACTTCTTAACCTTTAAGGCTTATGATCACTGTCCATGGTCTATTTGATAAAAAGAAACTTTTTCATTTCAGATTCAATATTCTGAAGAGCTTTTTCTTATGTCTAAAGGTTTAATTATTCAAAGAGGGGAGAAACATTCAAGGACTGACTTTCTTTTATCTAAAAATTATTAAAGTGTCAACTTTCAAAACTAAAATTTATATAAATATATCAGGTAAAGTTCTGAAAACAGTTGAATTGAGTTGTTTATTTTCTTTGACATAAATTATAATCTATTAAAAGAATAAACATTCAGCAGTTAGTCAAGAAACAAGTATAAAAGAAAGCCAGCCAACCATAGAGGGGTCCTCTCATTTTCACAACAATTTGAATGCTAAGACAAACAGTTTGTAAATCTTCTAATTTTTGATGCACCAACAACTTTATCAGCATGATCATCTTGTAACAAAAACATCTTAATCAATCCAGTAATAGCTCCAGAATGATTGATAAGAAATAGAGAAACCTTCTCAATGTTAAGTTGTTTTCTTGGCTGTTTCAAACCATGCACATGTAATAATATATGTAATGGCCATCTCTGTGAGGGATTGATTGATAGATTAACAGTTTTTGTTAATGAGATGACTATTATAAGAATAAATTTGTTCTTGACTTTAGTACAGTTCCTGTCTCTGAAAATTGTGTTTATTCAACAATTATGAACTAGCTGTCTGTTTCCCAGCTCTGTCCATGATAAAATAAGGCCCCCCTGGGGTACAGGAGCTTCAGCAGGGCTTAAATCATTCCTGAAGTATGTGGCATGTAGTTGAATAATGGGTTGCAGTGGTGGAGTGGTCATGACATCAGGATGGGAATCTGAGAGTCACTCCATATTACTATTACCTGGATTAGGGAAAACGTCGATTCGTCTTATGACCATTCGCCTACTACGACTGATCGCCTAATATGACTGTTCCCCTAATGCCAGTTTGCTTTGGGGGGTTAGGGGGGATCAGATAGGTGCCTTTGACCATGGACATGGGAAGAACCTCTCCCATATTGTAAGCTCAATTTTTGCTATTGGGTATTTGGTGACAAAAATACAAAGTACTTACAAACAGCAAGAATAGGGTTATAGGGTCTGGGAATGGCAGAAATGTTGAAAACTTACATGACTTTACAGGCTTTGCTTTGGTTTTCATATTTTTTTAAGGAGAGAATTGATTGTTTACAGTCAAGAGTCATGTCCCAACCTAGAAACTGGATCCAATAGGATGTTTTCATAGTTTTGCTCAAAAACAAAGAAAACTTATTTCAAGACTTTCTGAGAAAATATTGAAGCTAGACATTTAAATCTTAACCTGAATTTCTTTTCTGCATTTATTTGCAAAAATCCAAGGTAAAATTATGTGGGTTGTTTACAATCTGGTGAATGTTTCTTGAAGACTTCTTTTGGTATCATGACTATGGCTGAATAAAATATTAAAGGAAAATCGAAATGCCTTTTTTGTAAGTATTTGAAACAACGTGTCCTCCCATGTTACAAAAATGGACAATTACAATTCAAATATTCTTTTAGACATTTTTTCATGAATCCTTTTCCCTTCTTTTCCAAAAATGAATGTGTAGGCTTAGTTTTCTCTCACAATTGAGGAATAACTCTTCTCCTTATATTATTTCTGATGTAAGAGAAAACCACAGTCCCAAGGAAAACTATCCTTCCCATCAATCTTTGTAGCTTGCCTGGCCTTCGGTGTCTGGGCCTCATTGGCTTAATGCTACCTCTGTGGTGCCTTAATCTATCTTTTATTTTCTCGACCCTGTAGTCCTCCACTTATAATAAAACACTTGGTACAACAGTCAAATATTTATTCAATATCCAGAAACTGAGTATGGTAAACAACACTAGGTATCTATCCCAAAGATGGGTAAAGATCAAAAGACCAAGAGGGAGTCCTCTTTTATAGGATCCTCAGTCTTGCTTTTCCTCTCTTGCTGGCTGGTCACTTCAAGGACTTTTTCAAACCCTCCAGAGGGTTCATTTCACCCTTTCGCAAAGTCCGCATGCGTGGCTCATGAGGCGCTTATACTGGAGTTTTCATCAGTATTTTCTATGAAGCGCAAGTAGATCTCCATGAGGCAAATTTGGTTGCGGAGACATCATTTCGTGTCGCGTCAAGTGTTTGACGGCAAAGGGTGAGCGGGTGTCCAATAGGAACACAGTGTTTGTCCTTTCTCTGGTGCAAAGTGTTTTGATTGGGGATGCTTTTCCTCCTAATCACCAAGACTGTGCTGGGATTGGTTGTTCCTAGTTTTACGTTTTCAGAGGGGTGCTTCAGTGTTTTATTGCCAGCAGATGTCTTCCTCTTTCAACGTATTTTACCACCTCAAAGATATCGGACTCGTTCGTGATTTTCCCGGTCTTCATCTTCTTTCTAAATTTAATATAACTCTTTCATGATTCTCCAGGTTACATATAAATTTACTTGAATTGTCAAATACGGGGTACTGAAATTACTGCTTCGCCTATATATTCAATTTTCTTTACAGTGCGTCTTCAAAAAGCTTATTCTAACAAGGTACTGAAATTGCTGCTTCGCTCGAAAGTTTTTGCTTTTATCGTATCAAAAATTAACAAATATTCGCGTATTTGAAATATTGACTACAAGTTCATCTACCTTCTAGTTGCCAAGCCCCAGGAGGTTACATAAAATTATCCAAAACTATTTAATTGCTAACCAAACCTTACCTTCCTGGCCTTACCCAGTGGGGCTTATCATCCAGAGCTTCCTTCCATGCCCTTGCCCTGGATTGTAAGGTAGGCAAACTATTTCAGGTAAGCGAACAAGTCAAGACGGCAAACTGGTAGGCAGGCGAACTCTCTAAGTTCCTCATTTTATTGCGAGCTGGAAAGGTTATGAGAAGTCGTGGAATCTGAACCCGTCAAACCGAACTCTTCGAACTACGAACTTGTCTAACCACAAACTCATCAAATTATGAATTTGTCAAACTCTAACCTAACCTAACCTGACCCCCCCCCCATGCAGGGCTCTGGGATTGGTGTCAGATGACCCTAACCCCAGAGCCCTGTTTGGCAAGTTCATTCATTTGACGAGTTCATTTGTTCTACGAGTCCGTAGTTCGATGAGTTTGTAGTTTGACGAGTTCATGGTTTAACCAGTTCAGTTCGACGAGTTTGGATTTGACGAGTTCTCGTATTCCCTGGAAAGGTATCTGGCTAAGAATCAAGGAGCTGTTTACTTTAAAGGGCAACCAAATACCTGGAATTGTAAGAAAAACTTACAAATACTGATTGGATTCCAGGACTGACATTTCAATCCTTAAAAGTTCAGACAGTTTGGCTCATAAATTTTAATTAATAATTAATTGTATGAATTAAAGAGTGTTACTCTTTTGAGAAATGAGCCAAAAGGTTTGGAATCCAGGCATCATGGGTTCGACCTTAAGCATTGGCAACCTTTCAAACCAGATTGTCATAAACGCACAAAAAAATAAAAGGTTGAATTTGTAATGTTTTTGGAGTTCTCATGGCATCAGGCTTTGAATTTATCGGACTGGGTTCAATCCCCAGCACCTTTTGTCCCCTGGTTGCCTAAAACATTTTAATTTGCAAAGAGTATTGGAAAACATTCAATCTTTCTCCAGGACTGTCTTGGTTGCAACAACATTTCTAAAGTTGAAGAAGCAGCATCTTTGAACCTAGACAGGTAAAAGAAAATTAAAATTTTGAAAACTTTTTAATAAATTTTCTTCTAGTTATTCATAAGTATAGCTATGGACTAAATTCAATAAGAGTGTCATACTAACATAGCAATAAAAGTAGATTAATTTACTTGACTTTAATGTAAATAGTACCATGTTTTACTAACATTACATTATTTTTGTAATCACGCGACCTCTTTATTCATGTTTGATTCCTGAGCATACCTGATCACCGCTCTCCTGTCTCACATGTCGATAAAAAGGCTTGCTCGCCCTTAGATAGTGATGGGTTCGGGTCAAAAAAATTTGACCCGGGTCGGGTCAATTTTTGTGGCTTAAGTCGGGTTGGGTCAGGTCAGCTATCTGTGGTTTGGGTTTGGAAAATTTCCCCTAAAAATATCAAATTTTTTTTAAAGTAATCTGTAAAAACTCTTTTCTTTCAGTTCATCTACTCTTATCAAAATTGATGCTAACAATTTGTCAGAGGGTCTCTTTTTTGAAACTGTGACTTCCACTGCACCAATAATGGTCACCATTAGAGAATCAGAAATGCTGTCAGTTAAGAGATCCAGGTTTACAATCATTTCTTAGAAAAACTCTCAGGAGCGCTATTCTGTGGTCTGAGGAGATGAGCAGTGCTTTGTGTTGCCAAAATCGTAAACCCAGTGATAGTCTTCCCAATCAAGAAAAGAATCAACATTGTGGTGTTTATTGCATGAACGGCAGCCCATTATATTAGGCAAAGTATCAGATCTCAGATTAGACAAAATAAAGGGTTCTTTATATCTTGGGTAAGAAACATTGAAATAGGAGACATAAAGAAACTGTTTGCTAAAAAAGTGTGTGAATGAAAGAGTAAGTGCCAACCTAATCTTGATATGAGATTAACAAGAATGTGATACAATTCAGAGCATTAGATAAGAATATAGATTTATGGATGGAGTCAGGGTGGTCTAGTGCATTACATCCCGGAATTCCATCCCAGCAACTTGGGTTCGACTCCCTCTTGGCCTAACACACAGAAAAGACCACTAACAGTCTGCCTTTAAAGTACGCAGTTTCACAAGGCAGACTTCAAAATTGATAAAAAATAAGTCTGTTACTGTTGGCTTCTTTTCATAGTTTGTTTGAATTTTTTAGATTTATCCTTATACCCTGGCCTGGTTTTTACATTTACAATGTCACAACAGTGGTTATAAAAGAAAATTATTTCAAAGATGTTGCACCCAAATCTCTAACTGCAAGAACAGGTAGCTTCAACCTCACAATTTTTCATCTTAGGTTTTGCATAATCATGTTTACAGGTAAACACTTGGAAATTATTGACAATGTTTTGGTCATCCACAATGTGTTAGATGTTTCTTCTTATGATCATGTTTCAATAAGGTAAGGTTTGAGATCATTTTTAACTTCACGCATTCTCCAAAGCAGATAGGTTTTACACAGGTGTAATAGAGGAGATGAAAATGATCTTCTTCCTGTCGACTGTCCTCATCCATCTGATGTAAATGGACTGCCATATATCATTCCAGAGAAGAAACACTCCTCTGCCATAATTTTTTTCTCTTTGACAATCCTTCTAATAGGACTGCTTTGGCAAGTGAAAAAAAAGACAAATAATTCATTAATCAAAATAACTTTTTTCATTGATTTTAACAGGTTAATTCTAATATCTATTTCCCTTCTTCTTGTCATTGCTTACAAAAAGATTTACGGATTCCAAGATTATGAAGATTATCCAGAAACTCGAGTTATCCCCATTTCAAGCTATTGCCAGGATTTTACATTCAGTTACATGCAAAGAAATCAATATCAACCAACGGTTAAAACATTTAAGGCATCCAGGATTGATGAAACAAAGATTTGAAAAAGATTATTATTTTGTATATTTCATTCTTAGGTGTCTGATTTTCTGAACCTTGACCTGAGAGATTCTCCAATGAAATCCAAAAAAGAAAAGGCTTTTTCAGGATGTTTGAAAGCATCATCCGTTGAGCCTGTAGGTATTGTCAAATTCAAACCTGGTAATAAAGCAAAAAAATAAATTCATCAATTTGGATGGCTTCAGTGATCTTTTTAATCAAGGTTCTTCAAATGATGAGGATGAAGATGAATACTCTACATCCTCTCGACTTCATTTGGCAGGTGGAGTGTCTTCAAAAAATGGTAAAATAGCTGTGGATTCCTAAAATTAAGTAAAAGGGCATTTTTTGCTATAAAGCATGCCAAACGCACGAGCGAGCGAGGTTACAATTTACAAACAAACAAACAATACCCCCATCACCAGACGTGCGCATCTTAACCCTCAGTTTTGAAGCAAGACGGTTGAAATTTTGCAGTTAGAGACAAAGCAGCGCAAGCGCCACAAGCATTCTTACATACATGCACAGCGTAGCCTAAAGGAAAAAGAAAAACTCTCATATCTCAGCTCCTAGACAAAAATTCAAAAGTCTGGTCGTTAACTTTGCTTGCAAGGCAAAAAACTCTCAAGCTACACAATTTCATCCCTCTAGCTTCAAAACTAAGGAAGCCTTTTGAGGTGACGGATGGACAGACAGACAAAATTTTTGACCCTTTTTCATGAGAGACAAAGATTAGTAAAATTTCTAAACTAGCAAAAAGGGTTAAAAATGCTACTTCAACCTTAACTTTTGTTTTGAAGATTGGGTCTCTGTATCACCTGCAAGTACACCATCTGCATCAGCTACTGCAACAAGACCAATTCCATTTTCAAATTTTTCAGTTACTCCAATAATTAACTTTGACCAGGTTAACAAAAAAAGCTTTTTAGATTTATTACAATAATTTATTCCAATATTTTTGTTTCAGCAGAGTCCTCCAAATAGCTTGAGACAAGCAATGGTTAATTATCCCATTAACCACATTGATAGTGATATTTCTATAATGTATGATCCCAATATGATTTTATCTCAAGAGCCTTTTCTGGAAAATCCACAACGAAGATATAAATGGCAATACACAAAAGTTTAATTTTGTAATTGTCTATTTTACAATTCACAACATAAAAATCAGTAAGACAATTTTCTTAAAGTGAAAGACAAAAATAAAATAATTATTTGTGATGTTTAATTACTTTTGGTAAATGAATGGGCACTTACTTATTTTTAAAAGTATTGGCAGTATTTTACTTATTATGTTGTGTTGCATGTAGTGATGGGTACGGGTCAAAATTTTTTGACCCAGGTTGGGTCAGCCATTTATGGTTTGGGTTTGGAAAACTTCCCTTAAAGACATCAAATTTTAATTTTTTTCCCTTTCGGTCAAAAAAAATATCTCCTGGTCTGGTCAAAAAGTACCCAGGTCAAAAGTGGGCTGGCCTCTTATTTTCTGCTGGTCAAAATTAAGCTCGGGTCGGGTCAGGGCCCATCTCTAGTTGCATGGTTGTATAAATGCAGGTTAAATAGTAAGCATTTTATACAGCCTAGTTGCTTTGTTTTACTTAGATGTATTAAAAATTTTAAGATAATTATTGAACAAAAGTTTTTTAGAAAGTCCTTAAAAGTAGCTAGCCTTTTTTAAAACCAGAGATTTAAATTTTTATCAAAAACTAACTGACAAGGAATCTTAATAAATTTAGATTTTGTCCACACACACACACTTGTTTTTCCTGCCTTCTAATAAAAAAACTCTCTCAAAAATGAAGAATGATTCTCCCTCCATATCAATTTGAGTATTCAGTTTTAGAAGAGAATTTGTTGCTGACTCAATCTATTGAAAGGTAATTATTTTTTATCTGAACAAATAAATATATATTATCAGAATTATCTTGGTGGTTTTTATTTTGTTTTTTAAAGTATGCCTGGCAAATATTTTTCATTAAAGGCACACTTAAGCTGGGATTGGCGTTGATTCCCAGCCTGACAATATATTCCATTTAAGTTTAACATTTTTCTTTACAATTCATATAATCTATGTAAAAAGTACCTTCACCAAAGAATCCTAAAAATGTTCAAGGGGATTATAAAAAGCATGGAAATCGATTGAAAACTCATCACCAAGTTTAATTTTCTTTTTTTTTTTGAGCGTCTTGTGTAATGAATCAAGACAAATATTTTTAATATTGGCTGGGAATCATTATTTTGTGAATTTTTGGCAACCTAGGGTAAAGGCTGCCTGGGGTGCCGGGATTAGAACCACGTCCTTCAGATCCCCAGTCTGATACCATGGCAATCTGTTTGGGTACCCCTTCTTCAATCACTGAAAAATAGAGTATGAGCAATGAATGTCTATCAAGCAATAAGAGTGAATCCCAAAGCCATATTTTAAATGCATCACTTTGATTTCAGCTTAAACCCTTTAAAAATATATTTTTTATTAAGCAAAACCAGTCTGAATTTTGGATCTTATCTTTTGAAAAATTCAACTTTTTCAGCAAGGGAGAGCTAAAGTTAAATGGGTAAGACACTTTTCTGATTTAAGTATATTTTATCATACTAATGAGAAATCAAAATATTTTTTCCAAAACCAGAGGTGGCGGACCCTACCCAAGAAGCAAAAAAATGACCCAACCCCATCACTAAATTAGTTACTATTAAATTAATTTATAAGGCCCTGTAATTGAGTTCTGCATTTTTACAGTGCTTATTGTTCGAGTTAAAAAAAGAAAAATTGAAAAGGTCATGATCTAGAGATGGGCCCTGACCCGACCCGACCCGAGCTTACTTTTGACCCCCAGTAAATAAGAGGCCGACCCGGCTTTGACCCGGGTACTTTCTGACCCGACCCGAAGGGTAAAAAATTGAAAAA
>Ga0194133_10005088_pt1 | contig 16998 bp, 7 predicted proteins | sample TA2KigOf40mmetaG_FD_155448 | JGI IMG/M metagenome (GOLD analysis project Ga0194133, IMG submission 155448) | Freshwater microbial communities from Lake Tanganyika, Tanzania - TA2015055 Kigoma Offshore 40m | ecosystem: Environmental > Aquatic > Freshwater > Lake | place: Tanzania: Lake Tanganyika... | reverse complement strand
ACTCCCCCTCCCCCCTAGGGCCTGGGGGGCCTAAAACACTAAAAGCTGAAGGACACATTTTTAAGATGCTCAGCAGGTTGCAAATTAACCCAGGCAGCTCCGGGCACCTCAGCTAGTAATTAAATATTATTGTGGTTAATTCAATATTTCCAATTCATCAAACTTGCAAACTAGATCCTCTAACATCTAGCTAATAAATATATGATACAAACCAATTGTTCTTTTATACAATTGAGAAATTACCCTCTGCTGTCAATTAATTCCACTGTTCTCAGAGTGTATGGATCTTTTGCAATCACATTTGTTGCAAAAATATCCTAGAAGCAATTTTCAAAGTGGTTATCAAAAAATTTTGATTTAAGTTCGAAGATCAAACTTACATGAACCAAGTTGCCTCCATCTAGAGTTTCAAGTTTAAAGCTCAGTTCATCTCCAACTGCTATGGTGGAAGTTGCCCTACCCTTGTACTCCACAAGTAACCTCACTCTACTATCCAATGTGTGTTCAGCAGGCAAATATTCAATTGGGGTTGGCTGTCCATCACTTAGGAAGGTTAATAAAATGTAAGTCACTTTGAAAGATCAAATGATCTCTAATGGAAATGTTGCTTCTAAAAAAAGTTCTTAAATTTTCATGTTCAAATCTACAGAGATGTAGATAGCCTGTAAGGATCTGGGTATTTTCATTATTTATCATGCAACCTATTTATTCACGTCTGATTCCGGAGAACACTTGATTGATGAGCTCCAGCTTCCTTTGTTGATAAATAGGCTTGCACACCTTACCGTGTCAACTGGTTATTTTTCACTATTCTTAGATGTAAGATTGTGCAGGATAAATTAGGCACTTAGATTTGTTTTAAGTTTTCATACTTTTATCCGACAGCGAGCAAAGCAGAGCTGGTGAGTTTAGAAATTTCATAAGGGCTTGCGCTTTTTAGCGGATGTCTGTCTGTCCCACCTTTTTTCGTATGACGCTCCAATGTGGTTCAGTTAAAATACATCTCCTCCCTCAATTTTTGAGTTTTTGGAATATTTTTGGATATTTGGATAGCTTATGGAAATATCTAAAACTTCTCGGGTCATTTTTTTGAAATTTTGACCTGGGGGCTAGCTATAATTTTTTGCCCTTTTCTCCATTAATTATTAAGCTATTGAGCATATTTTTAGATTTCCGAACGTCTAAATTTATTGTGCTTCTTTTATGTTTTGTAAGTTTTTTGATCTGATGTCTAGAACTTGAGATATTTAAGTGGAAAGAGTAGCTGACGTCATCCAGCTATGCTAACAATCAATTTTGCGCAGCAACGTGACGTCACGCTAGTCAAGGTTACTGCCGTTTCGACTACTGTCGTTTCGCCTACTACGTCGATTCGCCTACTGCTGAGCTGGCGATTAGGTGTTTTTTCTTGGTGCAAAAAACACCCGTCTACCTGGTTTTTTACAATAAAGCAATTTGAGCATTTTCTCAAGATTTTACTTTATAAGATTCCCGTCATAGCGGCATGTGAAATTATTGTCGGTCAACGGTTTCCAGCCATACTCAAGTTATCTCCCTATGCTCAAATCCCCAACCATTCATGCTCTGTCTACTAATCTTTTAAAAACCCACAATTGTATGCTTTAATGAGAAAAGAAAACTTACCCTGCTCCAATGTACCCAGAGGTGACAAGTGTCTCTCCTGGTGATTGTAATGTGCAAGTAAGATTGTAAATTAAATCTCTTGATGTCTGGACCAACTCAGATTGTTGTACAACAACAATATTGGTCATTGTATTTCCGTACTATCAAAACATGGCCTTAATATTAACATTATAATCTTCATGTCATTTTTTATCCCTGTCTACCTGATCAGTACCGCAATCTGGTAAACCGTTGACTCCAGGAATCCGGAGCACGTGTACCCTTTCGCCACTTCCTCTGACAAAACATTGTGGCTTGTCAAAGTTTTTGTATGTGTAAATCCTACCCCGAAATGAGTCAGGAGTGCGAAGTGTGAATTCCATTCCATCTGGGGTACATCTCTGGCTCACTGAAAATCAACATAGAAAATCTGATACTACGTCTTTTCGCCATATGTTGATTTGCCATAGTCGATTCGCCATATGCCGATTCGCTAAACATAAGCCAGTTCGCCATACGATGACGACGACTCTATTGCTAACCTAACCTAACCTAACCCTGCGGGACTACGACAAGAGCGTGCGCACACTTGTCATATGGCGAATCGGCATATGGTGAACTGGCTCATATGGCGAATCGGCATATGGTGAACTGGCTCATATGGCAAATTGACTATGGCGAATCGGCATATGGTGAACTGGCTCATATGGCGAATTGACTATGGCGAATCGGCATATGGCGAATCGGCATATGGCGAATCGGCATATGGCAAATCGGCATATGGCGAAACGAGGTATTCCCACTGATTCCAGAAACTCTTGCTTGTACCCCAAACTATAGATATCTAAACAACTTGCTGATACCATCAACACAAAGGGCTCTTGCTGTTGAGTTTTTGTTCATTTGTCTAGCATAAAAATCATGAAGGTCTGAATTTTCAATGACAGCAAGGTCATTCACGTCCAACTGGCGTGAGTCACGGTCACTCAGTTCACAATTATCACTTAATGTTGGCGAAAATCTACTTCTGCAAACAACAATACCTTTTTCTTTTATACATTTTTATAAAAGAAAAATGATTGTCTTACATGAAATTAAATGATTTGCAGTTGAATCCTCTCTCTGTTAAACATTCCTTCTCACATTCAATAAGGGATCCGACTGTCTCCCTGCGAAGGACGTACCTTGAATTGATTCTTGCTCGGGACCTTACCTATGATAACAATTATTTCAAAAATGTTATAGATATTTTATTTAGTTGACCTCAGAAAACTCCTTTTGTCCATTTTCAATTTTTTTGTTTGAGGAAAAAGAGTTGATGATAACCTTATCAATACGGAATCAAAGGCTAACAGCTATGGATTAAATTTGATTGAATATTTTATATCTTATGCATCTATATTTATAAAACAGACCATTTGTAACTATGTACGTACCAATCTACCTATGTTCTTCTTTCACGCTGCGAACCGCAGGACTTATTTTGTACAGACCTCTGCACCAACTTAGAGAAGGTTCTTAACACAAGTGTGATCCGCCAACCCAACTCCCTACCCACAGGGTACCCCAAGCTCTAAAACCTTAGCATGTCACTGGAAAATAAACTTTGCTTTACAAAAAATGTCAAGATGGGTATACCCTGATATTTTTTAGTCGAGATGAGCAGCTTTATTTTTGCTCCCCAGGTTCGGGGATGAGGGAACTATGAACCGGAGCCCTTAATTCAAAACTGAAAGTCCAATCATGTTGAAATTTAAGTTCTAGACCTTTGAAAATGAAAGAACAATGCAAAGAAAGGGTTAGAAATTTGCCAGGGTCTCTCCCCGGCCCCAGGGCTCATAAGCCAAAGGATCAATTTTTGAAAATTATTGACATAAAAAAGTTGCTTAGGTTGGGTATCTGAAAATTTTGTCACCACTTTGGAACCTGTAGTCCCCTGGGGTTGCAAGGGGCAGACTAAATTTTTAGTGGTGCTGGATTAAATTTTTCTCATACCTGCTATGAATACAAATCTATGTTCACTACAAAAATTTTAACACACATCAACCGATTGTTAGTATGAGCATTTAGTCAATATTTGGATCTCTATAGCCCCAGTTCTTGGGGATCAGCAAGCCAGATTGATGCATCTTCAAAAAAAGAACTCGATGGGATGCTAGTTGTACATAATGGCCAATGGCCAGCTGAATGGTAACACAATTAATCCATCTTCTTATTAAGTTTTGACTCATATTTTTACTTGAGTATACTTGTTGATAACCCAATTCATTTTGAATCAAAAAATAAAAAATACTTGTCTGAATATATCAGATTCATATTCGCATCTGGACTGCCTATACTCCTTGTTTATGGGATTGTACCCCCCGGTTGAGAAGACAGGGGTTGTTCCTAACTTTGGCGCTGAAGAGAACTTTCTAGTTGATCCAAGCCCCTGGAAATAATAACTTGATCAAAATGAATAAATTTTTCTTGGAATAATTATTACCAGACTAGAATCCCTTGCTGTACTTGAAGAAGAGGCCGTTGATGACCGGGTTGATAGTGTTGAAGGTGAAGAAGGTGACAATTCCTGTGTTCTACCCTCAATTCCATCCGATTCAGTCGGATTGGAAGGACCAGGATAGTTATCATAGTAAATAGATCCTTGATTTATTGCTTATGAAAACATTGAAAACTTAAACAAAACTCATTTAATCAGAAAGTTTTTCTACCTTTTAAATTACTGTAAAAATTTGCCTGTGCATCAAATACAACTCTTGCAGTTCTTTCATCATAACGACTCATCCTACATTCCTTAGTCAAAGGATTGAAGACAACTGATTGGCATCTAAAATCATGTCAATTATATTGAGCCAGCAGTTCAATGGTACAATAATTGTTTTTAATTCAAAATTAATGTAATAAACTTATTTTACAATTTCAAATTTTTTTTACAGCACGCCTTGCAAGTCTAGCTCATGGCTTGCTGTTGTTGAGAGGTCATAGACACCTGACTGAAAACTAAGATCTAAGGTTGAGGGTTCAATCCACGGCCCATGCCCACAATTTTTCAACCCCAGATTGCAAAAAAAAATCAACGTCAAGGCAACCTCAGTCAGGGAAATAGTAATCTGCAGTGACCATAGACTTCTATGGCGGGACGTTTATTGCGCATTAACTTGATGATGAGTCTATACTGCACATCATTATTGCTTTTAAAGGCACACTGGTGGTCTTTTTGAGTCTTTTTTTCTGTGGTTTACCCAGACAGGAGTCAAACCTGGGTTGCTAGGATAGAATTCCAGCTTCAAACCAAATGACCACCCTGACTCCCTCTTCTATGTCAAATCACCTTTTACTTTAAGAAAGGAAGTAGAGCCTACAATTGTGGACCTTTTCTATTTTCAACTCCTGGATCTTTAATATCTCAATCGAACAAAATCTGGAACTGATTTTCATTTTAAGGATGAGAGGAAAGGTTTGTCCATTTTTCTGTATAATTTTTTATTGTATTCAATGGGATGAGTTTGCCAATTTTATTTAGACAGTGGTAAAAAAAACTCGACTCTTCCTGTATGTCTGTCATTTGTAAAATCCCTACTTATTAGGATAAGCTGCTAGAGTAGGTGGTTCAAAACTGTAGAAGATACCAAATTATGAATCCAGATGTGATTTCATAAAAAAATGTCATCATTGGCATCATTTCTGATCTATTTAATCTTAGATTGAAGTCCCTGAGTACAATCCTGATTTATCCCTCCCGAGGGAAGCAAGGGGCAAGTTTAGAATTTTTGTATAGGGATCGAGGGAAAACAGCGTGATGTCTCGTGTCAGTCTGTCACCTCATTTTCCGCCCATACGAGTAGAGCTAGAGGGCTGAAATTTGGCAGGAATAATCATCATATTGGTGGCTCAAAATTTACCAACCAGATTTTTGATATCTTGTCTAGAAGCTGAAATATGAGATATTTAAGTTCAAAGTTATGTAGTGAATTTAGCTAGAAACCCCCACTCCACGTCTATCATCTCATTTTCCATTTTCTGCCCCTACCAGTAGAGCTAGAGGACTGAAATTTGGCATGTATAATCATCATATTAGTAGCTCAAAATTTACCAACCAGATTTTTGATATCTTGTCTAAAAGCTGTGATATGAGATATTTAAGCTCAAAGTTATGTAGTGAATTTAGCAAGAATCCCCCCTACTTTTTTTCACGTTGAGTTTTATTGCAGAAAACAGCTCTTTGTTGTTTGTTGTGCAATCAAATTAATTCATTGAACATGATTTCCAGTTGCTTGGGAGGGTTAGGTATTTTCCCTGCACAAAAAATACCCGTCTACCTGGTTATAGTAAAGTGCATTTATCATTTGGCTATCAAAAGCCATGACAGCCAAAGGTTTTTTGAACACGCAAACAGATTTCTATCATCACATTGATATTTCTAAACATACTTACATATTAAAATCCCTGTGCAAGCATTCATCCAGACACCTTGAAAGATCATAGTTGAAATGAGTGGCATAGAAATCTGTCTCGAGGCGAGAATTCCTCAACATAAGAAAAGGTCCTGTAGTTATTCCAACATCATCAAAAACTTTTTTGGATTTGTTAATCTCTCCTTGTAATAAAAAATTAAAGCTTTTTGAAATCTTACAAGTCACGTCTGTTTGATACTCAATTACCTCCTTGGATACAAATAGCATCATGAAATGACAATGAGGTTGATGGTTGGATTGAATTAGGTCTGGAGTTGAATGTTCCAACCTCAGAGAGATAACAGAGTTTGGCTTCATTGTGAAAATGAAAGGATTTGCAGAAGAATGGAAGAAGACTGTAAAGATAAAGTTGTGACCAAATTAATGTTTGCTGAATTTACCTAGAGTATGACTTTTTCTAACCTTTCTTTATCATCACATATTTCAGCACATTGTTCAACTGAAATATCAGCAATTGTCATAATGTCTCTTCCACCAACAAACTCTTTGTCTTCTTCACGAATAAACATATTTGTCCCTTGGCAACGATTCAGCCCTAAATAAACCTTAATTTATACATTAAGTTTTTAAGCAATAATGATAAAGTAAAATAAAATTACAACCACTTAAGCAACTATTTTCATAGTAATCAAAACTTTCGTCTGGTTTAGGTGGCCAATTGAGTCCAGTTTCAATTGTGAATATTGACAAATAGCATAAAAGTTGGAGAACATCAAAAGATACAGAACGACAGGTGAAATCAGTTTCTGTTAAACACCTAGATTTTGGGAAAAAACATCATTCAAAAATTGTTGTCCATTTAGTGGTTTTTTTTGTACCTCTCTTGACACTCTTCTTTTGATCTGACTTGAATTTTCTTGTGATTTGGTGGCAAAAATTTCAACTTGGGTTGACGGGTAAAAATGAAGAGTTTATTGGGGCAATGGCTACGAAGAATATTTCCTGTACCTTCAATACACAGAAATAAGTAAATTTTTGTATCAATATAAGAATATTAATTTAGTAACCTTGTAAACAAACTGGGTAGAAATGATCAAATCTTTCATTCTGCACAAGTTTGGAAGATACTTCTTCAGAATTGGAAGTGTGAATGAAGCAACGAGATTCTTCCCACTTTTCAGATCCTTGGCTTGAATTTCTTCCAATTAAATGGCCATACTATATGTTGAAATACAAATATGAATCCCATTCATAAGTTGATAAATTATGGATACTTTGAAACCTCGAAATCAAAGGAGTGGCAGATCCTATCTTTGCTCCGGATTGTTATATTTCTACACATCAAAGCACATGTATGAAGAAATTCAATAGGGTCAATAGCTTCTTTGATCTAGCAAAAAATCCAAATTTTATAAAAAAAACCTTATTTATTAACAAGGGAAGGGGAAAACAGAAAAGAAAAATTCAACATTTGAAGGCCTTTTAACAAGGGATCATAGCTTAATAAAAAAAATATTGGTTCTAAGATAGAATAACATTTCAGAGTCTTGTCCAAATCATAATTAAAAAATTGAAGCACTAGTAAACCTGAAACTGAAGAAAGACAACCTTTGATCCAGACTTGATTGTTACAAAAAATTATATTACCCAAATTAAGCAAAATCACATACAAAGTATGAAAAATTCCAGTATTCAAAACAGCTTAATCAAAACCTTTGTTTTTGGTTCTAAGTAAGAAGAAGAAGAAAACTTGTGTTAAAACTTATTATTCTAACCATAAATCAAGTGAATTGGCATAGTGTTTACTTTACAACATTTCATTTGACTGAAAGTTGTGTCTTACAGTCACTTGAATTTTTTGATAATTGTAATCAAGTATCTGCACAAAAATCAATATTTACTGAGATAATGATTAAGGCAGATCCAGGGGTCAAAGATTTTGCTAAGACTGGGGATTGAACCCCATAGTCTCCCATTTCTCAGCCAGTTGTCATAGCAATGAGCAACAACTACCCCTTAGTAAGTTTCATTTAAGAGTCTAAAACTTCTTTAATACAATTTAAACTCACCACTTGCTCTTCAAATCTTTCAAAGTGTAAACCAGATAGCTTTTCTAACACAACCTGGCCTCCATTGCAAGTTGTCTTTGCTATATTAATAATTAAATAGAATTTTTAAAATTCTCTATAGTTTGAGTAAATTAAGCATCTTATACAGAAACTTACCATCAGCCATGATTAACCTTGTGATGGTCAAAAAATTAATGATATTAGCCATGGTGTTGTTGAAGGTTCTATTTTGCTTTTGGGACTTCATTGTTGGTGTTAGTGATGGTGGAAATGGAGATGGTGTTTCAGTCCAGAAAACGTTCTGCAAAAATACATTTTATTTTGTAACATGTTTTTCCACCAAAGCTCACTTTCTCACTGTTTAATTCATTGTAAATGGAATTTATTCAAAGCTGGTGATGAAAGTTCGTCTATTGTCCTGAACCATTCGATTTAATGGTTGTTTGAGTGAATACGGAAATGGATTTTAGTCATACTTTATGTTCAACAAGCTAGTATTTTTATTTTATTGTGTTTTTCATTAATGTTTATATAATTAATAAGCATTTAATTAAATTCAAGTAAATACCCCTTTTGCAAAGATCAAGCTGCAACGAATTTCGGTGTAAAAAGACCTTGAAAAAGTTTGATTAGAAATGGGTTGCTTTGATTGTAAACAATGGGAATTTATTGGTGATGAAATTACCCTTTCAATAGTCTCAAAACATTTCAAAAATGATTTGAAAATCAACCTTATCTTTTACAATCTTTTTTGTGAAATTTTTTGACCTTGTCATATGATGGTTATAATGAAAAGGCAAAGGTCATATTCAAACAAATAACTTATTTCACTTTTTCAGAGGAAAAAAGACTTCCATAAATAACTTTTTCAGAGCCTAAATTTTCAGCTTAGAAGAACATTTTATAGGTTCAGAGCTTGCTGTTTAATTATAACCATTCACCTAGTGAACCTTCATCTGGCTAAAGGGTTCACATAAAGATGACCCTTTCATTGCTTGATGTTTTAAACAAAAGTTTCTTGCTCGTTGCAATGGATCTTCAGAGTTTTGGGATACTTAATGTGAAACATCAAAGCAAGTCATGCTTTTCATAAACTTTTGTAAGTCTCATCATAACAATAAGCTTAACTTACTTGGCCAGCCTTCACAGATCTTTGGGTTGTTGCTTTTGGTAGAGGTAATTTTGATGTCTCAGTAGAAGATGTGAAAAAATTTGGTGGCAAATTTAACTTTGTTGTTAACTCATCATCCATATGCATTGCACGCCATTCTCCAATTGGTTCTGATACTCTGAGACAAAAACTATTTTCACACTTAATTTTTAGCATTAAGTTCTCTTTACTTACAAGCTTGTAGGAGTGAGAGGTTGCAAAGACCTTGGGCTGAAATCTGGCAAAGGTTCTGTTGGAAATCCCCCTGAAAATATTTGAGGTGTAGCAGTTGAAATAAACATAGCTAGGTGTAATCCCACACTGTTTGTTTGATGAAATGAGGTTTTCAAATGAATACAAAAAACAATGCTTTTTAGATTTTAGGAAGTCTGCCTCGACTTTATGGATGATAAATTTTTCATAAAGCAATCATAATTATGGCTCAAATCTTCAAGAATCAAGAAGTAGTCTTTGACAACAGTTAAATGAAACAATTAGGTACAATTGAAACATGGGGCGTTGGCACAACTTGAGAAAAAAGGCAACTGTTTTGTACATTCATTTACAAACCCAAGATTAGTCTGAATAAAGGTTTTATTTAATGAAATATGCTTTGAGGTTTACTTGTTACTAAAACAGCGGATTGAAAACACCATTTCATGTCTCACAAGAAGCCTTAAATTGAAATAGTTCCAACCTTATTCATATGTCTAACTCAAGATCTGGCATCTTAGTTAATTATAACTTTTGTACAAAGCTAACCAACTCCAGCTAAACTGGTAAACTGTCTTATTTGGTGACACTTTTTTGCATTCCTGTGATCAAAAGTTAAAACTCAATTGGCCTAAAACCCACAAAATTTACTTAACATAAAAGTTAGGAATCTGAAACTGCAAAGATAATAACCAATCTAAGATTTTATTTTCTATATTGGAAAAAGATGCACAATATTGGCTGGATAAGTGAGCAACTTTTTATCATCCAAGTTACTTTTTGTCCACTTCTATAAATAAGATTTGTATCCAAAAACATCATTCCAAATTTGATTTTGAATAGTACTCTGTATTGAAGCTGATTTAAAGATTTAGTTGAGTAATTTGTTTGGAAAAATTTGCAACATAGCCATTATTAAGCTAAAAAATTAACCATCTATCTATTTTTATTTTATTTGAACTGATTGTAATACTCTTACCACCAAAAAGTGAAACAACTTTTGTCCAAAATTTAAATTTTTCCCAATTTCAGACTGTATTTTCTCATTGAATATGTTTTTACATTTGAACTGATTGAATAGCCTAAACAATCAAAAGGTCTTTTTTTTCTTTCTCCAAAATGCTTGTTTCCAAAGAAGATTTCATGCAGAAAGAATAAAAACTTGAAAAGCTTTTACATGTCGATATATAACTACCTTATTTACTCAACTGAACTTGTTATATGACTCTTTTTTTCATAGAAAGAAATTCCAAACATTTGAATAAATGTATATGTACCTAAATAATCTCATCATCAGATGGTATTGAAATGAAAGGTGTGAAGGAATGGTTTCCGTTGTTCGTCATTCATTTGTTCCAACTTGAAAATTAGAGGGTGGGGGTTGCGGTAAAATGATTGTTCGTTTGCCATTTTCGAAGCTGAAATGTTTCCGGCAAGTGTCAAACAATCAGTTCTTTGAGGCTGTTTAATTTCACACTTGTAGAACTTTAATTAAATATTTAACTTTGCATCAATAGACAATTCTTTACTCTGTTTAGGCTGGTGTTGAAAACAATCAAAAGTTTGATTTATAACCTTCAAAGTTATTAAGTGAATTCATTAAAATTAAAATTTCAGAAGGATGAAAAAGCCATTGGTGGGTAAAAAAAATTGTATTTTTAGAAAGTTGTACTAAAAGTTAAAAATAGTTTGGCAATAAATGTGAGGAGATTTTTTTTACACATTATATGATGATACTTGGCATTGAGAGCTATGGGTTCTAATAGATATTTTAGGGGAATTCATGAAAAAAATCAAGAAGTTATATAAACCCATTAGATACTGATAAATTTTAAAATGAGATTTTAGTGAGACTTGGGATCCTTGTTTTTTTATAGTGAGGGCCAACCCTCTTTTACCAGTGAAAATTTATTGCAAGCCATTTTCTGTTTTTAATGTGAAGAAACTCTTATTTAATGCTTTTTGACATCCTGGTGTCTAAGGCTGCCTGCATCCTGAATCAATAGGATCAAATGCCAATAGATCAGCACTATATTTCAATGGGGTCGAAGAGATTCCATTCTATAGTGACTCTAAGCCATGAGAAACCCAAATCTTCTCAATATTGCATCAATCATAGTCAGCTTATCCATTCACCTAAACATTCAATTAATAACTTTGGACATTCATGCCTTAATTTTTTACATCTAAGAGTTTCTCTCTTTCTCCAAGATATGGCATTCAAAAATTTAGTCTTATAATCCTGGACAAAGAGTTAAAGAAACTGCTTAATAAAAACCCAAACCTTCAAATCCAGAACAGCTCAAATCTTTTAAACTTTACTAAAGCCTGGACAATGTTGATCCACTTATGAAAGAGAAGATAAAAATTTTAAAGATGAAATTGTTCTTGAAGAAAAACATAAAATGAATTTTTGACATGATGTTTTCAGAAGACCAAGGCTTTTTGTGGTACATCTCTTCACTTTATAAGTTTGACTTGACTCCAGAAATTTTTTAAGTTTAGACTAATGCTTTGTTTATCCAGGATAAACCCCTCTAAAAGATTTTTTCAATGTTACTTCTCTAAATAAGAAATGCCCAGCCAAGGATTGAACTCATGTTTGTATTCCCAGACAGCAATGTTATGCCACAACAACTTCTCAACTAGGCAATAAAGTCACAAACTTTAGAAAAGTTGGAAGCTTAAAATTTTTTCCTCCTCTCTTTGACAAAAAAAGTAATTATTGGTAACAAATAAGAAGTAAGTACTAGCGTTTACGAAAATTCATCAAACATCAGTTTTCTTTGAGTCACATTTCATATCAACAGGGATTTATCTTTCTTGCAGTTTGCTGAATTGGCCAAGATTTAAATAATCTTAAGATAAGGTTTTTAATCAGAAAATCTAGATAAAGAAATATCAGAAAATCCAAAGATTTGTTGTTCAGCCGGAATAATCCTCTACCAAAAGTGATGCAAAATGTTTTCTGTGCTAACCAAATTTGACAAATATGTGAAGCCTAAGGTTGGGGGTGTGGTGCCAGAACTGTCAAGCCTCACAGCACCACTTCACTATAAGGTATAGGGGCATTTTTTAAATGAGTAAAAATATAAGGCTTGAAAACTGATTTGTGTTTGCAGGTCACCTTTGTTTTTTTATTGGTAGTATCTGTCCTTGCCTCAACTTATAGCTATATTGACAGCTCTGACAAACCTATACAATGTCTATTGGAAAAGGGAATAAAAATTGAGAAAGATGTGATTAACAGGCATAAAAATAATGATATTTTTTAATCAACTTGATTGACAAACTTGATACAATATATAGGTACTGTTGGGTCATGAGTACATTTACTTTACCAAGTAAATATAAAGGAATGGCAGGAACAGACTACATATATCCAGGAGTTGGTGAGGTTCATTTAAAAGCTCATTTTGTTATGTGGTTAATAACTTCTATCGTTCTCCTTTCTTTATTCGTTTTCTATATTGTCTAAATAGTCATGAATGAAATTTTAAGGCAAATTTGTATTAGTACTAGTTACATAGTGGTGTAGTGACAAGTTATGGAATATATTTTATTCAGTCATAGACTTAGGGATCTAGGTATCAAGATGTATAGTGATATAGAACAATTCAAGAAGGAGAGGAAATAGTAACAAAACCAAGTCAAACATTGAAAAGGCATCATAGAAACAAAAGATCCTGGTGGCCTTCTTTTTAACTGAGATTCTTGTGAGCAAGCAAATGACTTAGAAGAAAAGTTAAGTCTTGTGTATATATATTTGCATGTTTGTTGCAGAAGGTGATGGCTTACAAACATTAGGAAATAGCAAGCCACCTTATCCTTAAGAAATAATTTTAGAGTAATGATGATGATTCGAAAACTAAAGGTCATAATTGAAGAATATTTTTCTTCAATGGGTTGAATCAAATAAAATTACAAGTAAAAATTGGCAAGAAGTTTTGTAAGCATTGCCTGATGTTTGCTCCCTTATTTGCTTCCTTAAGGAGAGATGAGGTGGTTGGATTTAAAGGCATTAAATTAGGTTGATAAGATTTTCCTCTCTGATTGTTGCTGATGGTTGGGTCAGAAGATTCTTTCTTTCGAATATTCTATATGCTTTATGAAACAAATCACAACTTTAAAAGAGATCTGTATATTAGAAAGGTGCACATAGTTCAAAATAGTTTGTCAAGTCAAGGACTTCTTCAAATTCCAATCCAATCCTCTTTAAATTATTAATTAAAACTTCAAGTCTTTTTTGCATGGCTTAAATGCCAATTTTTCCCTTAGAATTTTTAAGTCATTTTCTATTATTTGATTGTCTTCTTGTTGTAAAAATGGTTTATATTAGTTTTTGCACTAAGGTAAACTCCCTGCCTGAGCAAGTCACTATTTAAGCTATCCCTGAGGTCAAATTTTAGGGGTATCTGGGTACATTGGTATCACTGAAAAACTAGAAATTCAAAAGAGTAGTATATAGTGGGACTTTTTCAGGAAGATTTTTATTGTACAGTGAAAATTGACTTTAAGATTGAATTTTGTTTCATTAAGATTTTGAAATTGTCAAAATGCAGGAACATTAGAAATGGAAGCATGTTGAAATGTTTCAAAAGGGTTAATGTTTTCAGTTTTTCCCGAAATCAATGTCAGAAAGGAAAGTTTGGTTTTTGAATCTAAAATTTACCATGATTTTGCAAAAGCTTATTTTGATTGTATTTTAAAGGACCTGATGATGAAACTCATGAAAAGGAGTACCATGCATATTACCAATGGGTACCTTTGGTTCTGGCCTTCCAAGCAATAATGTTCTACACACCACATTTTCTATGGAAGGTTATTGAAGGTGGAAGAATGAAAGTAAGAAAGAGCTGTAGGGACATTAATGTATATATGAATTAAAAAATAAGATAGTGTCTTGTATTTAGAGGACTGTCCTTGGTTTAAATAGTGACATCAAAGAATATAATGACATTGGAGAGGTAAGATTCAAGTTTTAAACTAAGTTTTTTCTATATACACTTTAATTCAACGAAAATAAAGAGATTTTAAGGATCAAAACTTCAAGATAAAAGAAAACTTTTTTTCTTCTGTACAATTTATAGAAGCTTGTAAAATTACGAGATGAACTGAAAAAACTTTTGGAGAAAGATGATGATGAAAATTTGCAGGTTTTTATAGTCAAATTCTTGAATTAATTTTTTTTTTAGACAAAACAAAATATTTGATATGATTTCAGGAGAATATTGAAGTATTGAGGGAAAATATCAAAGAAGTTTCATTCTGCCGAAAAGTAATTTCTCTTGAAAAGCCATTTTTAGCTTATATCTTACCTCAGCTACCTTTCAACCTTTCAGACAAAAGCTGATCAGTTCAGTCAATTTCTTTATAATCATGCAATTCATAAAGTTGGCCTTTTTGCATGGACAACCCTTACCTACGTTTATGAAGCATTGAATTTGTTTCATGTTATTTTACAAGCAAGTCATTTTTGAAATTTCAATCCAAATGTTTAATATGCAATAAATGATTCAACTGATTTTACAGATCTTTATTGTCAACTGGTTTTTGGATGGTGAGTTCCTTCAGTTTGGAACTAAAGTTGTGCAGTTTTCATTTGAAGACCAGGAAGATCGAATGGATCCCATGTCAAGGTATTTAACAACATTTGAAAGACATAATATATATGCCACAAGACATTTATCAAATTTAAAATGATATGATGTCATTTTGCCAAATGCCAGTTCGCTTTATGCACCAGTTCGCCATACGACATGAGCACGCGCTCTTCATAATGCTCGCACGCACATATTGCTTACCTAACCTAACTTAACCTAACCCTGCGGGGCTAACAGGACCTAACCTTGTGGGGCTGCGCGCACACATTACGACGAATGTGCTTGCGCGCGCACGTTGTATGGCGAACTGTTTATGGCAAATTGACTGTGGCAAATTGGCATATGGCAAATCGGTACTTGGCGAAATGTCATATTCCCATTTAAAATGGTATAGCCCCTTCTCAAAAGTACCAAAATGAAAAAAAATAGTGAGTGAAACACCATAAAATTTGCTGCATATATCATCATAAGTAAGAGTAGCCTTATCAGGATCTAAGGTTAGCTGGGGACTCATTTCCCACTTTGCCTTCTGATTATCCTTTGAACCATTAGCTATATGAAATGTATACTGTGTACTTAAATCTATTTTCAATTCACAGAGTTTTCCCCAAAATGTCAACATGCCATATTGGAAAGATTGGAGCATCAGGCACCATTGAACACTTCGGTGCCCTCTGTGTTCTCAGTATGAATGTCATCAATGAAAAAGCATTCATCTTTCTCTGGTTTTGGTTCATTATTCTGTCCATTTTTACTGCATTGGGGCTTGCATGGAAAATCTATAGAAAATTTTCACCTGATTATACCTCCAGGTGAGAGAACATTTGCAAAGAACAGTATTAATCTAAAACAAACCTAACTTCCTTTGTTTCGGTGAAAAACCTCTAATCTAAGTTCCCTAACTTAAAATTCCGCCTATACTTTTAAAAGAAATACCTCTTGTTTCCCTGGTTTTACTTTTATGGTAAATCCTGCTGACGGGATGAAGCTTTGAGAAATAAGACCAATGAGATACGAACTATTTATTTGAGAGAACCGGTGGTTTTTATACCTTAGAGAAAGATAAGGATATTTGAGAAACGGATCAGGTCATTAAAGAGCCGGATCGGAAGTATTGGAGGGAAACACCATTTGATAGTTTACCTAGCAACTCATGATGGGAGGGAAACGGTCAATATTGCTATTTCCAAGAAAGGACTTCCTATTTGAAAGCTGGTCTAATACGAAAAGTATTAAAGGAAATACATGGAAATCATAAAGTATTTTAAAGGAAATACTAAGATAAATTTCAGTAAACTGATTACTAAAATTTATCCATGAAATATAGTAAAATTAAAGTTACTATATACAATAGTTTGGTGGCAATTCCTGTAGTGTTTGGAGGTCTAAAAACGCCAAGTCAGGTCAATAAAACTATTGATCAGACCAGGGTCGCCCTTTGTACACTACATGTCAGGAGGACCCTCATTGAGGGTCAGTTCGGGTCATGGCCCTGTAATAGTTCCACAGTCTAAGGTTTCTTGGTCCTGGGTTTGATCCCACAATATGCATGAATTGCTAGTCAATAGCTGACCCCTTTTTAAAGCAGCACTTCTTTGAAAAGGTAATTTTGACTATAAACACCTGAATACAAGTTTGCAACTCTCTTTGCCAATGAACCTTTAAGATACTTGGGTAGGATTATGTTCCATCATCCTTGAACATAAACAATTTATTTATTCATTTATCATAAAAGACTCATACAACGGTGATCAGAGATCACAATTTTAACATAAGCACTTTTTTATTACTAATCTCAGTTATTCTTTTACGGATTTTTATAGTGAGAACCACCTCAAAAAGTTTGCTATCAACTTTGATAGGAAAATGCGGATTCAATTCAATACTTTGCAAAGGTAATTTAGAATTTTTCTTAAAGCAGTTTT
>Ga0194133_10005082_pt1 | contig 17005 bp, 12 predicted proteins | sample TA2KigOf40mmetaG_FD_155448 | JGI IMG/M metagenome (GOLD analysis project Ga0194133, IMG submission 155448) | Freshwater microbial communities from Lake Tanganyika, Tanzania - TA2015055 Kigoma Offshore 40m | ecosystem: Environmental > Aquatic > Freshwater > Lake | place: Tanzania: Lake... | reverse complement strand
AATTCATTAAGTTTAATTACAATATTGTTACTACTAAAATTATTATCTTTATAACTCATATAATTATAAAAATAAAATTATTTTAAGCATAAATACTTTTTAATTATTGACATATATTAATTTTTTTTATAAATTAAATAAATATAATTTATATAATGGGAAATTCCGTAAAATGTCAAAATTGCGAAAATAATAATAAAGAATATACAATAAGGTTCATTAAATATGAAGTTTTAACAATAAAAAATATTCCAATGCCATTAGTATCTTTTATACACAATCCTTTACAACATATAAATGTTTATAAATACCAATGTTCGAATGGCCATTTTTTTAATAGTACAAACACTATTAAATAATATATAAAAATTGAAATTTAATATATTTGGAATGAAATAATAATTATTATTAAAATATTTAAAAAAAATGTCTAAACTAAAACAACTATATTTAACCAAGTTTTGTAATTGTGAAGGTATAAGTTTACTGACAAAACACTGATACCAGCACATATTAAATTTTTGAACATTATTGAAGGCAGCTGTAAAGAAAAAGAGCTTTATCTTTTGCAGAAAATACCAGATCATATTGAGCATTTAACTTTTTCAGTATCAAGAATTAATAAAGATTTACATTTAAATTTTAAAATACCATCATCGCTAAAAACATTTAATTTTCACGTTAGTGCTTTATCATACAAAAGCGAAATTCCATTAGTTATGGAATTTTTAAAAAAGTTAAAATATCCAAAAGGTTGTAAAAAGTTTTATGGTTATGACGAACCAGAAGAAGAAGCACCAGTTGATTCAAAATACTTTGATATGTATTGTTAGATTTTTATTTAATAGCTCGTTGACCATAAAGGCAACTTACCTTTAAACTAGTTTAAAGCTCGTTGACCATAAAGGCAACTTACCTTTAAACTAGTTTAAAGCTCATTGACCATAAAGGCAACTTACCTTTAAACTAGTTTAAAGCTCGTTGACCATAAAGGCAACTTACCTTTAAAATGATTATTATATAAGTATAACAATTATTATACTTATATGATAATCATTTTAAAGTCCGTTGACCAAAAGCGAAATTTAATTGAAATTTATCAGGATAAGTTTTATAATATTTTTCTATTAAATCAAACGTCTTAATAACATTATCTTTACTTATTTGGTAATAACATCCTTTAATATTAGATAAATACAATAGTTCATTTAACATATTTTTACCAATTCCAAAGTAATCAATTTTTAAAACCTTAATAACTTTAATATCTTCTAAAAAACAAGATTTTATCCACGGAACATCTTCAGATATACTACAAATTATAATTTGTATATTATTATTAAAATACATTTTTATGTAGGGATGTTCTATCCAATAAATATAGCCTGATTTATTATTATTAAGATTATTTTTGAATGAATTTTTTTTTACAAGTTTAATTTCAGGTAAATAATTAGCAATTTTATTAATATGTAATTTTAAATTACAATAATTTTCAGTTTTAAAATCATTCATAAAAGTTAAGTAATAAGAATGTATTTTTTCTTGACTAATATTACTATTTAATATTTTTTCCATTTCATCAAATGCTTTGTTTATTTCTTTTAAATTTACATAAAAATTTTTGTTGGGATTAATTCTATATTTATTTAATCTTAAAATCATCATATATTCATAAAATAATTTTTTTGGAACTAGTAACTTTCTTATTAATACACTATCAACAAAATAATTTACATCATGTTCTTTTAACATATTGACTATATTTATAGTACTTGAAACCTTATAAATAGATTCAGAATAACCATCAAATAATTTATTTTCAATACAATATAAATAACCAGTAATATCTTTTGCTGAATTCATAATAAAAGGTATATTTTCTAATGCTTTATTATGTTTATCAATACGATTAAGGTCTTTTTCCTTAATTTCTTTATTATTTATAATAGATAATGACATTTATATATTATATTATATATTTACTTTTTTAAGAAAAAAATAATTTAAAGATAAAAAAGTATATTAAAATACTAATGGAAGCAAATAATCAAACAGAAAATTCTATGCAACGGCAAGAACAAGTATCAAATACTGGTTTTGTTGAAGTAACAACTGATGGATTTACTAAAGTTGGAAAAACTAAAAGACCTCGTATTGAAGTTACTCCTACAATTACTCTCGATGCCTTCAAAAGACTTTTTGGAAATGAAAAGGTTGTTTTTTATAATAAAAAAGGAAGACAACAAGGTTTTGAAAATGATGGTGTATGCAGACATTATAGTGAAGAAGTTAAAGATAATACTGGTAAAGTCCGAACTAGATACGTAGTTATTACAAAAACTTATCTGCATTTGATGGGTGACAGAATTATGTATACTTGGGATAACGATGAAGTTAGTTTTTATACACAACTAGATCATCCTGATTTAGATAATTGGGGTGGAAAAATGTATTGGGAAAAAAAATAAATTTTTAATAAAAAATAGTTTTTTAATTTAGATATTTAATAAATATTACATATCCAAAATAATTAATTTAATTCAAGTAAGTTTTTATTATTATATAATTCTTCTCTTATTTTTTCTTTAGTTATTTCATCAATAAACGCAACCTATAAAATAATTTTTTTTTCAATATATTGTTTTTTTTGAAAAAAAAATTATTTTATAGGTTGCATTTATTGATTATATAATAATAAATTGAGCATTTTACCACCTGAAATATTACAATTAAAAGAAATTATTGATATAGATGAAACAAGTTATGAAATAAATGATTTAAGTATGGATAATTAAATATTGATATTTAGTAATTTACACCCTTGAAGATTTAAAATGCCATTTTTTATAAAATCACTTAAAGAATAATTTTAATATAATTATTAGTAATGAATAGTTATAAGTTCTATTATGATTTACTCCCTTAATATAGGAATTCTGTTATAAAAACATTTATGCTTATATAATAAGAATTAAAAACTAATCAGTTATAGTTGTCGCTATAACATAATTATAATTTACATATTCATGTAATGGATAAACTTTGAATATTTTATTGTTTAGTAAAATAGGCATTTTAAATCTTCAAGGGTGTAAAAAATAAAAATACATTGATAGTGTTTTTTTATAAATTAAAACTTAAAAAATATATATTACTATAATAATCAATATATACAAAATTTATTATAATGATAAATATATTTTTAAAAAATATTTATAATACAAACTATTTTTGTAGTTTGTGTTGAGATATATAGAAAAAAAATGAATAATGAAATAAATGATATAAAATAGTTATATATAATAATATTAATTACTATAATAGATTTTAAATATAAAATAGAAACAACATTTAAATTATTTTTAAATGGTTATGAAATGAAAACTTTGCCAGTGGAAATAGGTAAATTAACAAATTTAGAATATTTATGTTTACAAAACAACAAATTAAATAGTTTACCAGTAGAAATAGGAAATCTTGTTAATTTAAAAGAATTATATTTAAATTATAATTATTTGAATAGTTTACCTGCAGAAATAGGAAATCTTGTTAATTTACAAACATTAAATTTAGAATTAAATAATTTTACTAGTTTACCACCAGAAATAGGAAATCTCATAAATTTAGAATATTTAAATTTACAAGGTAATGAATTAAAAAGTTTACCAGTACAAATAGGAAAACTTGTTAATTTAAAATGTTTAAAATTAAATAACAATAAATTAAAAATATTACCATATGAAATATTCAATCTTATTGATTTAATAGAGTTAGATTTGAATGAAAATGAATTAACAAGTTTATCAGTAGAAATAAATAAACTTATTAATTTAGAATATTTATATTTACATAATAATAAATTAAATAGTTTACCAGAAGAAATAGGAAAACTTGTAAAATTAAAGTATTTAGGTTTATTAAATAATAAATTGAATGGTTTACCAGAAGAAATATTAAAAATAAAAGAAAAAATATCTATAAATGAAACAAGTTATGAAATAAATAATTTAAATTTGGATACTGAAATATTAATATTTAGTAGCTTGAAATCAGAAATAACAAATTTACCAGTTTCTTTAAAAGAAATATGGTTAAGTAAAGGAATAAATATTAAATTAATAAAAGTTCCTTTTGGATGTGAAATTAAGTATGTTGGTTAATTTATTTAGAATGATTTGTAAATCGATACATTAAGGGTGTAAATAAAAATTTCTTTTAGATGTTCAATTAAGTATCTTTAGTTATTTTTTTATAAAATAAATTCTATTGTTATAATTAGTTTTTGTTGCTATAAAAAGTAAAAAAAAAATAAATTACACCTTTGGAAATTTAAAATGTCGATTTTAATATAAAATGATTTAAAGAAATAATATTTACTAATATTAGTAATGAATAGCAAGAAATCTATAAGGATTTACTCAAGGTATCTATTATTAATGGTTTAAATCCATAATTGTGATAATAATACATTTATAAACCTTTTAAAATTTCATTCCTATTTTACGATAGGATATAACCATATTTTTATACCTTTTTTAATGACGTTAGTTTTTAATAACTTATAAAATCGGCATTTTAAATTTCCAAAGGTGTAAAAAAATTAAATAATGTAGAATATATTATTTAATTAGTTATATATTTAAGAATATCAATTATTTTGTTAGATATAAGACGGAAACAATCATTAAATTATGTTTATATAAAATGTTAGATGATTTTATAATTAATAAATTTTTCAGTTACTATAAATATTGTTAAAAAAAAGAATATTAATTTAATAATAAAAGTGTTCTTACTATGTAAAATAAAATATTTTTAATTCTACGTATATAATTATTTTATAAAGAAAAATAATTATATTGATATATTTAGTTAATATATCTATAAAAATATATAGATAAAAAAATTGAATAATGAAAATTATGTCATATAAAATTAATTATATATTAAAAATGTTGATTACTTTATTAGATGTGAGCTATGATGTGGGGTATATATTATAAATAAATCTTTAAATTATTTTATTTATCATATGTTTTTTAAAATATAATATATATAAAAACATCAATTATAATATAAAAGTATTTAAAGATAAAACTCTGTATATAGAGTTTTATTAAACTATTTAAAAATTATTACATATATAAACATATCTATTATAATATTAAAAGCATTTAAAGATATGACTATATATATAGTGATTTTTAATAGAATAATTATATATAAATATTACAAATATTATAATCTGTTATGGTGTAATTTAGTATATTATAATAGATGCTATTATATATAAAAAATCTTTAAGTTTGGTATATTGTTAAAAAATTGATTTTTAGAATACATTAGTAAATATTTTATCTAATAACAACAATGAAAATAACATTATGACTTATTCTGAACTAATAAAAACATCATGGGAAAAATTGTCAAAATTACCGATTTTATCTGAATATGAAATTAACATTATTGATGATGAATTAACTAAAATATATTTATATGTATTTTATAATTATTTAGATAAACTTACCATTTATACATTTGAACAATTAAATAAATCTATTAATGAAAGTAAAGATAATTTATGTTTATTGGCTTCTTATAAAGGTCATATTGAAACTATGAAATATTTAGAAGAAAAAGGTTTTAATATACATATTAAAAATATTTATGGTAATAATGCTTATTTAATGGCTTCTCGTAATGGTCATATTGAAACAATGAAATATTTAGAAGAAAAAGGTTTTGATATACACAATAAAAATAATAATGGTTATGATGCTTATTTATTAGCTTCTTACAATGGTCAAATTGAAACTATGAAATATTTAGAAGAAAAAGGTTTTGATATACATATTAAAAATAATGATGGTGAAGATGCTTATTTAATAGCTTCTTCAAATGGTCAAATTAAAATTATGAAATATTTAGAAGAAAAAGGTTTTGATATCTATATTAAAAATATTTATGGTGATGATGCTTATTTAAATGCTTCTTCAAATGGTCAAATTGAAACTATGAATTATTTAGAAGAAAAGGGATTTGATATACATATTATAAATTATGATGGTTATAATGCTTATTTGTTAGCATCTTACAATGGTAAAATTGAAACTATGAAATATTTAGAAGAAAAGGGATTTGATATACATATTATAAATTATGATGGTTATAATGCTTATTTGTTAGCATCTTACAATGGTAAAATTGAAACTATGAAATATTTAAAAAAAAAGGGTTTCAAAATACATATTAAAAATAACAATGGTAATAATGCTTATTTGCTGGCTTCTTCAAATGGTCAAATTGAAACTATGAAATATTTAGAAGAAAAAGGTTTCGATATACATATTAAAAATAATAATGGTAATAATGCTTATTTGCTAGCTTCTTATAATGGTCAAATTGAAACTATGAAATATTTAGAAGAAAAAGGTTTTGATATACATATTAAAAATAATTATGATGAAGATGCTTATTTATTTGCTTCTTCAAATGGTCAAATTGAAACTATGAAATATTTAGAAGAAAAAGGTTTTGATATACATATTAAAAATAAACATGGTAATAATGCTTATTTATTAGGTTCTTCAAATGGTCAAATTGAAACAATGAAATATTTAGAAGAAAAAGGTTTTGATATACATATTAAAAATAATAGTGGTTATGATGCTTATTTATTGGCTTCTTCAAATGGTCAAATTGAAACAATAAAATATTTAGAAGAAAAGGGTTTCAAAATACATATTAAAAATAACAATGGTAATAATGCTTATTTGCTGGCTTCTTCAAATGGTCAAATTGAAACTATGAAATATTTAGAAGAAAAGGGTTTCAAAATACATATTAAAAATAATAATGGTAATAATGCTTATTTGCTAGCTTCTTATAATGGTAAAATTGAAACTATGAAATATTTAGAAGAAAAAGGTTTTGATATACATATAAAAAATAATAATGGTGAAGATGCTTATTTAAGAGCTTCTTGTGGTGGTCAAATTGAAACTATGAAATATTTAGAAGAAAAGAATTTTAATATTCATATTAAAAATAATAAAGGTAGTGATGCTTATTTAACAGCTTCTTATAATGGTCAAATTAAAATTATGAAATATTTAGAAGAAAAGGGATTTAATATACATATTAAAAATAAACATGGTTATGATGCTTATTTATTAGCTTCTCACAGTGGTCATATTGGAACTATGAAATATTTAGAAGAAAAGGGATTTAATATACATATTAAAAATAATTATGATTGTGATGCTTATTTAACGGCTTCTTACAATGGTCAAATTGAAACTATGAAATATTTAGAAGAAAAAGGTTTTAATATACATATTAAAAATAACAATGGTGAAGATGCTTATTTATTGGCTTCTTTAAATAGTCAAATTGAAACTATGGAATATTTAGAAGAAAAAGGTTTTGATATACATATTGAAAATAATTGTGGTTTTGATGCTTATTCATTGGCTTCCCATAATGGTAAAATCAAAACTATGAACTATTTAAAAAATAAAAAATATTATAAATATAGATGTATTAATAATTATGAATGTTTAATATGTTATGAAAAAAATGAAAAAGAATTAATTAAGTGTTCAAATAATCATTATTTACACATAGAATGTGTTTTAGCTACTAGAAAAGAAAGTTGTTGTTATTGTTTTTATCAATTTTTGTAATTCATAATTCTAAATTAAAAATAATTTTACACCTTTTGACATTTAAAATGCCGATTAATTTTTATATTTTTTAGATGTTTTTTAGTTTTAGAATATTTTTTATATCCTTCTTTTCTTTCATACAAATCTTTACACCCTTGAAGATTTAAAATGAGACAAAAATCAAAAATAAATCTTTGAGGTTTATCCATTACAGGAATATGTAAATTAAGAGTATGTTATAGCGACAACTATAACTGATTAGTTTTTAATCCTTATTATTATATAAGCATAAATGTTTTTATAACGTAATACCTATATTAAGGGAGTAAATCATTATAGAACTTATGACTATTCATTACTAATAACTTAGATTATTATTTCTTTAAATGGTTTTATTTTTGTCTCATTTTAAATCTTCAAGGGTGTAAATATATTCATATATGTTTCTTTTGGTATTATTTTTAATACATTTTTAATATTTTCTTTTAACTCATCATATTTTATACCTTCTATACTCAACACAAGCTATTTTTATAGTGTCTTTCATAAATACTTTTTTAATAAATTTATAATTAAATAAAATTTTAAATAGTTTAATTAATCAAGTAATATACATTTTATAAATTGATTTTTAAAAATAATACTCTAATTATATTTTTATAAATTAATTATATTAATAATCATCTTATATTCTTTATATTAATATTACTTTATTATTTATATATAAAAAATCTATTTAAAATATTTTTTTGTTTCATCTATAATACCATATATTTTACTTAATAAAAATATCAAAAAAGGAAATATAAATATATAAAACATTAAGTATTCATTTTTAATTTTATAAATAAAATTAAAAATACAATATTGTATTTTTAAAAAGTTAATATTATATTTATAATAAAGTTAATATGTTGAAGAATAAAAATTAAAAGTATTTATGTTTATTATTTTAAAAAAATAAAGTATAGAAGAACACTTAAATATTATTTTTAATATTTTTTATTAAATAAAAAAAGCTATTAGAACCTCACTATAATTTTATTTGTTTTGAGTATAGAAGTAACACAATTATATTAAAAAATTAATCCTTCAAACTTAAGAAATTTAAAGACGTTATAAGCTCTTGTAAACATTTTTATTAATTTATAATTTTTTTAACAATTAACTTTAATAAATTGGGCTTTAAAAAATATAACAGATAACTATATAATAATTTTAATCATCTATTATACTTTTTAAACTCCTTCTTTTGTATATATATATTATAACTTATTCACAAATAAAAATACATATTAAAGAGTATAAAAGCTCTTTAATTTTTATTTCTTTATATAGAATCATAAAAGAAAAAATGTTTTATAATCATGAAAAAAAACTTTTTGCTTTTATTTGTATAATTTTAAAAGTACATCTGAGTATTTAATAAAAAAATATATGGAAATATAAACACATTTTATAATCTTAATTTTTATAAAATTATAAAATGTGAATTATCAACTTAATGAAAATATTATTATATAATAATTAGACATGTTATGCTCTATAAAAATCTTAAGTATGATATATTGTTAAAAAATTGAAAAATGTAATAAATAATATATAATTAGATATATATAGGATGTCAATTACTTTACTAGGTAAAAAATATGATATAAAAACAATTACTAGATTAGAATTAAGTAATAAAGGATTAATAAGTTTACCATAAGAAATAGGTGAACTTGTTAATTTACAAGAATTAGATTTATCAGAAAATCAATTGAATAGTTTACCAGTTGAAATAGGAAAACTTGTAAATTTAAGAGAATTATTGTTATATAATAATAAATTGAGTAGTTTACCAGCAAAAATAGGAAAAACTTGTTAATTTACAAAAATTAGATTTAACAAATAATCAATTAAATAGTTTACCATCAGAAATAGGTAAATTAGTTAATTTACAAAAATTATATTTATATCAAAATCAATTAAATAATTTACCAGTAGAAATAGGAAAACTTGTTAATTTACAAATATTAGATTTATTTTTAAATAAAATAAGTAATTTACCATCAGAAATAGGAAAACTTGATAATTTAGAATATTTATATTTATCAAATGTTCAATTGAATAGTTTACCAGCAGAAATAGGTAAATTTGTTAATTTAAAAGAATTAACTTTATATGATAATAAATTAAGTAATTTACCAGCAGAAATAGGAAAACTTATTAATTTAAATAATTTAAATTTACAAAATAATCGATTGAGTATTTTACCATCAGAAATAGAAAAACTTGTTAATTTAAATGTATTATTGATACATAATAATCAATTGAGTAGTTTACCAGCAGAAATAGGAAACCTTGTTAATTTAAAAATATTACTTTTAAATGATAATCATTTTAGTAATTTACCAGAAGAAATAGTAAACCTTGACAATTTAGAATATTTATATTTATCAAATAATAAATTAAATAGTTTACTAGCAGAAATAGGAAATCTTATTAATTTAAAACATTTATCTTTAAATAAAAATAAATTGAGAAGTTTACCAAAAGAAATAAGAAAACTTGTTAATTTAGAAGCATTATATTTACATAATAATAAATTGAGTGATTTACCATCAGAAATAGGAAAACTTGTTAATTTAAAAAAAATATATTTAACCAATAATCAATTGAGAAGTTTACCATCAGATATATTAAAAATAAAAGAGAAAATATTTATTGATGAAACAAGTTATGAAATAAATAATTTAAGTTTGGAAACTAAAATATTAATATTTAGTGAATTAAAATTAGAATTAACAAATTTACCAATTACTTTAAAGGAATTATGGCTAAGAAAAGAAATAAATATTAATTTAATAAAAAAAATACCTTTTGGATGCAAAATAAATTTTTTTTAAAGTCAAAAATATGATTTTAACTAAAGAAATATAATATGTTGTCATTATTAGTTATTTTATCTATAAAATGTAAAATATCTCAATAAAAAAATTGAATAATGTACTAAATGATCTAAAATAATATATATACATTTAAGGATGTCAATTACTTTATTAGGTAAAATATATGATTTAGAAACTACCATTACAATAAATTTAAGTTATAGAGAATTAACAAGTTTACCACCAGAAATAGGAAAACTTATTAATTTAAAAGAATTATATTTACATAATAATAATTTGAGCAGTTTGCCAGCAGAAATAGGAAAACTTATTAATTTAAAACAATTATATTTAGATAATAATCAATTGAGTAGTTTACCATCAGAAATAGGAAAACTTATTGATTTACAAAGATTAAATTTAAATCATAATCAATTAAACAGTTTACAAGCAGAAATAGGAAAACTAGTTAATTTAAAAGAATTATATTTACAAGATAATAAATTGAATAGTTTACCAGCAGAAATAGGAAAACTTGTTAATTTAAAAAAAATAATTTTAAATAATAATTATTTAAGTACTTTACCATCAGAAATAGGAAACCTTGTTAATTTAAAAATATTAAATTTATCAAATAATCAATTAAATAGTTTACCATCAGAAATAGGTAAACTTATTAATTTAAATTATTTACATTTAGCTAATAATCAATTGAGTACTTTACCAGCAGAAATAGGAAAACTTGTAAATTTAGAATATTTAGATTTATATGATAATCAATTAAGTAGTTTACCATTAGAAATATTAAAAATAAAAGAAAAAATAAATATTGATGAATCAAGTTATGAAATAAATAATTTAAGTTTGGACACTGAAATATTAATATTTAGTAAATTAAAATTAGAATTAACAAATTTACCAATTACTTTAAAAGAATTATGGTTAAGAAAAGAAATAGATATTAATTTAATAAAAATACCTTTTGGATGCAAAATAAACTTTTTTTAAAGTCAAAAATATGATTTTAACTAAAGAAATATAATATGTTGTCATTATTAGTTATTTTATCTATAAAATGTAAAATATCTCAATAAAAAAATTGAATAATATACTAAATGATCTAAAATAATATATATATACTCAACACAAACTATTTTTATAGTTTGTATCATGAATACTTTTTTTAACACATTTATCATTATAATAAATTTTGTATAGATTAATTAATCTGGTAATATATATTTTTTAAGTTTTAATTTATAAAATAACACTCTTAATGACTTTTTATTATTTAAATATATTTATATTTAACTTATATTCTTTTTATAAATATTATATTATTATTTATATATAAATGACTTATTCAAAAGTTATTGTTGATTCATCTATAAGATTATATATTTTACTAAATAAAAATATTAAAGGCAAAGAAAAAGAAAATATAATTTGTAAAACTTTTAATATTTCAATCAGTACTTTTTATAATTGGTATAGAAAATACAATAATAAAGAATTTTTTTTAGATCAGTCAAGAATTAAGAAAAATAAAAATAATAAAATTACAATTGAAATAATAAATTTTGTTATTGAATATTATAAAAAAAATCCTTTAACAAAAGCAAAAAATATTAGAAAAATTATAATGAATACATTTTTAAAATCTATTTCTAAAAGTTCAATATATAATATTCTAAAAAAAAATAATATCACATATAAAAAGACACAAAAAAAAATAGTTCCTTTTAGTCAAAAAAAATTAAAATATAAAAAAACAATATTAAAAAAACAAATTAATAAAGCAGGTATAAATAATATTATTTCTTTAGATGAAATATCTGTATGTTTTGGTGATATACAACCTAAAGGCTGGAGTGAAAAAGGAAAAAAATGTTTTGTTTATACCAATAATAAAAGTATTAAAGGAAAACGTTATTCTTTATGTATGGCAACAACGAATAAAAAAATTATAAATTATAAAATTGTAGAAAAAGGATTTAAAACAGAAACATATAATAATTTTTTAAAAGAAACATATCAAAAAGAACCAACAAAAACATTTTTAAAAGATAATGCAAGTATTCATAAATCTAAATTAGTTAAACAAACTATAAGAAAAAATAAAATAAAAGTTATCTATGGTATACCTTATCATTCTGAATATAATCCAATAGAATTTATATTTTCTATTTTGAGAAAAAAATTACAAGAATCACCAATAACAAAATTAAATGAATTAATAAATATAATAGATGATTTTAGTAAACTAAACAATGAAAAAAAATTTACAAATATTTTTAAACATGCATTTGAACTTTTAAATTAAATTTTTAAAAGGTTAAATGACAATAATCATATTTTAAAAAATTACCATTCAAAATTGCCAACTTTTAATAAGTTGTTTACTGAATGTTTATTATTGATTAATAAAATTATAATAAAATATATCAATAATAAAAAAATTTTTAAAGGTGTATCTATTGTCAATTTAAAAAAAATTGAATATAAAAAGTATATATACAAGCTATTTTAGTATTCATAATTACTTTTTATTTTTTATATAATTATTTTTAAAAATCAATATTATATTTTATAAAAAAGTTAATATGTTAAATAATAAAAATAAAAAGTATTTATGTTTATTATTTAAAAAATAAAGTATAAAAGAATACTAAAGTATTTTTTATACTTTATTTTTTAAATAAAAAAAGTAATTAGAAACTCACTATAATTTTATTTGTTTTGAGTATACATTTAAGGATGTCAATTACTTTATTAGGTAAAATATATGATTTAGAAACTACCATTATAATTGATTTAAGTTATAAAGAATTAACAAGGTTTATATTTAGATAATAATCACTTGAGTGCTTTACCATCAGAAATAGGAAACCTTGTTAATTTAAAATGTTTATCTTTATTAAATAATCACTTTAGTGCTTTACCATTAGAAATAGGAAATCTTGTTAATTTAAGTAATTTAATAATTGAAAATAACAAATTAACAAATTTACCTGCAGAAATAGTAAACCTTGTTAATTTAGAATATTTATTTTTAAAAAATAATCAATTTAGAAGTTTACCAGTAGAAATATTAAAAATAAAAGAGAAAATATTAATAAATGAAACAAGTTATAAAATAAATAATTTAAGTTTGGACACTGAAATATTAATATTTAGAAAATTAAAATCAGAATTAACAAATTTACCAATTACTTTAAAGGAAATATAGTTAAAAAACTAAATAGATATTAATTTAATAAAAATACCTTTTGAATGCAAAATTAACTTATTTTAAAGTCAACTATTTTAACTAAAGAAACATAATATATTGTTATTGTTAGTTATTTTATCTATAAAATGTAAAATACCCTTAATAAAAAGATTGAATAATATAGTAAATGATATAAAAATTATATATACATTCAAGGATGTCAATTACATTATTAGATAAAATATATAATATGTTATATGTTTCACCTAATGATGTAATATTATTAGGTAAAATATATAATATAAAAACTACCATTGCAATACGTTTAAGTTATAAAGAATTAACAAGTTTACCAGCGGAAATAGGAAAACTTGTTAATTTACAAATATTAGATTTATCATATAATAATTTTGATAGTTTATCATCAGAAATAGGAAATTTTGTTAATTTAGAAGCATTAGTTTTAGATAATAATCAATTAAATAGTTTACCATCAGAAATAGAAAAACTAGTTAATTTAGAATATTTAAAATTATTAAATAATCAATTGAGTAGTTTACCCGCAGAAATAGGAAAACTTGTTAATTTAAAAAAATTGTGGTTGTTTAATAATCAATTGAGTAGTTTACCAACAGAAATAGGAAAACTTATTAATTTACATTACTTAGAATTATCTTATAATAATTTGAGTAGTTTACCAACAGAAATAGGAAAACTTGTTAATTTATCATTATTATGGTTAAGTAATAATAAATTGAGTAGTTTACCATCAGAAATAGGAAAACTTATTAATTTAAAAGAATTATCATTAGATAATAATCAATTGAGTAGTTTACCATCAGAAATAGGAAAACTTGTTAATTTAAAAATAGTATCTTTAGCTAATAATCAATTCAGTATTTTACCAGCGGAAATAGGAAAACTTGTTAATTTAACATATTTAAATTTAGATAATAATAAATTAAGTAGTTTATCAACAGAAATAGGAAAACTTGTTAATTTAAAATATTTATTTTTAGGAAATAATCAATTGAGTAGTTTACCAATAGAAATAGGAAACCTTGTTAAGTTAGAATATTTAAGATTGTCAAATAATCAATTGAGTAGTTTACCAGTAGAAATAGGAAAACCTGTTAATTTAACATATTTAAATTTATTAAATAATCAATTGAGAAGTTTACCAGTTGAAATATTAAAAATAAAAGATAAAATATGTATTGATGAAACAAGTTATGAAATAAATAATTTAAGTTTGGACACCGAAATATTAATATTTAGTGAATTAAAATTAGAATTAAGAAATTTACCAATTACTTTAAGGGAATTATGGTTAACAAGAGAAAAAGATATTGATAATTTAATAAAAATACCTTTTGGATGCAAAATAAACTTTTTTTAAAGTTAAATATATTATTTTAATTAAGAAATATAATATATTGTTATCATTAGTTATTTTATCTATAAAAAATAAAATACCTTAATAAAAATATTGAATAATACACTAAATGATATAAAATAATATATATACAATAAATGCAACCTATAAAATAATTTTTTTTTCAATATATTGTTTTTTTTGAAATATTTTTTTATTATTTTTTTATAAAATTAATAAAAAATATATATGTAAAAAAATTTAGTTCTCATATATTCTTTTTTTTATATTTGAATAAATAATATGAAAAATAACAAAAAAATAGGATTCCAAAAAATAAATTTGTTATCTTTTATACTTTTAATTCTCTTTTGTTTACTGATATACTTTTTATAATTATCAAAAAAAAAGTTAAAAAGTTTCCCTCTATAAACAAAAAAACATAATTTATTCTTAATTTTAAATTATGAAACTCAACAAACTTTTTAGGTTTTCGTCACTTATAGTTAAACTTTTTGAGTTTTTTTAATTTACTTTTTAATCTTTCATTTTATTAAATACTCCTTTATAGTGCCATTTACATCTATAAGGTATTATTGCTGTTCTTTCATTATTACCTTTATTACTATCATTATATAAAATAAAAAATAAAGAAAATAGGAAAGTTAATTCTTTTTTATTAAATTTACCTTTAATAACTTTACAAATTAAATCTGAATAAAATGACTTAATAAATTGTGAATTATTAATTTTTTTTGTTGTTTTACTATATTCTTTATAGAGACACAAAAAATAATTATAAATCATTGTTACAAAAAGTATTGATTTAGTAATTATTTCAAGTTGTATTTCATCTTTTGTTTTAGTAGTTTCTAAATTGGTGTTTGCTTTTGTTATTTTAATAAAAATTTCAACATCCCATCTCTTTTTATATGCACTTTTAAAATAAGAATTTGGGTATTTTTGTGTATCTAATAAGTTGGTAGCTATATGAAATATTTTATTATTAACTTTAAAATTGATTATTCTTATTTTATTATTTTCCTTATTTATAACTTCATAATCATTTAAAAAATTATTTTTTTTAAGTTCAATATTAAATTTATTTAAATAAATACTATTATTTTTCATTCTAGAAATAAAATTAAGTCTTTTGTTGTATAATTTATTTGTTAATTTATCGGAAAAATAGAGAGCATCAAAAACAAAAGTTTTATTATTATCATAATTACCTTTTTCAAGTAAATCATAAAAAAGTTTTATTTCAGATTTATAAATATCTTTATTAATATGTAAATCTTGAGGACTATTTTTTGAATCAACAACAGACATTAAAATAACTTTTTTGTAACCTTTATCTTCTTTATCATCATAAACATTAATAACCACACCATCAGTAATATTAAAATCACTTTCAAATTTAGATAAAAATGTGTCATAAAATTTCTTATTAATTTTATTTAAATGTTCAAGCTTAATTAATGATGAATGTTTATCCAGTGATTGCCTGGTAATTTTTATATTATTAAATTTAGAAATTGAAACAGCAGAATTTGTATAGGTATTACCTTTTTGAGTATATAAAAGTAAATATAATAAACCATCAATAATATCACTTTTATATTCATAAACTATATCTGTAGTTTGAATAAGATAATCTTTTATGTCTTTTTTAAAAAAAAGAAAACAATTTTTGACATTTTCTAAAAATTTAGCTGTATTTTTGGAATCCATAATAAAATTCCATTATAAAAAAATTTGTAAAAAATAAAAACTAAAATTTTAGTTTTTACTTTTAAATTTATATTTTTTTTAGTTTATATAAATTATTCTGCATGTTTATTTTTCAATTTTGTAAAGTTATCATTAAATTTTA
>Ga0194133_10005081_pt1 | contig 17006 bp, 20 predicted proteins | sample TA2KigOf40mmetaG_FD_155448 | JGI IMG/M metagenome (GOLD analysis project Ga0194133, IMG submission 155448) | Freshwater microbial communities from Lake Tanganyika, Tanzania - TA2015055 Kigoma Offshore 40m | ecosystem: Environmental > Aquatic > Freshwater > Lake | place: Tanzania: Lake... | reverse complement strand
TGTATGTGCAGGTGGTCTGCGGTGCATCAACGGATACTGCAAATCGGACGTGGCCCCAAAACTCCCCGCGCTCTCCGATTTACCTGTCCGCCCTGAAAGATATCCTTACCCTGTTCCGAACCCTGCTCCGAACGTGACAGGGACGTGCGGAATTGTCCTGTAAACAGGGATGGGCAAAATAGATACATATGATTACCTTGGAAAGTAGATTTATATAATTTCATATTTCAGTCTGTCCCTTAGTTACATACGAATGGTTCAAAAGGGGTTCAAGGGGTGGGCAAAGCACACCCCTGCCTATAAACTATCTCCACCATGACAGCGAGTAAAATCTACGGGCTTCGTAGATATGGCCCGCAAAGTAGCTCAGATGGGATTTGTAACAATGCTAGTTTTACTCGTGGCGGCGGTTGCTCTACTCCCGTGGGCAATCAGCCTCCTAGTGCGCTCTGTTTCTGGTTTCGAGAACGAGGCTGCCGTGCCCATCCCATCTGTATCCAATGGTGGTAGCATGGATATGAGATATGTGCCTGATGCGAACACAAACTATATTTGCCGTTCTCCCAATGGCAGTGGTGTGCCTTGCCCTGAGGGCGAGTTCTGCGACGGAACGACGCAGTCGTGCCAGAAGATAACTGCCCCGAGCACGGAGCAGATTAGCGGTTACTTCGCGTAAGTACATTTACGCAATACATAATATTCAATATAATAATGATGAATTATCATATTGAGTAATTTTACAAAACAAACATATATTCTTTACGCATCACCCGTGTTCTGACGCTCTAGACGACGCTGTAGGGCCAGGTCACCCGGTGCATCAAATAGACTGCTGTGTTCCCCAGAAGCAGGCACAGGCGCAGACGATGCTACAGGAGCAGGGACAGATTCTGCGACAACCGCATTACCCGATACATCCGAATCCGCAGGCAGAACCTCAATCACCTTGTTACTCACTGGGCCCGCGCTGGCAGAACCCGCGCCACCCGCAGGCTTCTTCGCCTTGCGCTGTTCCTCAAAGAACTGCTCGCGAGTCTGCTCGTTCTCCTTGTACTTCTTCATCAGCGTATTCAGCTCCTCCTGCGCATACTCCTGGTCAGCCACATTGCTGGGAGACGGGTCCCAAGGAGTCCACTTACCAACCTCGGCCAGGAAGATATTGTGAATCTTGTCATGAGCCTGTAGCTTCTTCACACGCGCCTGCGCCTCACGCTCGTCGCGCACTACACCACGTACCTTCAGGCCACGTACCGACGTGCGGAAATCATTCGCACTGTGGAACTCATCCTCTAGGCGCGTCTGCTCGCGGAACATGAAATCCTTGAAATCATCGGCAATACGAGTCGTATTAATATCGCGCTGGTTCTTCGCAACATAGGCCTGGTACTGAGACATAATACCATCAACCTGGATCTGAGAGGTACGGCACGTCTCTGCAACCTCAGCCTGGCCCGCACGCTCAAACTTGTCAGAGTGCTCCACCAGCTTGGTGTTAATATCCGTGACAATCTTGGCCAGGAACTGTTCCATATTCTTTACGCGCCAGTTAATCTCGTAATCGCGCAGAAAACGCTCAAAGAAGAATTGGTCCTTGCGCTGTAGTACATTCTCGGGCGAAATAAAGCTCAGTAGAGCATACTTCTGGCCAGCGAGCTCAGGGTCCTCATCCAGATAATCTTCAAACAGGCGGTCGTCTTTTGATGCACTCATTGTGTCTCCCGGTTCATATCATAGGCTCTTTAGATTGATTTGCTGTATTATATGGACAGGGTGCAGACTTTCCAGAGGGCATGTTCAATCCGTGTTCAGATTGTACGGGCATGGGGGCACAAAATCCCCTCCGAGAGGGATAAGTTTTTTTTCGCAGAAGTTAATATACAATGGACTACGGAGTAGCTGAGATCATCAACCGCGTGATTAAGTACCTGATTGAGGGTCTAGTAGTGGCGGCCGCCGCCGTGCTGATTCCCCGCAAGGCTCTGCCCCTGGACGAGGTAGCCACGCTCGCCGTGCTCGCCGCCGTCGTGTTCGCTATCCTGGACGCCGTCAGCCCCAGCATGGGTGTGACGTCCCGTCAGGGTGCCAGCTTCGCCCTGGGCGCCAAGCTGGTTGGCTGGCCCGCATAAATCAATAGTTAGCACGGAATGTGTTGGCTATTGATGATGGATTGGTTTGTTCTCCAACGCACCTGGAACGTATTACCAAGAATATAGGTGCAATCAAATATATTCTTACTTTTATTTTCATAACAGATAATTTCTATAAATACGCATAGTATTTACCATATATTAAGGTACTCAATCCGAGGAATTCACATTATTCTTCACTTGAGGACTAATAGAGGAGCCGATGCAGGCAAATACTGCAATTATCACAACAATTCTCGCGGAGGTTGCACTGGCACTGCATCCCATTTTAATTAAAGAAGTCCCTTCCACTCTCACCGCTCAATTGCTCGCCCGTCTGGGTACATATGGAACACTCAGTTTAGCTCTCGCGTCGCCCGATGAACGCAAGGAGACCTGGGGATCTGTCTCAACAGCGGGCTCATCTATGGCACTCGGACTTATGAATATCGTTCATATTGCATCCAGTTATATATCCTATGCACTACTACCTGCTGGCTCTGCTCTTGCGCTCTTCTACACATTTCCATTCATGAATATTCTCGCAGGTGTACTTTTTCTCGGTGACAAGTTTGCGTGGTGGATTCTACCGCTGATGCTCGTTGCATTTGCTGGTGTTCTACTCATTGCCCGCTCCACACACGAAACAGAGGTGGAGAAACCTGCAACAGAGACGGATGTGCCATTCAAAGGTGTTGGTTGGGGCGTTGCAATGGCTTTACTATCTGCCCTCACGGAAACACTCATCTTCCTTGTCGCAAAAGTGCCTCGTCACGCACATAGCCCGTGGCTCTCCATGTCTCGTCTCTATCCTGGCGCACTCCTTGCACTTGTTGCGTGGATTGGAACAACTGGTCGTTTCAGTGAACTTGCCATTCCAGGCGCATCCTGGGCGAAACTTCTCGGATTCAATATTCTGGTCGGATTCATAGGATACAGTTTACGTTTCTTCAGTATTCCTCTGCTTCCCACCGCAATATTTAGTATTCTGACATTCATTGGCGTCGTTGCAGGATATGGCTGGGGTCTGCTATTTTCTAATGAAATTCCCACACTTATGTCACTGACAGGCGCAGGTCTCATTACAGGTTCACTTGGTATTCTGAAAGCACTCGGCGCTTAGTTGGTGCGCGGTCTCTTTTGTTTCAGTGTTTTCAAATACTTGCCATAGACTTTCATCGCATTACGCATTCCCTGTGTTTGATGTGCATGATACTTTGCTCTGAAATAGAGTGTATGGCCTGACTGTATCTGATAGGCTCTTGGCTGTTTACGTAAGAGACGCACGGAATTGCGTGCCTTACGTGCTGTTCCGTATCCGAGACGGAGACGTGGCTTTTTTCCGTGAGGATTATCATTAAATAGCGCCGACATTCAGCCTCCTTCTCTATTACCCCTACCTAAAATTTGACGCAACATAGGCGCTAGTGTGCCGAGTCAGAGAAATGATTTACTATCGTCTAGAGCTTGTTGTGCTGAATTCTAGCCTCGGTTACGCGCCGATTGCGGAACGTCCTGATGACAATGCAGGCTACGACTGCTACTGCTCACAGGCTACCGATTTCACATCCTGGGACACTCTCGCATCCACGGGCGCACCTGTTCTCCTTCCTCTTGGAATTCAGGCGCGAATGATTCGTGTGAATGACGAGACTGGCGAGGAGACGGATGTGCATTATTGGCTCTCACCACGTTCATCTATCTTCAAAAAGGGGCTCGTAATGGCAAATAGCATGGGTGTTATTGATAAGACGTACCGTGGTGAACTGAAAGCCCCTGTATTCCTCTTTGACCCGCAAATGCTCGCAGTTCATCCGAAAGGCGATGAATTCCGTGCAACGTTCCCAACGTGGGGGCAAGTTGCACAGGGTGAGCGTCTCTTCCAGATTCTGGCCCCAGACATGGGCTGGATTCGCGAAGTGCGTATCGTGGAGTCCCTCTCTGAGACTGCGCGCGGTGCAGGTGGGTTTGGCTCATCAGGTACGCACTAACTCACACAGTTCTACAACACCCTGTTCCACAACTGCAATATATGCCATACAATCATTGACACCGAGAGAAACTGCTAGCATCCTATCTGGGAGTTCAACAAGAGAGCAAGGGAACTCAATATAACTGTGTTCAAAAAACGTAAATGGTTCAGAGTACGCTACAGAATGGTCATGCAGTTGCATGTATAGCCAACGATGTTCTGTTTTTGTATCATACTTGTGAATCAAAAAGAGGAATCCTTGGCGGAATGGAATCCCATTCGTGCTTCCGTGATATCCTGCAAGGTCGGGTAGAGGGTTGATGGTAATCATTTCACTTGCACGTAACGGGCGAACACGAAGAGGTGATACGCTGTACACGACAAATGTAGTATTCATATACGTAAATGGCATCCAGTTTTTTTCAACCTGTTGGCCATCTAGCAGTTGCGTAAAACGGAGTTTGCCTTGTTCCTCGCAATTGCCGACAACAATGCGCGGATTTCCGCCTGGACCGAGTTCAGGATAGGTTGCAAGAATCGTTTCGTTGTCAATAAACCGAATATCCTCTGGACCGTACCAATACGTGGGATAACGTTGTAGAGTTGTCTCATTCGTCACGGGCATGTGCGATTGCATAGTAAATTTCCCATTGGCGTACTTGCCATAAAACGCATAGTATTCAGAGCGCGACTGGTTTTCACCGACGAAAAATGACCTGTCCTTGAATTTGCGATAATTCACTTGACGCACGAGAATTGTTGTGTTGCCAGAGCTGTCCACATAGAGCGATGGATTTGTGTCTACGTATCATTTGGAGTGCCCGTTTTATCGCGAAATTGACGCTGTGGGCAAAGAATTGGAACAAAATTCACTGTAGGTATAGTGTTCATTATAAAACTATACATAGAGTGTTATTGGCGAGGTTTAGGCTGGGGTTGATTCAGGAGGAGTAACAATTTCATTCGCAGATGCATATTTCGTATGCATTTTACTCGCGAAATGACGATGTCTGTGAAACTGTTGATATTTTCCACCGCATTCACATTGTACATTACTTTTCTCACGTGCTTTGCGTTCCGCGGTTTTTTCTTTTCGTTCAGCAGCCTTTTTTGCACGCGCCTCAGCAGTTGCCTCTGCAACCTCTGCACGTTTTTTACGAGACCATTCGGCCTTGTATGTGGCAATCTGCTCCTTGTGTTCTGCACTATATTTTTTACACTGCTCCTTTACAAGTTCTTTGTTTTCTTGATAGTGTTTGCGTCGTGACTCTTTTTTCCATTCTGGATGCTCTTTTGCATACTTGCGCGCCTTCTCACGAAGCATTTCAGCATTTTCTTTACGATATTTCGCACGCCATGCTGTAACTGCTTCACGATTTACTTCATTATACTCGCGATGTGATTGAATAATTTCATCGCGATGCTCCTGATAATATTGTAGTTTGTTCGCTTTGTGCTCTTCTGGAGTTACATGTGACCTTTTGATATTTAGACACTTATTATTTTGTTTATATGTTTGAATATAATAATCCTCTCGTGCAACTAATTCTTTATGTGAATTACACGGATAATCTTCAATAAGTTCAATATCAACATCGTCCCATCCAACTGATAAACAATGTTTGTATACTGTACGTTCTGAGTGTATTTTTGCACACTGTTTATGCCCATTCATGCGTACAGATAAAGATGTTACTGTGGAACCAATATAGAAATGCCCATCTGCGCAATTTAGTCTATAAATTTTTCCATTATTGTAATTGGGAGCCATCCCTGTATTTCAACTGCCGGAAAAATTCTCCGATTTTTTACGTCAAATTTTAGTCATTAAAATTTTACTCGTAAAGTGTAGGGGTTTTTGTTAAGTTTCCGGTAAAATTTCAGGCCGACCTCACATATTGCCACCCCATGTCTTGACATATAAGCTTCCAAGTCTTATCTTGCATGATGAGTTTTTCGCGATTTTTGAGACGTGAGAAGCAAGGTAGGAATTCATCCATTTCCAGCAGTTCGCAAAATTTGTAAAGGACATATGCGTATGACAGGAAATTGCGACGACCCTTTGGCATATGGCGTTTGAATGACGGTTGAATCTCACGGAACATGTGGCGTAACCGCTCTTCGTCTTCGCGACTCATAAATGGTGCATTCTGACCATTGAGACGATTAATAATATGTGGAATATGCTCGTAATATTTGGATTTACCCATACCGCGCAGAATTTCACGCAACTTGGACGGTTTGAGTGCCGTCATATTTGTAATTCGCTCTTTCTTGAGCTGAACCAGAATCTGGTCGTACACTTCCTGTGGAATATCCGTGCTCTCTTTCGCCTGGAACTGTGCAAGCCATTCATTGAAATGGTTGATTTTCTTGTACGCATAATACGCAACTTCACGTGGTGGGTCCTTGTATGATGGCTTGTCAGAGTCAATCAGAATTTGCTCCTGATTTCCACAATCTGGACATGTCAGTACAGCCTCATTCATGCAGATTGTCATTTCTGCACTACAGCAATCACAGTATGTCCATTCATCTTCCGTTACAACTTCGTCCTGATAAATCATAGACGGGTTTTCGCTCGCAAGATATTTGTTCAGCAAATCGTTGCGTTGCAGGGTTCGTGGCGCAGGCGCGACCGCAGGCGTGACGACAGGGTTGATAACTGCATTTTCGGTTCCACATGTACCACCAGATACATCTTCGCGTGAAAAATTATCCAAAATTGCGAGAATACTACCAGGTTTGGCACGGGACCGTCCAGTCTCCACTGCACGCCCCTGTTGAATTTGCTCCTGGACATCATAGTAATCAAACAGAATACTGCCCGTTCGTAAATAATAATCCATAATTTCATCGTTGTTTTCAAGCTGGTTTAGTTTTCGCTTCAGCCCCTCTATTTTCTGCTCAATTCGCCAAATCTCAGTTACATTAGAAGTTTGCGCAAGTTGTTCTTCAAGTACTGTAATTTGTTGCTTAAACTCTGGAATTCGCTCACGCTCGGCCTGTAGTTCACCTATCCGCTGGCTATGAATTGCATCCAGAGTGGATCGTGTCTCCGGATTATTCTGCTTTGCACTTTTTACCTTGAAAAATACATTTTCGCCCATCCACTTGTATTTAACATTACTTTGAATGTATGTTTAAATAGTTTCTATGTATTTTGAAAACGCAATTTTGCGTTTCGCCAAATTTTTTTTGTGAACATAGGATATACAAAATGACAGGTGGTGGTCTAATGCAACTCGTCGCTTACGGCGCCCAGGACGTTTACCTGACTGGCAACCCTCAGATTACATTCTTCAAGGTGGTGTACCGTCGCCACACGAACTTCGCGATGGAGTCCATTGAGAACCCCTTCAATGGTGCCCCCAACTTCGGCAAGAAGGTGACGTGCACGATCCAGCGCAACGGTGATCTGATCCACCGCATCTACCTGCAGGCCACTCTGCCCCAGGTACAGCTCCAGTCCAGCGATGGCTCTGGCGCTATGTTCCGCTGGCTCAACTGGGTTGGCCACAACCTCATCTCCTACGTGGAGCTCGAGATCGGTGGTCAGCGCATTGATAAGCACTACGGTGACTGGCTGCACATCTGGAACGAGCTCACGCAGGAGCCTGGCAAGCAGGCCGGTTACGCCAAGATGGTGGGTAACGTGCCCGAGCTGACGAACCTGATTGTGCAGGGTGGTGTACCTTGCGACAATGACTGCTACGCCGGCCAGCCCAACTCGGCTGAGCGCGTAGGCAGCTGCACGCCCATGTACACACTGTACGTGCCCCTGCAGTTCTGGTTCTGCCGCAACCCTGGCCTGGCTCTGCCCCTGATTGCCCTGCAGTACCACGAGGTGCGCATCAACCTGGAGTTCAACGCCCTGAACAACCTGTGCTGGGACTACTCCAACTCGTCTGACCCCCACGCCGTGCGCAACCGCGTCGCGCAGACGGGCCTGGCCGCCGCGTCTCTGTACGTGGACTACATCTACCTGGACACGGACGAGCGTCGCAAGTTCGCCCAGGTCTCCCACGAGTACCTGATTGACGTTCTGCAGTTCACGGGCGGTGAGTCCGTGACGTCCAGCTCCAACAAGCTGAAGCTGAACTTCAACCACCCCTGCAAGGAGCTCATCTGGGTGGTGCAGCGCGACTCGTTCGTGTCTTGCGATGACGCCGTCATCAACCCTTGGTACGGCCAGCAGCCCTTCAACTACTCTGACTGGTGGGACCGCGCCGTGCTGGAGTCTGGCTACTCCGTGACGCGCGTAGAGGGCATGGCGGGCAAGAACCCCGTCATCACGGCCCTGCTGCAGCTCAACGGCCACGATCGCTTCCAGGTACGTGAAGGCCAGTACTTCAACCTGGTGCAGCCTTACCAGCACCACACCAACATCCCCGCGGTTGGTATCAACGTGTACAGCTTTGCCCTGCAGCCTGAGCAGCACCAGCCCAGCGGCACGTGCAACCTTTCCCGCATTGATAACACGACCCTGCTGCTGACTCTGTCCAACAACTCCGTTGGCCTGAACACCAGCTCCACGGTGCGCGTGTACGCCACGAACTACAATGTTCTGCGCGTCATGTCGGGCATGGGTGGACTCGCGTACTCAAATTAGACATTGCATTTTCATATTACTTTTATCTTATTTTTGCAAAAAAGTTATATATTTAATATAAAAAGAAATAATGAACTAAAGCGACTAATAAATAAATTTGACGGAATCTATCTGCTATATTTATTTATCACAAAATGAACGAAAATGAGATTAATGAAATCTGGAAACCAGTTCCAACTGAATTCACGTATGGTGAAGAAGTACTTGCATCTAACTATGGTAATATCATCTATAAGGATGATTTAATAATTGGCCATCGTGGTGCACGTGGAAAAGATGGATATTATGTATCTACAGATATAAAAGGCCATACCGTCTACTTTCATCGCCTTGTCTTCTACGCTCATACTGAATTAACAGTTACTACTCTAAAACAGGGTCGCGTAATCTTTAAGAATAAGACTGATATTGTAGACAGTGACGGGTATTATCGCAACTGGTATGAAGACCTGCTCTTTGAACAGGGTAAGCACGACTTCATATCGCTACTAGATACAATCACTCGCCAGGAGGATATACATTCACTCTATGGAACATTCACGTATGGAGTATGGATTCCTGTATATATTCCATTAGATAAAAAGTCAAATGATTCTGTTGAACTTGATAACTACGAACTAGTCCTGCTTAATAATAAACAGTATCCTATGCTTGTGCGTAATAAAATATCAGGTAAAATTGTTAAATATCACTTTAGTGATATGCACGATGGATACATTAATTTAACAAATTCTAAAAATAATAAAAACTATCAGATTACACATGTGATGCTACTATCAGTCTTTCCCCATATTACACGCAATCAAACAGTAGACCATATCGATGATGACCCACTCAATCAGGATATTAAGAATCTACAGTGGTTATCTCATTCTGAAAACTGTAAAAAGGGTGCTAAAATTACGTCTAGAAACCCTCTCCAGGCATCATTTACCACATCTGCCGAAATATGGAAACCGCTCCCAATTACAGAGTATACTGCAAAAACATATATGATATCTAATCATGGTCGTATTAAAAATACAATTACAATAAATAATGGGACACGTCTTCGTGGTAAAAAGTATAGATATACGAGGGTTGCTGTAGCAAAAGGTGAATATGTTAAATACTACATGCATCATCTTGTCCATCTAACATTTCACGGCGAAATCACTGACGTGTCTATTGTTCTTCACGATGATACTGCACCTCTAAATGATGATGGAACGTATCGCAACTGGGCAGAGGATCTTCGTCTTGGGAGTAAAAAGGAGAATAATATTGAGTATCATTCTGAAAAACGCACACGTGTCCATACTCCTGAATCACCCACTAATACAATCATTACTCCTGATACGGATGAACCCGCGCCTACAAGCTTTGTAGCTCCTTCAGTGAATTGGCGCACGGAGTCAATCTTTAGTGCATATGTTTCTGGAAATATTGAACAGTATAAACAATGGTGCGAAACAACTGTGCAATCTGGGTCAAAATGGGATAAACTCTGGGAATCTTTCATCAAGTCTATGGAGTTAGATACATCAGAAGAATCACGGAAAACAATCATTACGAAGTTTATTCGTAAACTTAGCAAAGACAGGGAGTGTGAGCAACGCAAGAAAAGTGCTACACCTGCTTCAAAGAAATGGACAGTTGATTCCATTCTCATCACATGGAAAGAGGCCAAAACACTAGATGACTTCAAGGCATTTCAAGAAAATTACACAGGCGATTCTTCCGATTGTCCAAAATGGCAAGCACGATGGAATAGATTTCTGGCATCACTTCAACATGCATCATCTGATGCAGAGTGTAAGAATCTAATTCATAAGTTCACAAATGCTCAACGTACCTATGTGTATAGGCAACGGCATCATGACGATGATTCTGAAAAGCCACCTCTAGACTCGGCCTCTTCACCACCACGTACACCCGAACCTGAACCTGAACCCAACCCTCCAATCATATCTCATTCAGAACCATCTTCAAATCAGATTATAACCCCTCCAACATCTCAACCAAAACAGTGGAAAGTGAAACAGGTATACGAGCACTTTCAAGCAAATTCCCTGGATGCCTATAAGAACTGGTGTGAAACTACAAATAATCTATCGGGTCCAGAATGGGATATCAAATGGTACACATTTACTCTAGAACTTCAAGCATCGCCGAATAGGCTACAGGCGGAGACGATAATTAAAGCGTTTATTGAAGATTTGCGGAAACAGCGCCACGATGTCCTAATTGAGAAACGAAATCATGCAGTCAACCCTCTAGAACGCGAGACCCGTCAGCAATGGCCCGCTGTAAGTGTCCTCCGCGCCTGGAAAGAAGATAAACTGCATCTCTTTAAGGAATTCCAGGAGAATTATACGGGCGATGAGCCGGCCTGTCCAAAGTGGGAAACGCGGTGGAACGGATTTGTGAAATCGTTGGAAACTGCACCAACGGATGAAGCGCGGAAAACACTGATTTCCAAATTTATGACTGCCCAGCGTACACGTGTATTCCGCGCGAAAGGAAAGAAATAGTCAAACAGTATTGAAATAATTTTTGACTACCTACTTAAATAAAACACCTGATAGTGTAGATATAATGAAATATCTTGCATATTACACTATTGGATTTCAAACATCATACATTCCTGTACTAGAACTATCTATACAATCTCTACGCAAATCAAATCCAGACATTGATATTCGTATTTTATGTGATACACAATTCAAAGACCATATTGCTAGAATGTTTCCCGATGCCCATATTTGTGAGCGTCCAAATTCGCCTACGCCTCAAGCCGCGTCAATGCAAAAAATAAGCGTCTTTCGTGAAGATATGTCTGCATATGATGCAGTGATTTTTATAGATTCTGATATTCTCGTTGGCATGCCTCTATCTCCATTGCTGTCGCGTGTTGAAAATGAACAACAGTTATATGCTTTTGCTGAAATAGAAGAACAATCTGCACATACGGATATTATTTGGTCTCTCCAAAATTATTCAACTACCGACCTGCAGTTTTTCAGAGAAAATAATATTCGTGTGATTAATGCCGGCTTATATGCATTTAAACCAAGTGAAACTATGAAATCACACTTTGATGCAATTGAAACTATGATTCATGAGCATAGGGGTCCATTTTTTTTTGAACAGTCATTTATGAATGTATATTTTAATACACGCAATCTAGTTAATTATTCAGTATTTACTCGTGATAACTATAGTATGCATGTTAGACCAGAAACGCCACCAAATATGATTCTACATTTTTGTGGAGGTCCAGGAAATGGAATGTCAAAACTATTTAGAATGAGGTCATATATTACACATACTAATTTTTTTGAACGTATATAGCATAACTTACACAACCGTCCATTCCCAGTGCACAGACAGATTGATTATATCTAGAACAGAACTCATCAACAGCCTGTTTAACACCAAATGAATACGCCCTGTGTGCCTTTTCCATATTCATTTTATAATCATGCCCCATTATCCACCCTCCTGATTTCACTTTTGTAATTGCAACCTCAAGGTCTTTTTTACATCCCTGATATGAATGGTCACCATCAATATATATCATAGTAAAGTGATTATCTGGAAATTGTCTAAGATTTGTGCTACTGTCGCCTTTCTGAAATGATACAATTGTAGATGGTAATTCTCTTTGCATACGCTCATATTCAATTGTTAAATCAACCTCTTCATAATAATTTCCATCCGCATTGCCAGAACCCATGCGTCCCTCAAATAAATCAAAGAGTACAAGCCCTTCTGGCTGTAAAATATCTATCAGTGATTTTGCAAAATCACCCTTAAATACACCAATCTCTCCGTATGTTTGTTGTTTAGGAACAAGCTCCGAAATCATGGACATGCGATCAGGAAATATGCGGATGTTACTCATTTCTACAGTACTATATAGTTTTTTATTAAAACATACGCATGCTGATTATTCCCAAACAACCTGTACGCCACCTCCAGGATAGTCTGCATATAGCACAGCACTCTGCGTGGGTCTATCCAGTGCGAGAAGGTCCTCTAGAGCCTGGGTACGACGGTCCACAGGGTTGAGTCCACGAATGTCTTTTTTTCGTGACAAACTCTTCCATCTCCATTCAAATTGGAGCGCAGCCCGCTGGTCAGGAAAACCAGAGACAAGACATACTCTACGCCACGTCTGGCCTTCACCGACTCGCATCGCAGTTGCACGCGCCCCGCCAACTAATTCACCATTATGTTGACGCAACCGTCTGTCGGGGTCAACAGTTGCACCGATATATGTCTGACCATTTGTAGAACATAGAAAGTAACAGTGCCAGGATGACATTATTACATTCTACATATATTTTCATTAAACTATTTCCGAATAACTAGATAGAAGCATGTGCATCACACCGTGGCTACTTGTAATAACACTAGTCATCTCAGCAATCATATTTTACCAGACAATGCCCCGTCGCCAAGAGACGTTTGGAATGAGCCCAGGAACAATGGACCAGCTTGCGTCTACACGTTCTCCTAGATTCATTCAATATTAGCGGGGGTGGCGAAACCACCCCCGTACCCCCTTATGGCTATTCGTATACAGATAATGGATATATAGATAAAATACTATTTAATATACATGTGTATGTAAATATTATTATATTAGCCCCTATAAATCATTAGGATTCACAATATACAGTGATGGAATAAATCCCTTATCCACATACCAGTTATTATAATCTGCAAGAGTCATTTCATGATTTGTCATATACGTATGTCCTTCATTTATACATACATACGTATGTGACCAGACAACCTCAATCTTTGACAAAATCTCGGCAAGAGTGGTTGTCGGCGTAACCTCTACAACGCGATGTTCACCCGACGGCAGATAGACACGTAGATTAGCACTCATACTATATTTACTAGTAATAGTAACATTTCTCTTTAATATATTTTCCATTTAATCATAATACTTTTGATGTAGGATTTTGCTTTCCCAGTGATACCCCCACCGTCCAAGAATTTTAGGAGCCTCTGAATTGAGTTGAAAGAGTCTCAGGACAAAACGTAGCATCTTGTATGTGGCACTTCACCACGGAACGAAGATGGGTCAATTTTACTGATTGTGCTTATCTGACCTAAATCACGTACATCTATCCTACATAATGAATCAGTCTGAACTTAAAATTATACCTTATACTGCCACATCAATATCAGTATTTGGTAGATTCATATTTATGTTTTTATTATATAAAAATAAAAGCACAAACAGTTTATCTCTACTCTTCTGTATTCTCAGTATTTTATCATCGGGTATGTGGATATATTATAGTAGCAGAGCAGATGACTTGCCTATGATTGTACGAAGTTCATTTGAAATAACATTGCTCACAATTTCATCAGTATATATTATACGAAATAAGATTATTGCGCGTAAAAATACAGTACAGGTTTTACCTGCGTAGCCATTACTTTATATCCTCCATAATCATTTCGCGAACAAGCTCTTCAAACGAAGTGCGGTGCTTCCATCCAAGAACGCGCTTCGCCTTTGAACAGTCGCCGAGCAGAGTTTCCACCTCAGTTGGACGGTAATAGGCAGGGCTGACATCTACCAGAACATTGCCCGTCGCAACATCAATACCCTTTTCATTTACACCCTCTCCCTCCCAACGTAGTGTACGACCCACATGGGAAAACGCACGTTCCACAAATTCGCGCACACTGTGTTGCTCCCCCGTGGAAAGTACATAATCATCGGGTTCAGCCTGTTGTAGCATGAGCCACATACCCTCAACATAATCGCGCGCATGACCCCAGTCGCGTAGAGCATTCAGATTGCCCAGAGTCAGTTTCTTCGCACGCCCGTGTACAATATCGCCCACACCAATCGTGATTTTCCGCGTCACGAAATTCTCACCACGCCGAGGACTCTCATGGTTGAAGAGAATGCCTGAACAGGCAAACAGACCATACGCCTCGCGATAGTTTTTCACAATCCAGTGTGCATACAGTTTCGCACACGCATAGGGTGAGCGCGGATAAAATGGCGTCGTCTCCTTCTGTGGAATTTCCTGAACAAGACCAAACATCTCAGACGTGGATGCCTGGTAAAAGCGTGTCACACCCTCTAGACGAAGAATACGAATCGCCTCCAGCATACGAAGTACCCCAGTGCCATCCGATTCCGCAGTGTACTCGGGAACCTGGAAACTCACCTGAACATGTGATTGTGCTGCCAGATTGTAAATCTCCAGACGCTCTGCATCATCCTCTGACCCATTGAAATGGGCACTTTTAATCGTGCTAAGAATATTCATGATACTCGCAGTATCATTCATATCACCATACATTAGACGGAGATCGCGACGCAAATGGTCAATCCGTCCACTGGCGAGACTTGAATTCCGCCGTTTCATACCATATACAACATAGGGATGTTCGTGGTCTAATAGGAACTCTGCAAGGTAAGAGCCATCCTGGCCAGTAATACCCGTGATAAGTGCGATGCGAGGCTTGGGGTGATACAGTTCAGACATTCTTGATAAAGAAATCACACATAATCGTTTAAGTTATTTTACAAATTTATTTTTAAAACATTAGAAAAATGAATGCATATCCCGCCTTGCCATTTGAAAAAGTATGCACAACAACATTTGGACGATTTAATGTAAAAGTATCGGCAACAAATATACATGTAGGTTGTAAAAATACATGTGTAACAATCGCAATTAAAAACAACCCATCTCATGTTGAGTTAAGTTGGCTAAGTACAGAAGAGGGTGGTTGTGCATTAGACCATAAAGTAATTCATGGAACTGATACGTTACGGATGGTTGATCTAGCATTCACCCTTCTTCGTAAGTATTTTCCATCTGTAACAGCTGTTACATTACTAGATGATAGCGGTATATACATTACGGATAATGATATATCTGAACGACGTATGAAAGTTTATCTTAAAGAGGCATATTTTTTACTCTATGGTAAAACCTGGTATGAAGATAAATTTGGAGCGACAATGATACCTCCAACCGCATATAGCGAATATCGTCGCAAAGCCGACGCTGGATTTGATGACCCCACTAAAAAACCAGATACATTTCATTTTGGGTCAGTCAATGATGAATTGCAACCCCTCTATCAATCATCAAATACGTGGAGAGAATTTATAAATAAAATAAAGAGCAAATATCCAGGTAAAGAAAAGTATAACATCATTTCTGAATGGTATCGCCATGCAACATCGTATATATTAGGTATTGGAATAATACCAAACTGGCAAATTGATATTACAATTAGACCTACGCATGTGTGCACGACATTACAGGGTGGCGGTGGTACACGAAGAAGACGTAATCAGCGTAATACGCGTAAGAAGTTCCCAACATACTACAAAATAGGCCCCTACTTTGAGAATAGAGGACCACAAAATAAAGGTTGGTGAACTCTTCACAAAATTGACACTTACCAGCCTAATTATGCCATGGCCATGAAATGACCTCCACTGTCACAGCTATGTCATCCTATCTTGTGCAACCTGACCTACGCACTCCACCCTCTGCAGACAAATACGATACTGCCCAGATTCCCTTCTCATTCCCTCTTGACCCTTTCCAGCAACATGCAATCAGTGCCATTCAACAAGAACACAATGTTCTTGTCTGTGCGAAAACAGGGTCTGGGAAAACGCTCGTGGGCGAATATCAAATTCATTATTCTCTCGCAAAAGGCAAACGTATCTTCTACACGACACCCATCAAATCACTCTCCAATCAGAAATTCCACGACCTTGCGGAACAGTATCCTGGGGCATCCGTGGGAATTATGACAGGTGATATCAAATTCCGCCCAGATGCGCAAATCATTGTAATGACAACGGAAATTCTACGGAATCTTCTCTATAAACGGGGTACACAGACGGAACATCTCGGTCTCACCGCATCTCTCTCACTCACGGAACTGGACGCAGTTATCTTTGACGAATGCCATTACATCAATGACCCAGACCGCGGAAAAGTCTGGGAGGAAACGATGATTCTTCTGCCACCCGAAATCAAACTCATCATGCTCAGTGCGACTCTGGACCATCCTGAACAATTTGCAGATTGGCTCGGTCAGCTGAAACAACGTCCCATCCATCTCATCCAAACAAGCTACCGAATTGTACCTCTGACACACACCCTCTATCATGACAACAGTCTCCAGACAATTCTAGACCCTGCAGAGACATTTCATGAGCGTGTGTATGCAGACTGGCTCCGTGCACGTACACAAACGGCAAAGGCACACGACCGATACCAGGAATCAGTTCGGAATGCGCGAG